>TARA_R110002073_G_scaffold146047_3_pt1 | contig 76565 bp, 72 predicted proteins | sample TARA_R110002073 | Tara Oceans TARA_R110002073 (sample SAMEA4397174) | marine metagenome | biome: Polar Biome; feature: [DCM] deep chlorophyll maximum layer (ENVO:01000326); material: water (ENVO:00002006), including particulate matter (ENVO:01000060) such as... | depth 40 m
ACGGCACTTGAAAACTGCACGACCTCGAAGGGTCGAGGGGAGCTGGATTCGCTCGCTTTAGACCGCTGCACGATGGCCTCCTTCGTGAAGGAAGTTTGTCGTGCGGACGGCGACCAGGATCATGGCATCGCGTTTGGTTTCTTCCGGGGACGCGCCAAGTCGAAGCTGCAGTTCGCGGCAACGTTCGATCATTTCTTGAATGACTTGATCGATCGTGTACGCGTATTCGCCGGTCCATTTGGCGACGGAGCCACGCAGTTCGGTTCGAATGCGGCTGAGGAACGCGGCCGCGGTGACGTTGCGGCGGTGGGCGTCGTCGGAAGAGAACAAACGCCGAAGGTCATTGTCGTAGACGCTGGGTAGATCCAGTCCGTAGTGCTGGCGTTTGCGTTCGTAGTGCGTTCGCAGTGTCTTGCGAATGCGACTGATTGGATCCAAGGTCGCCCGGCATTGCACGCGAGGCTTTTTGCCCTGAAGCGACGTCATGAGTTCGTTCACCATCTTCAACTTTTCGATCGCTGGCCAATCTTTGTAGCGAGTTCGCCAACGCGAACCGGGCCGCAACCAAACCGCGAATGTTTCGGCGAAATCCTCCAGCGGGTGGACCTGAGCGTACCACATGTCGAGGTGCAAAACGTAGTCGCGGCTGGACGGCTTGGGCTGATAGTATTCTGGGTAAGGCAGCGAGGTTTTGCCGAATGTGTTGCGGTAGATCGCCTTGCGCCGCAACCGAAACGCGGTGTCGATTGCATGGCCGGCTTCGTGCCGCAAAATTTTCATGCACCATTCGTGGGTGCCACCTTCGACCTCCAGCAACTGCTTTCGTTCCAGTCGCATGAGCCGGGGATGTGCCAAATAAAACGGAATGGCGATCCCAGGGATTTCATCGGGTGAAAACCAATCTTCACTTAACCAACAGTGGGGAGTGAATCGGAGATCGCGGTCAGCAAGCTCAGCATTGAGTTGCTCGATGCGTTTCTTCAGCGGCGAATTGGCAATCGTGACACCTAGGTCACATATCCGTAGATCGAGCAATTGCTCGTCAGAGAGAGAATCGAGATCCGGTTTGCGTTTGGCCATCAATCCGTGGTGCTGAGAATCCGTTGAGGGAGTGGCCATCCAGGAACATTCCGCCGAGACATTTTCCTGGTGACGTGCTGTCGATCCACGCTCAGTGTATTCACGGCCTCTTCAGATGCGAGTTCAAAGAGGCGTGAAAGACAAGTCGTGAAACACGAGCGGTGCGATTGTCAGTTGCCTTTGCTCTTGCCCTTCCAACCGCGACTGCGTTCTTCGGGATAGAGTCGCTCGCCATTGCGACGGGCGTGACTCCGCGGACTGGGATCCCAATTTTTCGCGTCGCCTTCGGCGGTGATCAACGCGATGTCGTCCATCGAGATATCGTGCAGAGCTGCCAACTGACGCATCGAATTGTCATGGATGGCTTGCTGACTTTTCTCCATTGTCGAACGCACTGGATTTCCGTCGGGAACCAGCAACGGAGTCTCGATCGTGGTCCGGGCGGAGTCGCGAATTTGATCGTAAATTGCACGGCGTTTGCTTTCAGGGACGCTTGCGATCGGTAATGCCGCGAGTTCCTCGTCAGTGAGCACGACCAGGACCGGTTTGTCATCTTCTGTGGATGCCACGTCCGATGCCTGGGAATCGTTCGTTTCGGATGACGCGTCAGAATCGGAGCCACCCAGGAACATGACCGCCAGCACGCCGACCATCGCGAAAACCAGGACTCCGCCCAAGACCCCGGCCAGCAGCGGCACGTTGAGGTCACCGGCTGGCGAAGATGATTTCTTCTTCCCCGGTTTCGCCGACGCGGCCTGCGGTTCCGCTGCGACTTGAGCGGATGCCACACCGAAAACATGGGCGCACGAAGGGCATCGAGCGGTCACCACCGACGGGGGAACACTGGCGGTCGTTTTGCACTGCGGGCAGCGGACGGAACGATTGCTCATGGGCGAGTTGGGCTGTGGTTTGGTGAGATAGGAAGAAGCGAGAATGGTTTCATGGCGACTTACCGAGTGGGCAGCAGCGAAGCGGACAAGGAGCCGACCATTGGCAGCATTTGTTCAAACCGTTGCTGGATCGAATCCGCTCGGCGACCGGTCAGGCCATGCGAATCGATGTGACCAATCTCGTCGGAAAGCGATTCCCAGACCTCCGCTAGCTCCGCCGCGGTGCGTTGCAATCGATCCAGTGGCTGGCGTCGGTCTAAGTCCTCATGCAACTTTTTCGCGAGTTCATACAAACGGTCGGTTCCGCGAAGAACTTCGCGTTCATACGAATCGGGGGTCAGGTAGCGGGCGTAGCGTTTCAGGTCGGCTCGGAAGTATTCGGCGGAGCCTTCCAGAGACGCGGCGTCGGACATCAACGTCTGCCGCGTTCGAGGCGACAACTCACCCTGGTTGGAGCCACCCCCAGGGAATCCGCCACCTGGAAATCCTGTGCCGGGATAAACCGGGCCGGGGTAACCGGGCGATGGATAACCGGGACCGGGAAGCGGTGTTGGTCGTGGTGGCGGAGGCATCCACAACAGTGCATAAGTTTGGTCGCCGCACTGGGCGATGCGTGCGAGTCGACGATCCAGGACCGGATCGCGAAGCATTGCCAGTTCGCTCGCGTAGGCTTGCCAACGAGCAACAAAATCGGTGAAGCGGCTGACGATCTCGTCGTACTGAACCGATTCGGCGCGGTCGGCTTCTTCCAAGATCGCCTCGCGAAGCAATCGGCCTCGGTGCACCAAATCGTGGGCTTGGTCGGATGGCACCCGTGCGGTTTCGACGTCATCGAGTAACGCTTGCATGTATGTCGCGGCGATGATCATTTGGTCGTGCAAACCATGACGATCGAACTGAGGTTCAATCTTCATCAAACGCGAAAGCTTGCGGCCGGTTTGATCACAGTTGGCAACGATGGAACGCAGCCGATCCGATCGATTGGGAACCGAGCGGACTTGAAAGGAAAGCTCTCGCCAGCGTTGATCCAGACTTCGGTACGGATCGCGGAGCAACGAAAGTGAGTTGGCGCCGTCACATTGACGTAGCACCGTGCGCGCGAGTGCTTGGACTTGATAGGTCTCCGGCAGCAACGCTCGGATGCCAGCGTCACGTCGTGACAGATCTTGCAGTTCGTCTTTGAGCGATGCCAGTTCGCGATCCATTTGAATCAGGAGTTCGGCGAATTGCCCAACCTCTCGCGAATTGGTGCGGATCGTTTGTGGTCGTTCCGGACGGCGATCGTCGCGAGGTCTGTCTGGTTGGATCGGCGGGCGACTGCCGGGGATTGGCGGTCCAAGTGGGCCTGAGGGAAAATCGCCGGGACGTGGTGCGGGCGGCCGACCGCCGCGATCTGTTTCCCGTTTGGAAAGTTCGTCTTGCAGCTTCTTTTCCGCGATCGAGCGAAACAGACTTTCCAAGAACGATCCGTTTTGTGCGACGGCGGCCGGTGCGGTCAGCAAACTGAACATCATTCCCGCCAGCAGCATCGCGATCACGCCGATGTGCGAGCGATGCGAAGAGGCAAGTCGATGGCGAGAAGCAGACTCGCGGAGAAGAGAAGTGAGCATGTGGGGCCCGCCTGATTACCGGTCAAGGATGTGCTCGACGTCGTGTGATGCGCACTCGCCAAGCAATTGGATTGATTGTTGCCATCGTAACAGTTTGCCAACACGGCGCCGTCGTTCCGTTTGGTATTGCCGCCAAGATCTAGGCAGCCCACCGAAGGTGGGTGGAATCTTTCTACCTGGACGGGTTTTGACCTCAGAAGCAAAGGGAAGAATGCCGTTGCCACGAGCATATGAGTCCCTCTGCAACCAAAATGAACGAACGTTCCCCTCGGTGGCCACTCGGCCGCTCGGCGTTCGCACCGACGGTCGATCGCAGCGTTGCGTTGCGGATCGAAGACGATCGGTTGTTGTTGGCGATTGCGAACAAGTCGGCTGACGCGGTTCAGTTGAACGAACCGGCGGATGAAATGATCGTCGATCAGGTTCGATGCTCGGATCCAAATGGTTGGATCAACAGTGGACGCTGGACCGAAATGGTTGAAGCGTTGATCATGTTGAAGCAGCGCCATCAAATTGGCGATGCTCCCGTCGCTGTTTCGCTGAGTGGTGACTTTTGCGTCACTCGCATTTCAGTGGGAACGGTGGAAGACGTTGACCGCGACTTGTCCGCGTTAGCAGGACGCATCCCTCGTTATTTGCAATTGGGACCAGGCGGAAAAGTCACCGGTCACACTCGCGAAACGATTGGGCCGGGGATGGAGCATGCATTGACGGCGGTTGGCAACCGGGTGCGTCTGCAGAATCTCTATGAAGTCTTCCGCATGTGCGACATCGAGATCGCTTGGGTGGAACCTTCGCTGGTCAGTCTGTCTCGTTTGGTTGGTTGGTTGGGCTTAGACCGGCACGCCCCTGTTTTGATAGCTGATTCGTTTGGTCAATCATGGGAAGTGGGGATCTCATTCGAAGGACGATTGTTGTTGGACTACCGTCCGGCGGCGGCGCGAGACGGCAGTGAATTCGCCGACGTCATTGACCATCACCTGGAACGCTTGCAACGCTTTTGCCAGCGTCACCGAGGAATGTCGGATCACCAATTGGATCAGTTGTTCGTTGGTGGCGGGCATGACAAAGTGATGCCTGTTGTCAAGCATTTTGCAAACGATGCAAAGCTGTCTGTGTCCGCAATCACGTTGGAGTCCGCGTCTTGGAAGATTGATCGATACAAGGCGACCGCCGTTGAGGGTGCAGACGAAATTTTCTGCGAAGTTCCAATTCCTGAAAGCGACACGGTAGCCATCGCAGCGGCCGTGTTGCCGTTGATCTCCAATCCGGACTTGCCCAAACCCGACTTGTTGCAAGAGATCCGACGCGATCGTGGTAAGTCGTTTGTGCGGCGAATGGTCGGAACGTTTTGGCCAGCAGCTGCGGCAGTGCTGTTGTTGTCGCTGGGATTCACGATGGTCGCCAGCGAACGATCGCGAGCGGAACGCCAACGTCAACAACGCGACTTTGTCGAAACACAGATGCGTCAGACGCAGGTGCGAATGACTGGTGTGCAACAGATGCGAGAGTTCGTCACGCATTTGCAAACGATCGAATCGAAAACGTTTGCACCACACGTGAACCAGATCGTCACTCAGATGGCGCAGTGTTTGCCCGCTCAAACTCGATTGCGATCCATGGTGCTGGATTCCGAGCACCAAATTCACTTGGAAGGTTGGACGGCGCAAGAGAACGATATCTACGACGTGATCAGCTACGTCCGTCGTGTGCCAGAGATTAACCAAGTCGCTTTGCTGGGCACCAACGCCAGTGCGGATGACGACGGGTTGGTGTTTCAAATTCGATTGGGAATGCGTCCGGACCGCCCAGAATTGCGAACGGGAAAGGCGAGTTCCCATGAATAAACCGAATGACCGGCTAACCCGGGTGATCGTCGCCGCTGGAAGTTTCCTTGCGTTGATAGTGATCGGAAAACCACTGGTCGATGAACACAGAGAGCTACGTGCAGGACATCGAGAGTTATCAAAACTCGAAGAAGAATTCGACATGTTGCAATCTCGCGACGTGCGTTTACAGCGAATCGAAACGACGTTGAAAGACGAACGAAAGCAATTGTTGGAACGTTCGACCACTCCGGATAAAATCCAGCAGGTTCGTGACACGGTGATTGGCATCGTTCGGCAAAGCAGTGCCACGTTGCGAAGTTTGGAAATTGAAGACGGGCAACGTCGACGGTGGGCATTTCAAAACGATGACCCGCACAGTCGACGATTGCCCGAGATGGACGAAGAGTCAGACTTTGAGTTGCATTCGCACTCGTTGACACTGGTCGCCGACGGGACGTTGGACGCGATCATGGAAGTGATGAAGAAGATCAACAGCCAGCAATGGTTGATGACGGTTGAGACTTTGGGATTGGAGCCTGCAGGATCAAGCGAAAAATGGATTGGATTGGAATTGCGAATCACGCTGTATGGACTGCAGCGTTCGGTTCGTGAGGATGATGAACTGGTCGCTGCGATTGAATCGACGCGACTGAAGTGATCCGACGCCAAGTCGTGACACTTACTTTTCACCAATAGGAATCAACGCATGGCCAAGGAAGGCTCCGCGTCACAAGCTGAACACGTCTCCACTCCGAGCGATTCGCTCGCGAGTCCGATGACGTCGCGTCGTTCGAAAGCTCGGCGTGCGCTCGCTGCTATGGTTCAATCCGCGTCAATCGGTGTTGGATTGTCGCTAGCGATGTTCGTGACGACTTGGAGTGGTTCCACCGTGGTTGCGGCGGAAGCGAACACGGTGCTAGGCAATTCACAGAGCATCGCGATTGATGCAAAGCTTGGTGATTCAAATCCAGGCGAAGTGGAAACAAAGACTGCTGCGGGAGCATCGTTGGCGGCAGGCGCCGAGTCGCAGGTCCAATTGAACGGTCCTCCGCTTTCCATCAATGAAGTGCTTTCACAGCGGGGAAGCATCACGTTCCGAAAAACATCGCTGCAAGAAGTTGTGTTTTTGCTGTCGGATCTTTGGAACATCAACATCGTCGCGGGCGAAAAGATCACCGGGGACGTGTCCGGTGTTTTTAAAGACGCTCCGCTGCGGGACGTTTTGTCCGCGATTCTGACTTCTTCCGGCTACGGCTACATTGCGGCGGGCAACAGTTTGGTTGTGTTGCCGCTGGATGAAGTCGGAACGGGAAGCCCTGATTTTGAATCGCGAACGCTGCAGTTTCGAGCGGCCGACGAAGCGGAGATGAGTTCGACGATCGCGGCGGCTCAGTTGTTGTTGTCCGATCGTGGACGCATTCAACCGATCGGTCGTGGCGCGATTCTGGTCGTCGACAGCAAAGACAACATCGATCGCGTTCAGCAAATGTTGATCGCTATGTTACCGGGTGCCACCGTGCAAGGCGGCAATCCCGCGGACGGCACATCACCCGGTTTCCAGCGACCCGCGTCACCGAACGTCTATGACGCGATGGCCACCGAGGTGATCTACCTGACGCCCCAATTCACTGAAGCCTCCGAAATGCGAGAGTCGCTCGAAGGTGCGTTGGGCGAAGACACGATTGTGTCCGTCTACGAAGCTGAAAATCGCATTCTGATCAAAGGCAACCGGGCTCAATTGCAGTTGGCGTCCCAGGCGTTCAAACAGCTCGATGTCCCACGTGCTCAGGTCCGCATCACGGCGTTGATCTATGACGTCAGTTTGGAAGAACTTGAAGAGTTGGGTGTGAACTGGGGACGTGGTTTTCGTTTGAACACCACCGACGAATCGGCTCTCGCTGACTTGGCGGGCAACGTTGAGAAAGCGGTCACGTTTGGAACGCTCGGGACGGGTGGGGCGAGTTCGTTCGGGATTCGAACCTTGACGGACACGTTTGACACGAGCGTTTTGCTTCGTGCCTTGGACAGCAGTGACGAAGCAAAGTTGTTGGCTGACCCGTCCATCACCGCAATCGATCGTCGCGAAGCCTCGATCAAAATCGTTCAACAAATTCCGATCGTCGCCGCGTCGCCGGCGGAAGGTAGCAACGTTGTTTTCGCGCAAGTCGAATTCAAAGACGCCGGGATCATCTTGAAGGTGACTCCGCGGATCAGCAACGACAACACGATTGAATTGCAGGTCCAACCCGAATACAGCGTCAAGGTTGGCGAGATCGAAAACAATCCAGTGATCGATAGCCGGACCGCCGAGACCACCGTTCGTGTCGCGAACGGCCACATGTTCACGCTGGGCGGTTTGCGTCAGAAGCGAATTATTGAGGGCACCAGCGGTGTGCCTTATTTGCGAGATTTGAAATACGTCGGGAAGTTGTTTCGAAGCCACTCGACCGAGGTCCGTGAAAGTGAATTGATCGTGTTCTTGAAACCCGAGATCATCTCGCCTTACGACCACGGCAACGAACGTTCACGACAAGCCATGTGCGTCGCGAATCGCCAACTGGACTCGATTCCTTACGCGTCGGTTTGTCCGCAAACACCTTATTGCTACGACAAAAACTGCCCCAATCACCATCCGCGACCTCGGATCAACGGCGGCACCGACGAGTTGCAAATGTTGGGCGGCGAAGGCATCGCACCGATGGAGTTGTCGTTCCCTGGTTTGGTGAATCCCGCTCCGGTGGTCCCGGGCCAAGTGACGCCTATGTATGAATCCGAACGAGTGATCTCGGATTCGATCATGCTCGATGCTGAGCCAATGATGTTGGAGACCCCGAACCCAATTTCTAGCGGCTCATCCAATGTATTGCCTGCTCCGATGCTGGATCACAGTTCTCGGTCGATGGAGGGGAGGCTTTCCAGTCCAAAACAATCGGTTGCGATCGTTGATTCATCCAGCGTTCGAAGCCAAAACGCTTTGCAGATTCAGCCAAAGATGCGAAGCGAGTCGGTTTCGGCGATCCCTGCTTCCACCAGAATGATGCCCGCAAAGGTTGAAACATTCCGGTCTCTGATCAACGAGCCATTGCGAGCTGATCTGCTACCCAATGATGTCTCGTCCCATCGGGATGCGGAAGAATTCGTGGGTTACCCGCCTGTTCATGTTCGCAAGATGGAGCAGCGATGATGACCGAGCCACGTTTGGCAAGACGGACGCGAAACCACGGCAAGAAAACCATGTCGAAGGGCGTCAGCAAATCAACAAAGACTCGGATGAAGTGGTCCGCCGCGGTTGTGTTGCTGTTTGTGAAAGTGGTGGTGCTGCCAGGATGCGGTGTGGACCCGGAGTCAATTGAGACGATTCGCCGTGTTGCGATGCAGGACCGAAAGACTCAATCAGATTTAGACATCGGCGCCGACGGAAATGGATCGGTGGCGGTGAGTTCGCCAAGAGTTTTTGAACCGCCATTTCCGGATCGCAGGGATCCGTTTCACATCGACCAAGCGGCTCCGTCGGCGGTGTCGCGTCCGACGAAAGCTTCCGAGTACTTGGTGCTCGGATTCGCGGATGTGGGTAAGACACGTGCGATCATCCGCTTTGGCGACGAGACGCAATTTGTTTCTAAGGGAGACACGATCGGTGACGCCGAGGTGCTGGATGTCATTCCGCCTCGCGTTCGTTTGAGAAACGGCAGTTTCATTTGGGAAGCCAGCATGTTCCAGTCTCCATGAGTTCTTCATGCAGCAATTCATGCGGGCCAATTTTTTTGCATGGGCCGGTCTTGTGTCGAAGATTTTGGTCGCGGCGCAAATTCCCTGAGTGACGGGATGTGAATTTTGGGGAGGGCCGATGTGAAATCTTGTGATGGCGGTGCGTAGTTGGACGCCAATGCGGTTTCTTCGATTCTGGCCATCTGATAGGCTTTCGCTTTGCAAATCATTCCAACGCGAACCGGCCGAGTCATCTTGGGACTGCTCGCATCACCCCGACGGAATTGAAATATCTGGTGCCCTGGAGGCAGTTCGTTTTTTCGCCCGCTTTTCTCTGCCTTTTTCGTGGGCATCGGGTGGATCTTTCTGATTCAGGCGTCGCCTGTTGCCGGTCAAGAACCGTCGAATGGTTTTGAATCGACCGCGTCGGTTGCATTTCAACCAGAGATTCTCGAGAAACCGATCGTTTCTAATGAGGGCTACTTTCAGCTGACTTGGGTTGTGACCGGAGCACCTGACTTCGACGGATCATTTCGAGTTTCGGAATTGGTTGACTCTGGTGCCGAAGGTTCAACGGCTGGTCAGGAAACACGGGGATCAACAGCCGGGGAAGTCGAGAATGGTGTCCCCGAACGTGTCGTCTATGAGGGGACACTTCCGACCGCGTTTGTATCGGGACTTCCTGATGGAACGTATCGCTATGGCGTGGAAGCGTTGGACGCGAACGGGCGCGTGATCGCAGTGTCGGAATTTCCCGCAACGGTTCAGGTTCAGCATTGGTTGGCGTGGCAGGCAACGTTGTTGCTGGCCATCGGTGCGATCGTGTTTTTGGCGGTCATCATCGTGATCGTGCGAGGCACATGGATGCACCGTTCCACGAGCGTGGTCGCCGAAACGAATGATCAGGCACCAGAGGAACCAACAGAAGGAAGCCAGGCATGAGTGGTGAGTTCTTGGCAGTGTCCGGGGCTATCCTCAGCCCTCAATCTGGATACGTCTTGCTGGCTATCTTTGGCGTTTTGTGGATTGCCTTGGGATGGTGGTGGGGACGTCAGGCCAAATCGTATGACGGTTTTGCCGTTGCCGGCCGAAACGTTGGACTGGCCATGGGCACCGCGACGGCCGTGGCGACTTGGATCACTTCCAACACAACCATGTTGGCCCCGCAGTACGCATTGCAATTGGGTATTTGGGGAGCACTGGCCTATTCGACGGCAAGCTTTGGATTGTTTGCATTCGCTCCGATGAGCGGTCGCATTCGGCAGTTGATGCCAAAGGGATACACCGCCGTTGAGTTCATCCGCCGCCGCTACGGTTGGTTGGGGACGGTTCCATTCTTGATCATTTCGCTGTTTTATGCTGTGACCTGGTTGGTCTCGATGTCGATGGCGGGCGGAAAGCTGCTGAACGTGTTGTCGGGGATTCCGTACGAGTATGGAATGACAGTGGTCGTGTTGGTCTGCGTCGCCTACACGTTGTTCGGCGGAATGTACGCGGTGATCGGAACGGACTTCATACAAAGCCTGATCATTTTGGTGGGCCTAGTCGTGGTCGCGATCGCCGTTCTGACTCAGGTTGAAATTCAAGAGGTGCACGAGAAACTGCAAAACGAGCGACCGATGTTGCTTTCCGCGTTTTTTCCCGCCGCATTGATGGCCTTGTTCAATAACATGTTGTTTGGGTTTGGCGAAATCTTCCACAGCAATGTTTGGTGGAGTCGTGCGTTTGCAATGCGTGAAGGCGTCGGACCAAAGGCCTATGCTTTGGGCGGTGTGTTGTGGTTGCCTGTTCCCATCGTGGCAGGGTTCCTGGGACTCGCCGCACCGGCACTCGGCATTGGTATCAGTGAGCCTGACACGGCGGGCCCGTTGGTGGCAGCGACATTGCTGGGGACCGGCGGTGCGCTGCTGGTTTTCGTTGTCGTATTTTGCTCCCTGGCGTCCAGCATCGATAGTTTGCTGGCCGCGACGTCGGATTTGATCGTCAACGACATTGCGGAGCCGATTCAGAAGAGGGTGACCAATCGGCACTCAAGTGACGCGTCCAAGCGAAAATTATCCGCGATGGCAATCATTGGTCTCGGAGCGATCGCTTGGATCGCGGCGTTCCCAAACGTGGGGTCATTGGCGACAGTGCTTTTCTTCGCTGGCCCGATGGTCGGCAGCTGCATCTGGCCGATTCTTTGTGGTCTGTACTTTCGGCGAGCCAGCCCCATCGCGGCCTGTGCTTCGATGGTTTTGGGGAGCGTTCTTGGCTTGGTTGCCTATTTCCTAATCGGTTGGTTCACTGCATCTTTGATTGGTGCCGCCGTCTCGGGTGTCACTTTTGCCGTTTGTTGCCAGATTTGGCCGGACGATTTTGAATTCGCAACTTTGGCGGACGACTGAATCCATGTTCTCCGTTTTCTTCTTACAATTTCTTGTGATTGGCAGTCTGGTGCTTTGTGTCATCGGCGTAGCGGTGCTGATCGGATTTTTGTGGATCGACTTACGAGACAAACAAATCTGGTAGTCCAATGAACTCACTTTCCAATCAACAAGTATCGGAAGCGTTGAATGCATCCGCGACAAACTCGAAGGGACAGAAACTGTCGCCTTTGTCGTTGCTGGATGCGTTTGAAGGCAACATCGACCGCGATGCGTTGAAAGCGCTCGCTGGGCAGTCGATTTTGAACCCGCGGCAATTCGATCGTCGGACCATTTTGTCGATTGCGCAACTCGCTGCACTTCTTGAGTCACGCAACGTTGAAATGGATAAACCGCTGGACGGAAAGATCGCCATCACGGCTTTCTTCGAACCCAGCACCCGAACTCGGTTGTCGTTTGAAAGTGCCGTGCAACGATTGGATGGAAAAGTCCTTTCGGTGCCCGATGGCCAGGTCACCGGGATTGCCAAGGGTGAATCGCTCGCGGACATCGGTGAGATGTTCAACACCTACGGCGACGTCGTGATCATGCGTCACCCTGACACGGACAGCTTGGACGAGATTCGAAAGAATCTGCAGCGTCCGTTGATCAACGCGGGCAATGGTTCGGGCCATCACCCAACCCAGGCATTGATCGACTGGTACGCGTTGCTGAAGTGGCGTCCCGAATTGCACTCGGAGCAATGCCCGCCGGAGAAGCGTGTGCATCTAGGCATCATCGGTACGCCCGGTTCAATGCGGGCGGTGAAAAGCTTTCTGCGTCTATCGCTGATGTTCGCCGGTGCTGTCAGCAAGATCACGTTGGTTAGCGAGATGGCTGATCCGGTTGGATTGGATCTGACTGAACCGATCGAGCAGTCACCGATTCCGATTGAGATCACCAACGACGTGCAGGAAGTGCTGCCGCAGTTGGACGTGGTTTATGTGAACTCGATCGCATTCCTTGGTGACAGCTATCGCAATCTGGATTCTCGCTACAGTCTCGACGCGAGCAGCCCGTTCAAGTCCGGTGCTGTGATCATGCACCCGCTCGCTCGCAATGCGGAGCTGAGTGAAGACCTGGATGAAACCGAGCACAATCTTTACTTCGCCCAGGCGGCTGGCGCGGTATTTGTTCGGCAAGCACTCTTGGCGGCCGTTCTGGATCGAACCGACCGAATCAGCGGCATCTGACCGCTGCATCTATCTGACCGCTGCATCGAACTGCGGCGTTTGATCCTCTCTCTCAATCCATTTCTACGAAACATCAACACCGTTTATGTGTGGCATCACCGGATTTTGGAATCCATCTCGTACCAACGAACGCGAATTGCGGTTTGCGCTCGATCCTATGCTCGATGTTCTCGACCACCGCGGTCCCGATGAACGCGGCAGCCGTTTCTTTCAGGAACGTGGGCTGGCGATGGGGCACACGCGTTTGTCGATCATTGGACTCGCATGTGGTCATCAACCGATCGAAACGGATGACGGCGATTACGCGGTAACAGTCAACGGCGAGTTGTACGATTACAAACGCATTCGCACCGCATTGGCTTGCGAGAAATACGAGTGCAACGGAAAGAGCGACAGTGCGATCACCCTGCCGCTGTACCTGAAGCACGACCTGGCGATGGTCGATCATCTTCGCGGTGAATTCGCAGTAGTGCTGTACGACGACCGCAAGGAACGACTCATCCTGATCCGTGATCGGTTTGGAGTGAAGCCGCTGTATTTAGCGGTCAACGACAACGGGATCGTTTGGGGATCCGAAGTCAAATCCATTCTGCAGCACCCCGATGTCGAGCCACGGTTGTGCCCCAAAGCCGCCGTTCACCAAATGATGCAAGTCATGGTGCCGGGATCGACCGCGTTCGAAGGTGTCGATGCGTTGTTGCCAGGTCACATGTTGGTGGTTCAGAAAAACGGCGATTCACTGGAGGTTCAAACCAAGCGTTGGTGGGATTTCGAGTTTCCTGAATCGCACGAAGAGAATGCGGATCCGGAACCGTTCATTCAAGGCGTCCAAGATCGCTTGATCGATGCGGTCGCGGCACGTTTGGAAGCGGACGTTCCGGTTGGTTGTTACTTGTCCGGCGGAATCGATAGCTGTTCGATCCTCGGGCTGGCAAACACATTGCAGCAGTCGCCCGTCAAAGCGTTCACGATTGCCTTTGATAGCGACGAATATGACGAATCAAACATTGCCAAACGGATGGCCGAACGCACCGGGGCAGAGCAGGAATTGCTGCGGCTGACCGAGAAAGAACTGTACGGCCCGGCTTTTGAACGTGCGACTTGGCATGCCGAGCGGACGTTCTACAACACTCTGGCGGTTGCGAAGTGGCACATGAGTCGTCGTGTGCGTGCCTGCAACTACAAAGCCGTGATCACGGGTGAAGGAAGCGATGAGCTGTTCGGCGGCTATCCATTCTTCAAACGCGATTGGCTCGGTCGAGATGACGAAGGTGGTATCTTCGCCGGTGCGATTCTGGCCGAGGAAGACTTGCAACACAGTGCTTGGCAAGACCTGTGTGGCTTCACGCCGTCATGGATCCAGCCGTGGATGTTGGTGCTCAAGCGTTTCGAGCCGATCCTGTCATCATCGTTGACCGATTTGTTGCAGGAATATGATCCGGTCGGTGAAGTGGCCGGAGCAATCGATCCAGCTCAAGTTCGCGGACGCCACCGCTTGGACGTGTCGCAGTACACGTGGAGCAAAACAATGTTGGAAGGTCAGATCCTGACATGGGGCGGCGACCGGATGGACATGGCTAACAGCATGGAAGCCCGTCCGGCCTTCCTCGATCACCATGTTGCCGAGTACGCGACGACCATTCCACCGGACATTCGCATCCGCGATGGCGTCGAGAAATGGGTGCTTCGCGAAGCAATGGTCAACGTGTTGCCGCGTGAGTTGTATGAGCGCAAGAAGTTTGCATTCATGGCCCCGCCTGCACACACGGACCCGGTCAAGCGAGCCGCCGTGCAAGAGATGATCGATCATTGGTTGACGTCGTCACGTGTCGAATCGGTAGGGTTCTTCCAGCACGATAAGTTGATGCAGTTCATCGATGATGCTTGGAAAGAATCCGATGGGACGATCGCTCGTCGGAACGACATTGTCATGAACCACGTGTTGCAACTGCACATGCTGCACGGTCAGTACGTCGAAGGGCTGCCCTTGCCGGCAGTGGATTGATTGCCATGCAAGTGAATCTGGAACGAATCAAGGCCGACATTCTCGAACTCTCGCAGATCGGCCGCAATTCGGGAGACCATGGCATTTACCGGATGGCATTCACCGATGCGGATATCGCCGGCAAACGCTGGTTGATCGACCGAATTGAAGCGGCTGGTTTACCCAGCTCCATCGATGGTGCCGCTAACATTTCGGCGACCTTAGCCGGCACATCTGATCTGCCTCGCGTGTTGGTCGGATCGCATATCGACACGGTGCCTTGCGCTGGTGCCCTCGATGGAACTCTCGGGGTGGTGGCGGGGCTGGAATGCCTCCGTTGCCTGAAGGAATCCGGCGTTCAACCGGATCGGACAATCGAATTGGTTGCCTTCAGCGATGAGGAAGGCCGTTTCGGCGGGATGTTTGGCTCGCAATCAGTCTGTGGACAAATCAATCCCGAGATGATTGCGACCATGACGGACATGAACGGTGTCCCGCTGCAGGATGAAATGTCACGGCATGGTTACGACCCAGTCGCAGCTTTGGACGCAGCGAGAGACCCCGAGAGTCTGCATTGCTATTTGGAAATGCACATCGAGCAGGGGCCGGTGCTGGATCGATTGCACAAATCTGTCGGGGTCGTCGACCAAATCACAGGTTTGTTCACTTGGTCGGTGCGACTCAAAGGCGAGGCCAATCACGCGGGCACGACGCCGATGGATATGCGGCATGATGCATTCATGGGACTGGCGGACTTTGCTCATGAAGTCCCGCGGATTTTGGAGGAGAACGGCAGTGACCGAAGTCGTGCAACGATCGGCAAGGCTCAGATATTGCCGGGAGCAACGAACACGGTCCCCGGTTTGGTCGAGTTTGCGTTGGACGTCCGTGACACTTCAATGGACGTCTTGGAGGATTTGGCCGACGCGTTTCGCAAAGCCTTGTCAGCGATCGCGCGTCGTCGAAGTTTGATGTTCGAGTTCGAACAGAAAAGTTTGATAAGTCCGGTCGAGTGTGGTGACCAGATTGTGAAGACGATCCAGCAACAAGCCGAAAAGTTGCAGCTTGATTACGAAATCATGCCCAGTGGGGCTGCCCATGACGCGCAAATCATGGGAAGAATGATTCCGGTCGGTATGATCTTTGTCCCCAGCAAGTCTGGGCAAAGTCACTCGCCCGCGGAATGGACCGCGTGGCAGGACATTGAGGCGGGAGCCAACGTGTTGCTCCACTCGCTCACCGAAATGTCAAGCAAACCAGATTGATCGCATCGAAGGCTCACCATGAACGATTTTGCACCGCACGACGAACACCCGGATCCGCTTCGCGAAATTTATCACGAATCGTTTGTTGAAAATCCTGCTCACGGCGAATTTCTAGTCGGCCGGCACACCGCTTTGTTGTGCATCGATCTGCAATATCTGGACGCCGCACCAGGATGCGGTGTTTTTGCCGAAGGAAACAACCACGGCGTGTCCCCCGAAGGCCAGAAATACTACTTCGATCGACTGAACGACACGGTGTTGCCAAACGTGCGGCGGTTGCAAGAGGCGTTTCGTCGACGCAATCTGGAAGTCATTCACACCCGGATTCAGTCGCTGACGCGAGACGGACGCGACCGAGGAAAAGGGCACAAACGGCTGAATCTGCTGGCGGCTCCAGGATCGCACGAAGCAGAGTTTTTGGCGGAGGTGGCACCGGAGCCGGATCGCGATGAAATCGTCATCAACAAAACGGCCAGCGGAGTTTTCAGTTCGACCAACTTGCACTACGTCCTGAAAAACATGGGCATTGAAGCCCTGTTCGTCGTCGGCGTCTACACCAATGAATGCGTCGAAACCACCGTTCGCGACGCCTGCGATTTGGGGTATTTGGTCACCGTGGTCGAGGACTGCTGTGCGACGGTGACGCCGGAGCTACACAACGCGACGCTGGCAACGCTTCGCGACCGATACGCGAGAGTCATGACAATCGGCGAGGTCATCCAAACGGTCGTGAATCTGATTCCTGCGAAAGCCGAAGGTTGATCGCTGGTACGGGTGGGAGGATCGATCTGGGGATTGAGAGTGCGATAAAATAGGCTCTCACGCGGCTCTGAACTCAGTTAAGCTGGTAAGCAAAACGATGTGGATGCAAATGCTTGTCGTTTGCAAGTTCGTTTGATCCAATCGCGTTTTGCTGACAGAACTTCGCCGCAGGAAATGAGCCTTGAATTACAAACGCGGGTTAGCTTTCATCGTGATCGTCGCGGTCGTCGGCTGGTTCGGCTACAGCATGACGCAGACAAAACGCGATGATGAGCTGTTTCGTGATTTGGTGAAGAGTCAGCAACAGCGAAAGAGCAGCGAAGCTGAATCGGCGGCTCTTTTGGAATCGACCAAAGTTTCCGCGCCGCCCAATGACATGGTGGTGAATCTGATTCCCGGGAACGTCTGGTTCGTCGGGAAATACGAGGATGGCGGCGGCGTCGAAATTCCTTTTCGTCCCGGTGAGTCTCCGCAAAAAACGGACGACGACACTCCTCACCAGGAGAACCCTGGATTTGTCGGCCCCGAGCAGTGTCAGGAGTGTCATCGCGAAAAATATCAGTCGTTTCTCGCGACGGGACACTACAAGACGTGTCGCCCGGTCAACGAATCAACGATCGACGGAATCTTTGAGTCCGGTGGCAATCGTTTTCAAACGTCCGATCCCAACGTGTCGTTCGAGATGATTCGGCGGGGGGATGAGTTTCTGCAGCGAGCCCATTTCTTTGATTGGAGCTTTGAGATTCCGATGGAGATCATCATGGGATCGTCCAAAATGGCTCAGACGTATCTGTATTGGCACAGGGATGGGCTCTATCAGCACAATGTGACGCACATCACCGATGGTGATCAATGGATCAACAGCCCCGGCTACATCGACGGGGATGCTGCCTACGCCCGGCCTATTCCGCAGCGTTGCCTGGATTGCCACATGACGTACTTTGATTTTCGCGGCAACACCAATCGCTACACGCCAGGTTCTTTGATCATGGGTGTGACGTGTGAACGGTGTCATGGGCCGGCGAAGGACCATGTGAATTTTCATCGCGAAAATCGGGACGCTCGAGAAGCCGTTGGCATCACCAATCCGGCCGACTTGGAGCGTCAGCTTCAAATGGACATTTGTGGTCAGTGTCACGGAGGTTCACGGGAACTCAAGGGCGATGCACTCAGTTTCCGACCGGGAGATCCTTTGGAGGATCATTACTATCCGCCCGATGAAGAAGCGGATGCGAAGAACAGCGTGCACACCAGCAATCAGCTGAATCGATTGTCTCAAAGCCAGTGCTTCCTGCAGTCGCAGATGACTTGCATTGATTGCCACGACCCGCATCATAACGAGCGGGGCAACGAGCTTTTGTTTTCCAGCCGGTGCATGAAGTGTCATGAGAATGAAAGTGATTGCGGTTACTATCCTCACGAAGGTGTGAACTTTGCCGAGAACTGTGTCGACTGTCACATGCCACGTCGATCGACAGAAGAGCTGCGATTGGAAAGTGTCAAAGGCGATGTCTTTCCTCCACTTCGCGACCACTACATTCGCGTTGATGAAACGGCGACGGAGCGATTCCTGTTGGGCTCGGATGAAGGTTAGTTCACAAGGGTCGACATGATTGGTCGGCGTAAGTCGGGATCGTGCTAGCGAATGGAGCTGCCGAAGGCGGTCGCGTCCAGTGGAAACGTGTTTCGCCGTAGGGTAAGACGAATGGCGTTAGAAACCGGTTGGTTTCAGCAGACATGGTCGATCGGAGTGCCCATGGCTTTTGGGTGCGGACTTCGATCCGCAGCTTTCCTTGCATCTATCTGTCAGGTCAGCGAATGAAAAAACCTCGCCCGCGGATTGCGGACGAGGTTTCGATGGTTGATCAGTCTGTGTGACGTCTAGCTCTTAGAGCTCGAAGTCAACGACTTCTTTCACGTCACGCGTTCCAAGTGCACCCCAGACTCCGTATGGACTCTGCGATCCCGGCGGGAGACCAGGTGAGTTACGGCAAACTGTGCTCGCCTCGAGATTGCCAGTGTCGATGCTGTCCGTGATGAACTTCACCGCACCATCACCCATCAGCACATGAGCACCACCTGCGTGCCGACTGCCGGCAGTCGAGATGACACCGGAGTGGTTGCCATCGTTGTTGGAGTGAACGCAGTTGGCACCGTTGGGTGGCAAGATGGTGTGGAACGCCGTGTAGTACGGTCGCGCGTCCGCCCATCGAGCGTGTTTGGCCTGCGACAAGCTTCCACTGACAGTTGCACTTGGGTCGTAGAACTGTGGACGTGTCGGATCGATGTGAGCACCGGTCGCACAACGAGCCGGGATCAGAATCGTATTGTTCGGATTCGCCATCGCGGAGATGTTTCGAACAAAGTCCGCATTGATCTCTCGCTTGCCACCCGAAGTGACAACTTCACCGGCGGCGATGGTGTTCGACAGACCATCGAGGACATCGCGGAATTGGATCTTGTTGCGATTCCAAAAGAAACCACGTTGCGCCGCTCGAGCACGAGTCACGGCCCAGTTTTCGTCACGATTGTTTTGGTTACCAAAGTAGCCGAAATCGTTGATCCCGCCGTTGTGGGCTCTGTCAACCGCGTCGCCAACTGAACATGCGTAGTTCGAACGTGCAAGTTGACCGGGGCCTTGGGCGGCTCCGGTGTCACTGGGGCAACGATAAGCTGGGATCTGCGTGACCCATGGAACGTACCTTGTTTGCCATGGGCAAGGTCCCATCGCTGGCCAAGCACCGTTGACATTTCCTGGCAAAGTTTGGCCTGGTGTGACTTCGGTGCTCGGGTTGGAAATTTGCTCCCACAATCCTTGTTGTTCGATGTAGGGCAAAGTAGGAACAAGCCAGCTCAAAAACAGCCGATTGCTCTGGTTGGTCGCGTTAGCCATACCAATTTGTCGGGCTGATCCGGTGCCGTTGGTCGGAATCTGGTTGAAGGCACTGTGGTAGTTGTGAATCGCAAGCCCAATTTGCTTGAAATTGTTACTGCACGACATGCGTCGCGCTGCCTCTCGAGCGGCCTGAACAGCAGGCAGCAAGAGACCGACGAGGACGCCAATGATGGCGATGACGACCAACAGTTCCACCAGTGTGAAACCTGATCGCGTGCGATGAGTTCTTTGCATGGAAGACTCTCCTAAAGGAAGACAAGCACTTGAACGGGGAATGAAAAACCCCCAAATGGAAACCACACCGTAACATTTGAACGAGGGTGAGTGGAGCCTAAAGTTGAAATTAATGCCGCTTAAGGTTGCGTTGGGTCCCCTTAAATATGAAGCGCGATGTTTCGGCTCGAGCTGTCAGTGCAGTGGAATGATCGTGCATGGGTTCATTGTTCAGTCCATTTGCCACTTGTGTGTTCGCAGAACTGTTGCCACTCGATGGGGGATCCGGTTGGAGCAGCCGTCGCGGACAACCGCTGGTCGGTTCTTTGGCGTGACTTCATAGCCGGATGTCGAGGGTAGCTTCTTCCCGCGATCGTCGGTCGCTGAACAGCCATGGCGACGCCCGAGATCGTCACTCCGTTCAAAGAAAAAACTATGCAGCGATCCAGCGTGATGACTCGATCAATGCATGCTTTGAGCGGGAGGTTCGTGGCGTGAATTTCGTTTGGTCGCGAATACTTATTCAGACACAACCGAATCTGATGCAATGGCCTTTTGAATTTGTGGTGCATAGCCCGCTATCCAGATGGCTCGGCCTGCATCATTGAGATGGCAATGATCGTCAAAAAGTGTTTCGCCAGGAATGCCATGTGGTTCCGCGGTGGCGATCATTGATTCGACGTCGACGAGAGGCAACGAATACTCGTCGGCCAGATCTTTTAGGATGTTGTTTTCCAGCTCGCTGCATTGATGCCGGCCTGTCGTTTCGGCCAAGATCTGCTTTGCAAGCTGAAGACCTTCGTCCTTCTTTCCGTCCTTCCAAAGTTCGTACACCCGTTGGTATCTCACCGCCGCCTCGCGAGGTAAATAGGGCTGGAGTAAGTTGGATGAAACAGTGCCCATGATCACCGGGATCTGTTGCTGCTTTGTTGTCGCTAGAATCAATCTCAGGTTGTGTTCGTAGCTCTGCATGCGTTCTTGCACATCTTGCTCACCAAAATCATGCGACCAGGCTCGGGCAAAGTTGGAATCGCTGACTGGTTCCTCGCGGGCCAGCAGTCGTTGATTGTGTTCTTTCTCTAGACGGTCGACTTCGTAGTCGGCTCGACGATCGCGAAGGAACCTGATGATCGCTGAGTGGCTGATCGTTCGTTCGAATGAAAGTTTGTCCACACCGGAAAGAGAGAGCTGTTCAACCTCCTCAAATTCGTTATGCCCGGTGTAGAGAAGCATCAAGTCAGGTTCGTACTCCAGCATCTCACGCATGACCAACACCAACCGATGGCTTCCATAGGCCAAGCCGCCGCAGTTGATGATCTCGATCTGTTTGGATTCGCTGCTGAGTTGACGTTCCAATTGCTCGAATTCAGGCTCGAGGTAATTCACCGACGAACCACCCAGCGCCACGATCCGATAAACATCCGCCGGTTTTTCCCGGAGGAACCGTTGCCTCACAAAGCTGACTCGTTTTGCCGGATCGGTTTCCATGTAACCTGGGTGAAGCGTCGAGTCGACGAACACTCGGCTGTCGTCGTTGAACCCCAGTCCAAAATCAACGTGGCGAGGAGGCCAAAAGATCTCCATCGCTCGAAAACCAATTTCGGCGAAGCAAAAGAAAGACAGGGTGACGAAGGCGCTGAAAGCGATCCGCTTCTTGAGGCTGAGCCGGACTCGTTTTTGATTCATGATTCGGCCATCGTCATGCGTGGCATCCAATGGCAGTCAGTGGGGAGGCAAATGGCGAGGAAGCACATGGCGTTGAAACAGAAAGATTGTAACGGATCATCCTGATCGGGCCTGACCTTACGCATTGTTGTGTGACGTGCGGAAAACGTCGTCCCGTTCCGGTGCTTACTCTTTGCTTGATACGAAAAAACCTCGCCCGCGAATTGCGGACGAGGTTTCGATGGTTGAAAAGTCTATGCGACGTCTAGCTTCTTAGAGTTCGAAGTCAACGACTTCTTTGACGTCACGTGTTCCGAGTGCACCCCAGACTCCGTATGGGCTTTGCGATCCTGGTGGTAGGCCAGGTGCGTTGCGGCAAACGGTGCTTGCCTCGAGGTTGCCTGTGTCGATGCTGTCGGTAATGAACTTCACGGCACCGTCACCCATCAACACGTGAGCACCACCAGCGTGGCGACTGCCAGCAGTCGAAATCACACCGGAGTGGTTTCCATCGCCACCGTCATGCACACAGTTAGCGCCGTTTGGCGCCAGGATTGTGTGGAACGCGGTGTAGTACGGACGCGAGTCGGCCCAGCGAGCGTGCTTGGCTTGCGACAAGCTTCCACTGACGTTCGCACTTGGGTCATAGAACTGCGGACGCGTCGGATCGATGTGCGCCCCTTCTTTGCAGCGAGCAGGAATCAAGATGGTTTCGTTTGGATTCAACATCGTGGTGATGTTCCGAACGAAGTCAGCATTGATTTCTCGCTTGCCACCGGACGTGACAACTTCGCCCGCAGCGATCGTGTTGGACAGACCGTCCAGCACGTCGCGGAACTGGATCTTGTTGCGGTTCCAGAAGAATCCACGTTGTGCCGCACGGGCACGAGTCACTGCCCAGTCTTCGTCACGGTTGTTTTGGTTACCGAAGTAGCCGTAGTCGTTGATGCCACCGTTGTTGCCACGGTCGACAGCGTCGCCAACCGAACAAGCGTAGTTAGCACGTGCGAGTTGACCGGGGCCTTGTGCTGCTCCCGCGTCGCTGGGGCAACGGTATGCTGGGATCTGGGTGACCCAAGGGACATACGTTGTTTGCCACGGGCAAGGTCCCATTGCAGGCCAAGCACCATTCACGCTGCCAGGCAAGGCTTGCCCACGTGTGACTTCCGTGCTTGGGTTCGAGATTTGTTCCCACAAACCTTGCTGCTCGATATACGGCAGGACAGGAACCAACCAGCTCAAGAACAAACGGTTACTCTGGTTGGTAGCGTCGGTCATGCTGGTTTCGCGCTTCGTACCCGTTCCGTTGGTTGGAATCTGGTTGAAGGCACTGTGGTAGTTGTGGATCGCAAGCCCGATTTGCTTGAAATTATTGCTGCACGACATACGGCGTCCTGCCTCACGTGCGGCCTGAACAGCCGGCAACAGAAGGCCGACGAGAACGCCAATGATGGCGATGACGACCAACAGTTCCACCAAGGTGAAACCTGATCGCGAACGTTGAGTTCTTTGCATTGATAATGCTCCTAAAGAAACCAAAGAGACGAATGGGGAAGATAAGACCCCGAAAATTGAAGATGAAGATTAGCATAAGATCTCCAATTTGCTGAGGGAAAATTTCACAATTGTGCAGTGGAAGGGCGTACTGACTGCCGTTATGCCACGGAAGAGGGGTTCGCAGCGAGCGTTTCTGTGCTCGTTGTGAACTGTTTATCGCAGCCGGTTGAGGGCTTTTAAGGCTCGAGAGTCGGTTGGATCGACCGCTAATGCCCGCTGGTATTGCTCGATTGCCTGAGGTTGCATCCCGGACAATTCGAAGGCTTCCCCCAGCTGCAAGTGCACTCCGACCAACCGCGGATCAAGAATGAGAGCGTTTTGGAAGCATTGCGCAGCACGCCCAGGCTGCCGGTTCATCATGTATGCCCGGCCGAGATTGACGTATCCTTCCGCCATCTCTGGGAACTCGGCAATTGCCTTTTTCAGCAATCGAATTCCTGTCGGAAGGTCGCCGGCCTTGCTGGCCGCGATGCCCATGTTCATGTAGGAACTGGCCTGGAGGGACTGCTCTTCGTAAACGGTGATGTTGCAAAGGATCGCCGACAATACCAGGACCACGGCGGCTGCACCGATCGATCGCCACTGCTGTTCTCGAAGTCGCTGGTAAAGGTCGACCGCACCCGCCGCTGCGAATGGGACAAACAATACCGCCACCGGATTGCGGTAACGTCCCAGGATGAAGAACAACACCACCGCGGCGATCATCGATAGCAACAACAGGTAGTGCAGCCACAACCTGCGCCAATCGCCTCGAGTCGCAATCAATCCCCAAATGCCCAATGGGCACAAAATGCCAAAGTGCCAGATTCGGCTCAGTTGCAACGGAAAGGAATAGTCTCGAAAGACGTACATGCTTTCAACGTCGGGGACTTCATAGCGATTGAAGACCATGAATGTCTTCGCGACCATCAGCTGCAGCCAGCGACCGGGCGCCTGCCGAGTCTCCTCCCACGCCAGTGACATCCAAAACTGCGAAACTTCGCGAGAGGAAAGTTCGCGGCCAACCTCTTGTTCTGCCAGTCGTTGCGCATCGGCACGCTCGTGCATCGGCGTCTCGTGACCGGCTACCAAGGGTACGTAGATGCCGCTGGCTTGCAGGTTGTTGCCGATGTAGAAGTTTGGCCCGGCTTGGAACGTCGTTGGCGACCACTCGCCTCCCAAGGACGCGTTTCTTGCTGCGATAGGCACAACGATCAAGGCGAGTCCGCATACGAAACAGCCGATAAGCGTCCATCGCTGCCGTTTGGTTTCATCGATTCCAAACAGAATCCAAATTGGAATCAGCGGTGTCCAAAGCAACGAGTTTTCTCGCGTCAGCACCAGCAAACCCAACGAAACGCCAGCCAGAATAGCGTATCGACGACGCATCTCACTTTGAAGGTGGACGCATGCGGTGACCAAAACGCACAGCAAGAAAGTTGCCAAGGATGCTTTCTGGATGATGCCGTCGTAGTAGATGGCCGGTGGGTAGACCGCCAGCATGAGTGCCGAAACCAGCCCGACGTTCTTTGAGAAAAGCTTGCGACCTGATAGGCCGATCAACGCGACTCCGGCAACGCCCAGCAGCATTTGAACGACCCGGATCAGCGTGATGCTCGGACCGAAGACGGCGATCAGAACCGCCAAGAAGTACGGATACAACGGAGCCTGGTAAAAGGTTTCGGAGCCGTACCAGTCACCATCGCTGATGCGAATTGCCCAGTTGAAATACCCTTTGGCATCGCCCAGCAATTCAATCAGAGTCGGGACTTCATGCGTCTGCAGCACATTGACGAGGCGCAGAAAAAAAGCGAGCCCGCAAATGCTCGCTAAAAGGATCGCGTACGAAACGCGATCCGTCAGTGCAGAGTTCGTGGAAGAGCTCTCCGGATTCGAAGGCGTCTGGCCAACTGCGTTTGCTCGTTTTCGTCGGCTAACCACAATCTACGCCATGCCTTTCATGCTGCCATCAGAAACGGCGAACTAGCTGTTCGTAGCGGAATCCATTGTTTCTTCCATTTGTCGTTCGTAATCTTCTTGTTCTTGTTGCACTTCGGCTGGTGAGCGAGTGTCTTCGATCACTTCGTTGCCGCCGCCTCCGCAACCAACAGTGAAGACAGAAACGCTGAACGCAAACAGGGCGGAGAAAAACAATCGCGACATTACTATTGCTCGATGGATACAAGGGATGGATCTAAAAAACTTGTCCGAGAATTAATTCTTCTACGGATCAGTCCGTGACGCAAGTAGCCAGAGGCCAATTTGATCTTCGCCGCTGACAGTCTTCACGAATTCATGCTGACCGCCTCGAGACCAAAAAAAATGCGTTCGGCAAGTTGCCGAACGCAATGCGTTACCCATTCATAGACGCGATCAGTCGAATCAATTCTTCGCCATTCGCGAGATGTCGATTGTGTCACCATCCAAGGTCACCTTCGTCGCTAGCAACATCACACGATCCTTGACCTGAACGGCGGGACCGTTGATCGTCACTTGGCTGCCTTCAGTGATGTTGGCATCCAAGTCTTGTTTGCGTCCCAAATCGACAAGCATCTTTTTGCCGTTGTCGGTTTTGATTCTTGCAAGCTGTCGTTGCTGGCCTCGTACGTCAACGGTCTTCGTGCTTTCGATCGTGCCGGTGTATTCGCGACCGCTGCGTTCGACCTGCATCTGTTGCCCGTCGTGTTCAATCGATCGCGACAGCAGCACGCTGGTGTCTCCGGTCTTGAACGGTGAACCCTTGACCGTCAGCGTGTCGTTGAGCTGCGGCATACGGTCGAGTTGATCAGCGGGACCCAAGTCCGCGATCATCGATTTGCCTTCACTTTGGTTTTGAAGTTCCACAACGATGTTGGTCGTTGCTGGTGTCTTCACCTTCTTGGCTCGAGTGATCTTACCGGTAAACGACTGACTCTTGGCCGATGAGTTTTGTTGATCGGCTTTTTGCTGAGCAGTCTTTTGCGAGTCGCTTTGTTCGTCGCTGTCGGAGAACGAGACGTACGTGGCGTCGTCGTAGATTCCATCACCATCGGTGTCGGTGTAGGAAGCGAACGCGTCGTACACACCATCGTTGTCATAGTCGTAGTAGTTCGATGTGTACTCGTAGTTGCCGTCGTTGTTGTAGTCGCCGTAGTCCGAGTAACCATGGTCGTAGTAGTCGTAGAACCAAGTGTCACTTGACTCGGTGTCGGCGTAGTAACCGTGATCGTTGTTCGTCCAGTCGATGTCGTTATCGGAATCGCTGGACGTCAGGGCTTCGTCGCGGTCGTACGTTTCGTTGTCCCAGCGGCCGATCGCTTCGTCGGTTGGGTTGTAATCGTTTCCGTCGAACCATTCGCTGACGTCATACCAGGCATCGTCCTCGTAGTAAGGCGATCCGGTTTCCCACTCCCATCCAAAGCCTGCTTTCGCAGTGGATGCAGCGGCCAGTGGCGTGATCAGTCCAGCAGCAACAGCAAGTGCAAGACGTCGTTGGCGTGTAGGTAGTCGCTTAGTCATTTCGGTCTCCTGTGTAGGGGCACAAATTGACGCGTGCGTTTACGTTCACAGAGCGTCGTTCAGGAGAGAAATGGCCGCAAAGTCGATGCCAAAAAGGACGTCGACGCAGCGAGAGTTTGACGTCCAAATCGCTTTGGCGGGAAACTCTCATGCGTCGCGGCGTGCCGCGGTCAATCGCCAAAACGGCAATGATTCCCGCGGTGAAACGCTGTTGAAGATCAACCCATTTCGGCCTTGATCAAATCGATCAAGTCTTGCGTTTGCAATTTCGCGGCGGCGTCGGTGCCATCCAAGATGCCGGCGACAAGTTCTCGTTTGTCGGCATGCAGTTGAAGGATTTGCTCCTCAATCGTTCGCTCAGCGACCAATCGATAAACCGTCACTGCCCGTTCTTGTCCGATGCGGTGCGCCCGGTCAGTTGCTTGATCTTCGACGGCGGGGTTCCACCATGGATCCAAGTGCAACACATAGTCGGCCGCGGTCAGGTTCAAACCGGTTCCACCAGCTTTCAACGAGATCAAGAACAGATCGCCTTCGCCGTTTTGGAAAGCATCGACTCGGCGTTGCCGTTCGTGTGACGGAGTGGCTCCATCAAGGTACTGATATGAGATCCCACGTTCGTCCAATGCCGCTCGCACCACGCTGAGGTGTTTGACGAATTGGCTGAACACGAGAGCGCGGTGATCACCTTCGCGGAGTTCTTCCACCAGCGACAAGAACAATTGCAACTTGGAAGAGGTGCCCTTCCAGCTTGGTTCGACCAACGATGGGTGACACGCAAGTTGACGCAAACGGGTCAGCCATGACAGCGTCTGAATGCGACGTCGGCCTTCGTGCGATGGTGCTCCGCCGCCCGCGGTCAATTCCGCCAGCGCGGCCAAACGAGCGTCTTCGTAAAGTTTGCGTTCTGGTGCCGACAATTCCGCTCGCAGCGTGATCTCGGTGCGAGGCGGCAATTCCTTGAGCACCTTGTCTTTTGTTCGACGCAGCACAAACGGTCGAACCAACCTCGCCAGCGATTCGCGGCGATCCGCATCGCTGTGTCGTTCGATCGGCTCAGCGAATCGGCTTCGGAATCGTTGCCAAGACCCGAGCAAGCCTGGGCTCAACGTTCGGAACAAACTCCACAACTCGCCGAGGTGATTCTCGAGCGGCGTACCGGAAAGTCCCAAACGCCAATCCGCTTGGATTGTGCGAATGGCTTGAGATGTTTTGGTTTGTGAGTTCTTGATGAACTGAGCTTCGTCGAGCACCAACGTGTGCCAACTTCGCGAAGCAAATCGCTTCGCGTCGCGTTGCAGCAATTGATAGCTGACGATCAGCAAGTCGTTTGGCCCCGCGGTCTTGATGACTTCGTCTCGATCGCAATCGCGGTAGAGCTTGCCGGTCAGCGCGGGAGTGAACTTCTCCGCTTCTCGAACCCAGTTCTCACCGACACTGGTCGGTGCCACGACCAACGCGGGGCCAGTGGGGCCACGTTCGACCAAGATACCGAGTGTCTGGACCGTTTTACCGAGACCCATGTCATCGGCGAGGACGCCACCAACGCCCCAGCGACTCAAACGTGCCAACCATCGGTACCCGTCCAATTGGTAATCACGCAGCGTCGCATCGAGGCCATCCGGACGATCCGGTGACCAATCCTGAAGCGAATCGAGTCGCTCGATCGCTTGGTGCCAAGCCGCTGTTGTTTCCAGCGTCACGTCGTCGCCCAAAACGTCGCGAGCCAACGGCACCGCTGCTCCGGCCAATCGCAGTTGTCCTTTTTCGCTGACCAGCGTGTCGCCCAACTGCGTCAAACGTTTGCGGAACGCCTCGCTGATTTTCGCGAAACGGCGATCGCCGACACGGACGAGTTGACGGTCTTCGCGAACCGCCATCAAAAGATCTTGCAGTGGCACGTCGACACCATCGACGGTCACGGTTCCCGTCATGCCAAACCAGTCCGGCGAGTCATCGATTTTGATTCGCAGCGATTTCGGTGTGATCTCACCACGCACGCGGAACGTTTCGCCTTCGGGCCAAACGATTCGAGGCGATTCATCACCGGCGTCGTGCAAACGACCGAGCAAATCCAATGCGGCGTGATCGGTCAGTGCGACCCACTCCATGGTGCTCTCGTGAGACAGACGGCTCAGGCCAAAACGTTGCACGATCTTTTCGGCAGATTCCAATTCCGCTTTCAAATCGCGTTGCAATCGAATCGGACCGGTCTCGGCCAAACATGGCACCAACTCGGGAGCATCCCCGGGGATCAACGAATCTCGCAGACGTGACTCGTAGACTCGCAGAGAAACCTTCAATCCCGCACCCGGACGAGGACGCATTTGCAGCACCAACTCACACGGAGCCGGAACGATCGGACCGGCCAATTGCGGTGGCAGTTCCACTCGAATCAACGAGTCGATCGACCCGGCGGCCAATGCCAACCGCGAAGCCGTCGCGTGATCGAGCAATGTGTCGCGATAGTCGCCGCGAAGCAAGAACTGAATGATTCCAATTGCTGCGGGATCGGCCAGCGTGCACAGGACGATTCGGTCTTCGTCGGAATCGGCCAAGATGATCGCTGGTTCGACCGGGCTCAGGCCGCCGACAACGATCTCGCACTTTTGCACATTGATGTCAATTCCGTCGACCGACAGTCGCGGTTGAAATTGCACCTCGACCTTTTCTTCATCGGGAATTAAATCGTCGGGGATCAATCCATCGGCGGATGGAGCCTCGACGGAATCCAGTTCCGATTCCGGCATGGTCATCGTCGCGGTGACGTTGCCCAACAACTCATCGGCGGATTTGCCCGAACGTTTGCCTGATGATTTGCGAGTTGTCTTTGCCGCGGTCTTCTTCTTGGAAGCTTCGCCGTCGGTTTGGCTCTTGGATGCTTTAGGTTTCTTGGACTGTTCGACTTCGACCGGTTGCAACGTCAACAACAACTGACTGCAAAAGACTTCGACGGGAAGTGCGTTTTGATCGTCCCAGGCAACGTTCTCGTGGCCGGCAAGCATTCGCAAGGCTTCGAAGATGGCGTAGTTGTCGTCATGAACGCCGTGTGTCGGCACCGAAGTCAGCGAAGCGATTTTGCTGTCCAGCGGATCGGTCAACAAGTTTTGATCCAGCAGGTCGAAGCTGCGGACTTCGCGACCCTTGGTCCAACCCTTGCCGCCTTTGCGTTGCTTTTGTTCAAACGGCGTGATCGTCAGTGGTGCCGTCTGCGATGCCATGTTCACGCGAACTCGCCACTGCAAACGAGTGGGCTCGGCGTCTTCGGCCGGTGCCGGTCGCGAATTTTTGGCTCGTCGCAACAGTTCATCCACGAACTGCTTGCCCGCCGCGACGGCGTCGGCTTTCAGGCCGCCCAGGAATTCGATCAGTTGCCCGTTGCCGTTTCGCCGAGCGATTTGTTCTTGCAACCACCAAGCGGCGGCCAACGTGTGCGGGCACGAGTTGTCTCGCAGGAACGCCACGCATCCGCATTGGCATTCGCTGGACAGTTCGCCGACTCCGCCGGGATCGTCCTCGTCGACTTGCGGGACGATTTCGAGAGCAACGTTTTGCTGCTTTTCTCGGTTGCCAACCACCTGGAAATCAAAGCGAACTCCGTTGTCGCCTTGCGTCAGAGTGGGAGTCTTCACCGTCAGCATTGCTGCGCGGGAATCGAAACCCTGGTCGTGCGAATCAACGAGACGCTCCACCGCCTCGCCCATCAGCAATCCAAGCGATCCGAGTTGGTCTTCCGCGATCCAGTCCATGCGTGTTGCTTCTCAGAAGGTGCAATTCAAAAAACGAGCGAAACAGGTTACACGCGATGGCGCTTCAAAGCGATGGTGCAAAGCGACAACCTCCCACGTCGGAGCTCAATGGGCGATTCGTCCCCCAAAGGGTGCTCTTGTGCCTCGAACCAGCCATCTCGCGGCGACTGACCGAACCGACTACTATGATGGCGCTAAGGCGAAAGCCGGCGGAGTGGCACCAGTCGCGTGCCAAACCATCCCACCCGGCCCCTTTTCAGATCGACTCGGTTGTTTCCAGCCCGGTTGGACAAAGGTGGTTGTTCACACGTTGTGTGCGGGAGTTCCTTGGGAATGACACTCGGACAAGACACTTTGTTGCCAGGGATCGTTTCGGAGGGCATTTTCGGACAATCCTTCGAAAGTTAAGAATCGCTTGATTCAGGCGTTTCAGTCAACTCGAACGAACGTCGGGGAAACGGATGGCGGGCGACATGGGTGAGCCGCACCGTCTCGGTTGCCAGGATGGTCCTGAGTAACGTTTCGGACGTTTCCCGATAGTTTTTTGTTCGGTCTTTGAATCGCTGGTTGCCATGGGGCAAATGCATTTTGATGTCCCTGACGCAGCGAACGAGTTCTTTGAATCGACTCGTTGGGAAGACGCGTATCTATGCGGCATCGAAGGGGTGCCGTGGCAGTCGCGGAATTCTTACTCGAACGGCCGCTTCACGCTGACTCGCGGCGTCGACACCTCGGCCAAACTGTTCCTGACCTGCCCGATTCCCTCCATCGGGTATCGCCAACTCAGCACATGCAGTTTGCGTTGCCTGGACAGCTCGCACCGACTGTTTGTCGAACTGGCTCGTGGAAGCTGTTACCGCGTTCGTGTTCAAGCCGATGTCTGGCAGCGCGGCGGGTTGGTCCTCAGCGATCGATTCGATGATTTTCTGACGCGAGGCACCAAGCGTTTTCTGGACGCCGCGCAGTGTGCCCCCGACGACCCGTCGTGCGTGGATGCCGCCTTGGAAGCCATCGAAGCTCTCGAGCAGGCATCGAACGAACTGGGCGATCTGTTCTCGACTCAGTCCGTTGCCTATCGCCGAAGTCGCGAAACTCGGTTGAGCACCATGTTGGCCGTCGGAGTTTTGCCGCCGCTGCCCGCCACCGAAGTCACCGCGGACATGCAGTCCGGGCGTGCCAGCAATTCAATTGATGAACAAGCCACCATCACGCGAGCATTCAACGCCGCCGCGGTTCGAATTAGCTGGGGCGAAATCGAAACCGATTCGGGGCGTCCAAATTACGAACCCGCGGACGAAGCCCTGACCGCGTGTGCCCAAATGGGGCTGCGTGTGATCGGCGGACCGGTCATCGACTACCGCAAAGGTTTGTTGCCGGATTGGTTGACTTTGTTGGAGGATGACTTCGACAAGTTGATGTCAACGATGACCAGCTTCGTCGAAAAGACGGTCATGCAATTTCGCGGACGCGTGAACCTTTGGAACGCAGCCTCCGGACTGAACGTTGCCGGACCGCTTGGGTTCGACGATGAACAAGTCATGCGGTTCTCGATCGGAATCCTGCAAACGATCCGACGATGCGATCCAAACACGCCCGTCTTGATGTCGCTGGACCAACCTTGTGGCGAATACCTCGCTCGCGACGAACAAGGGATCAGCCCGTTGCACTTTGCCGACGCATTGCTGCGGAGCGGTTTGGGGCTGGCCGGGATTGGATTGAATTTCCGGTTTGGATTCGACGACGGTGACACTCACCCACGATCGGCGGTCGAGTTCGGGCAAATGCTTGACCGTTGGGGAACCCTGAACGCTCCGCTGATGGTTCAGTTGTCCGTCGCGGGAGCACCCGGAAAAGACGCGGCGGCACGCTTGCCAATTCAAACGCGTCCGTTGTCACCCGAAATCAACGGCGAGCCTGACTCTTGGGCCAAGGCTCAATTCGAATTTGTGCAGCCACTGATCGAAACGTTGCTGTCAAAACAAATCGTGCACGCGGTGGTGTGGGACGGTTGGTCGGACCAGCATCCTCACATGACGCCGCACGCGGGATTGATCGATGCCAAAGGTCGGCCACGACCCATGCTCGCCTACCTCACCAAAATTCGCGAAGAAATGTTGATCTGAAAGCGGAGGGTGTCTTTCCTCGCTGACGCGTCGGGCTGGGACAGACATGTAGGCCAGATTGCACCTGGCGGGGTGAATAGGCGGACATCGCTGAGTCTTGCATGATCGGCTGGACGGCTCGCTTTGTTCCAAAGCATCGGCTGGGTGCCAGTTAATGACCTGCCTACGTTGGTGGCTTCGCCAGAATTCAGGCGTGTCCCTCACTGACCGGCTTGTTGCAATGGCACGCGATCCCTCGCTGATGCGTTGGGTTGGGATTCGATCAACAGGCCCGTGAGCGAGGAACGAAATGAGACAGGTGCGGTTCATGATCTTCGCCCCGGATGGGGCCGGCTTCCTTAGCTCGGGGCGGAAGCCCCGAGACGGATGGCTACGCGGCTACGCGGCGCGACGTTGGTTCTCGTTGGATTCCAACACGGGCACGTGGGCTCGTTTGCGACGAAGGTCCCGCATGACGGCGGCACTCTCGTGCAGTTTGCCTTCCAGCACTCGCATGCGTTCTTGCATTTCCGCGTTCGCATCGAGACTTTGATCAAGTTCGCTCGAAACGCGTTTGAGCTCGACGGTCAGGTCGGCGACCTGGGACTGCATCGCCGCGGCACGCGGTTCATGCTGACGAGCGGTTTGCAGAGATTCTTTGGTCGACTTCAGCTCTTGGGTCAATCGTTGCACCAGCGAAGTTTGTTCGCCGATTCGAGACTCCAGTTGCTCCTGCGATCGTCGCAGCGATTGAACTTGCTGATTGCGTTCGTCGATCTCTTGCTGCAACTGCGTTTCCCGTTGCTGATGATTCTTGACCTGTTGAGCCAAACGCGTGGATTCGTTGGTTCGATCCGAAACGGTTTGCTTCAACTTCTCGAACTCGGGACGAACCGATTGAAGACGTTCGATCTCGGCACGATGCCGCGACACGGAATCCTGCTGTTCCTGCAGATCGATCCGCAGTTGTGAGATCGCGTCGTCTTTCGCCGCAATGGTGGCTTCCAATTGCGTGGCTTCGTTGCGGAGTTGCTCTGTCGAGGCGTGGATCTCTTGCAGCGTTTTCTCGTGACGGTCGCGTTGGACAATTGCGGATGCGAGCGAAGACTCCGTCGTTTCCAAACGCGACGCGGTGGATGTCAAATCGGTTTGAGTTTGCTCGAGTTGCGACTCGACGGTCGACAGTTTCTGTGCGGTGGCGGAGAGTTTGGATTCCGATTCTGACAGCTTGGCTTGGCTCTCATTCCAACTGGTTTGAACCGATGCCAGCTCTGTCCGTGTTTGTTCCAGCTGAGACTCGGTCGTCGTCAGTTTTTCGACCGTCTGCGAAAGTTGCGACTGGGTTTCGGACAGGCTTGATTCGGTCGACGCCAATTGCGATGCGGTGCTTTCCAGTCTGGAATTCAGCTCCGTTTGAGTCAGGCTGAGCCGCTCTTCGAGTTCTGACAATGCGGACTCGGCGACCACTCGGCTGTCGATGGCTTCTTGGATTCGAAGCGTTCGCTCATCCAGTTCGTCTGCCAACTCTTCACGTTCGCTTTGCAGCGTTTGCAGTTTCAGTTCGTTCTCTTGCAACGTGGATTCCAGTTGCGTGCGAGCGGTCTTCAGTTCGCTCACTTCTTCGTTGCGAGTTTCCAATTCTTCGCGAACCACTTGCACGGTTTCTTCGTGGCGGGTCGCGGTTTGGATGGCGATCTCGTGTTGTGATCGCAGGTGCTCGTATTCTTTTTGCAGCTCGGCAAAGCGTTGGCCGGTTTCGTCGTATTCGTTGGAAACGTTTTCACGCTCGGCGGCGAATTGATCACGCTGCAGGATCGCGGCGTCACGCTGGGTGACCGCTTCTTCGATTCGTTGAAGCAGCGACTCGTTGGCTTGGCTGAGAGTGTCGATTTCTTCGTTCGCAGCGTTGAGGTCCGCAAGGATTTGTTGGACCTGGCTTTGAGTGTTTTGTTGTTCGTTCTGCAGCGTGGTTTGTTGTTCTCGGAAAGCGTTGAGGGCTTCCTCAGCTGCAAAGACTTCACCGCGAGTGACTTCGATTTGCGACTCGAGTTCCGCGTTTTGTGTTTTGAGTTGCTCGTTGGCTTGCATCAGGAATTCCTGCTGCTTCTCCTTGTTGGCAAGCTCATCGCCGGTGGCGTTGGCGGTTTCGGCGAGCTCACGCATCTTGGAAGCGGATTCTTCAAACCGGGTTTCGTTGTCCGCCAAAGCAGAACGCAACGACTCGATTTCTTTTTCCGCTTGTTCCAATGAATCGGTCGCGGCTTTGCGAGCTTCTTCCGCGTCTTTGTTGGCCAATTCGAAACGGCTGTGTTCGGTCCGCAGGTGGCCGAGTTCGGTTTCTGCTTCGGCCGTCAGTTGCTTTTGGTCTTTCAGCCACTGACGCAGTTGTTCGTTTTCGGCTTTCACTTCGTCCCGGCTGGATTGCAGCGAATCGATGTCGCCTTGCATGCTGAGGAAGTGGTGTTTTCGGCTTCGAGCCGCCGCTTTCGCTTTCGCGTACTTTTTCTCGGCGTCTTTGATGGCCTGCACATCACGACTGCGATCGCGGTACCACAGCAAATGCCCAGCCAGAATGCCTGCCAACATACAGACGAGGGCGGTAAACGACGGGATTCCGATCCAAGTATTCATGGCAGCCACCAACACAAAACAAACGAGAACGCGCGGCAAAAACCACGCTTCAGGTGGCCTGTAGCAAGCCGCCGGCCGGCGTGTCGATACCAAACGGCCGCTGAACCACTTCGGGGGGTGTGGAGGCCGTGCAGATTTATTTCACCCTCCCTTTGGGAGGGTCGGCCCTCTTCGGGCCGGGGAGGGTTACGCGCTGGCTCCGATGCTCAACCCTCCCCTCGCTTCGCTCGACCCTCCCAGGGGGAGGGTGATGTTAAACGCTTGGCAACACAGCAGTTAAAAACTGCACGGCCTCCGTACGCGAGGGTGAGGGCCGGGCATGTGAAACGGTGCGTGCTCCCTTCCCGGGAATTTTCGCTGAACGCTCGCATTCCGATCCTCCCGCTGCGGCTTGTCGGTTGAGTCGTCAATGGGGTTTCAACGCATGTAGATGGGCACTCTTGCCTTTTTATACCCCACATCTCGAAACACCAAAGATTAGTGTCCGATCAGAGTGGATTAGTGTTCCACCAGAGCGGTCAAGGGAACACTAATCGCCGCTAATCAAACACTAATGATTCCTCGGCAAGGGATGTTTGGCTTTAAACCGCTTGCATTCCCAACGCAAGCGGCTCTCAAAAGATGTGGGGTACAAAAAGGCACTCTTGCCCGTCCAAGTTGCGGATGTCGGCCAAGAGTGGCCAACCTACAGCAAAATCGACAAGCTCATTGCCAACGGGCGGGGTTCGCAAGACGCTAAGAACACAGCGCTTAAAAGCTGCTCAACCACGATGAAGCGTGGGACTCCGAACGAGAGTCCGCTCGGCCACCAACCAGTGCTGATTCGAGGAGAGGAGAGATCGATCGGTGCGGTTTCACGCCGCTTTGGGGCGGGTGAGAGGGACTTCGAAGATCTTCACCGTGTTGGTTGGCGGTTGCCGCGGCCGCCGGTTAATATATGGACTTCTCCGAGCGAACGCTCGACGGCGTGGTTTGCGACCACGTCCCCCACTCCCTCCCCATCCCTCCGGCAACTGCTTCGTCCATGAAATCCCTCTGTTCTTCCACGTCTGCTGGCGTTTTCGCGAGCTCGCACGCGGGAAACTGTTTGTCCCGGCGAGTTCTCGCGGTGACGTCATTTGTCCTTCGTCTGGGAGCCATCGTTGGCGTCCTCGGACTGAGCCAACTTCATCTTCCGACCGCATCGGCTGGGTTGGGCGTCACACCCGCCGAGCAGTTCAAGGTCCCTGAAGGCTTTGAAGTCGAGCTGTTGCACGAAGTCTCCCCCGAGTCGGAAGGCTCTTGGGTCAGCTTGACCGTTGATCCCAAAGGACGCCTGATTGCCTGCGATCAAGCCGGCGGACTGTTCCGAATCGACATGAGCTCGGGTGAAGCCAAAGTTGAAAAGCTTGAGATTGAATTTGTCGGTGCCCAAGGTTTGCTGTGCGCATTTGGGTCGCTGTACGCCAACGTCAACGCTCGCGAATTCCCGTGCGGTTTGTGGCGTTTGACTGACACCAATGGCGACGATCAGTACGACAAAAAGGAACACATCATTCCGCTCAATGGCGGCAGTGAGCACGGTCCTCACGCGTTGCTGGTCACGCCCGATGGCAAACGCATCATCATGGTCGCGGGCAACAACACCAATTTGCCCGAAGACATCGCCCACTCGCGAGTGCCAAAGGTTTGGGACGAAGACCACTTGCTCGGCCGCATGCCCGATGCTCGAGGCCACAACGCCAACCGAATGGCTCCTGGTGGATTCATCTGCTCGTTGAACCCTGACGGCAGCGATGTGGAATTGATCGCAACTGGTTTCCGTAACCCCTACGACATCGCGTTGAACCGTCAAGGCGAACTGTTCACCTACGACGCTGACATGGAATGGGACGTCGGCACGCCTTGGTACCGCCCCACTCGAATCAACCACGTGATCAGTGGTTCGGAATTCGGATGGCGAAACGGTACCGGCAAATGGCCTGCGTACTATCCCGATTCGTTCGGATCCGCTGTTGATATCGGACCCGGATCACCAACGGGCATCGTCTTTGGCTACGGAGCCAAATTCCCTAAGAAGTACGAGAACGCTCTGTTCATTTCGGATTGGAGCTACGGCAACATTCACGCGGTCCACCTGACCGAAGATGGTTCCAGCTACAGCGGGACTTACGAAACCTTCGCCACCGCAGCACCGTTGCCCGTGACGGACTTGGTCATCCATCCCGATGGAGCCTTGTACTTCGCGATCGGTGGTCGTGGCACGCAAAGCGGTCTGTACCGGATCAAGTACACCGGTGACATCGCCGCTGCCAATGCGGCGGAAGAAGTCGTCGCTCTGTCGGACGAAGCCAAACAACTTCGTGAGCTACGTCAAAGCATCGAAGCTTTGCACGTGGACGACGCGGATCTTTCGGTCACGCCTGATGAAGCTGTCAAACAAGCGATCAAGAACCTGAGCCATGACGACCGCGCGATTCGCTTCGCCGCTCGAATCGCTTTGGAACACCGTTCGCCTTCGGCGTGGAAGAAAACGGCGCTGAACGAAGCCAACGCCGAAGCCAAAATTCTCGGCGTGATCGCTTTGGCTCGTACGGGCGAAAAAGCGGATCAAGCTGATGCTGTCAAAGCGTTGGAAGCGATCGAGCTGGATTCGTTGACGGCCAATGAAAAGATTGACTTCCTTCGTGCGGCTGGTCTGGTCGCGATGCGTTTGGGCGAATTCACCGAAACGCAGCGAGATGCTCTGTTCGGCAAGATCAAAGGTCAATTCCCAACCGGCGTCGATTCGCTCGACCGCGAGCTGGCGATCATGGCGATCTACTTGGGCGATCCAGATTCGACCGCCTCGGTTGTGGCCGCTTTGCAAAATTCGCCAAGCCAAGAGAGCCAAATCCACTACGCGATGGCGTTGCGGGCGGCCAAGGAAGGTTGGAGCAAGGACCTTCGTCGCGATTACTTGGCGTGGTTCAACGAAATGGCGACCGCTCGTGGCGGAATGTCGTTTGGTGGTTTCTTGGACAACATTAAAAAGGTCACTGTTGAACGTTTGTCAGACGCTGACAAGCAATCGCTGGCCGACGTGCTGGCCAAACCCAAGCAAGCCGATGAGGCACCCACCGGACCGCCACGCGAATTTGTCAAGCAATGGAAGGTCGAAGATTTGGTTGATCTGGTGAGCGATGAAAACCGTCGTCCCGACTTCGAAAACGGCAAGGCGATGTTTGCCGCCGCGACGTGTTACAAGTGTCACCGAATGGGATTGCAAGGCGGGATTCTTGGTCCCGATTTGACGAGTGCCGGTGGCAAGTTCAGCCCTCGTGACATGTTGGTTTCGATCATCGAACCCAGCAAGGTGATCAGCGACCAATATGGGTCGACGCAGTTCCTGACCGAGGATGGAGAAGTCATCACCGGCCGTGTGATCAACATGCGGAACAAGGAGCTGAACGTGATGACCAACATGTTGGATCCTTCTTCACTCACGAAAGTGGATCGGGAAGCCGTCATCCAAACGCGTGAATCCACCGTCAGCATGATGCCCAACGGTTTGTTGGACACGCTGAACGAGGAAGAGATCGCTGACCTAGTTGCTTACCTACGAGCCGGTGGCAACGCCAAGCACGCGATCTACACGCAACCAGTCGCCACGCGATAGTTCGTCGACGATCGATTTCAAAGACTAGCGGCCCCGGAGAGCCAGACTCTCCGGGGTCGTTTTTTTATGCGCGCTTCATCAAGTCGTTATCCTTGAGGCTTATCAACCGCCGCTCATACTCCGAGGAATTGCCGTGCCACCCCGACAACTGCTGCGTGCCCTTGAAGGAGATTGGCGAGGGAACTGTCAAACCTGGTTCGAACCCGGCAAGCTCGCTGACGAATCCGACGTCTCCGGCAGCATCAAGCCAATGCTGGAAGGTCGCTTTCTGCGTCACGTGTACCAAAGTCAGATCCAAGGCCGTCCGCGTCACGGCGAAGAATGGATCGCTTTCAACGAAGTCACGGAGAACTTTGAGATCTCCTGGGTAGACGATTTCCACATGAGCGGCGCCATCATGATTTCGCGTGGACCGTTGTCGGTGCCCGAAGGATCGTCAAAACGAAGTGCTGCGTTCGAAGTCTTCGGCCACTACGACGTTGGCAAGGATCACCCACGCTGGGGCTGGAAAACTCGCTACGCGTACGATGGAGAATCCGGCTTGGTCATCACCGCCTACAACGTCACGCCAGACGGAGAAGAGGCCAAAGCGATCGAAACGGTTTACCAACGAAACTCGTGAAACTTTTCAGGCAAACGAGCAATTGGATTGAGCGCCCACAAGCAACGGATTCCACGCCCAACCATCTGCGACCCACATCTCTGGCCCGAGAAAGGTTCGTATTTTCAATCCAAACCCACCGGGATCCATTCCATGCAAAGCAAATTTGTTGTCGTCGATGTATTTGATCATGTGGTCGATGCGGAGATGTTGGCCATGTTGTTGACGCGAGAAGGTTTGACGCCTCAGCTCGTGGACAACCACACCGTCGGCATGAACTGGATGCATTCCGGTGCGTATGGGGGCGTCAAGGTGAAGGTGCCCGAGTCTCAGGAGGCACATGCCAAGCAGATTGCCAGCCAACTGAGAACTCAATCGAAGGCTCGGCTTCAGATGATGGCGAACACGAACGAGGACGCGTGTCTGGCGTGTGGCAATGAAATGGCGGAAGACAATGACGAGTGCGGGGAGTGCGGTTGGTCCTACGGGCAAACCGGCATCGAGGCCGACTGAGTCGCGAATCAAGCGGCCACCAAAACGCGGCAGGTCAACTCGCCAAATCGAAACCGGTGGTTTAAACTGCCGCTCGTCGCCATCGAGCGACCCTCCTCACGCGCCCATAGCTCAGCTGGATAGAGCAACGGACTTCTAATCGGTTTCCGACGCTTTCGGAAACATCGCAAAAACCGCATTCGGACCGTGTTTTACGGCATTTTTTGAAGCGGCTGCAAGCTCTCTAAGCGGTCATTTGCGACGCATCGGGTCTACCGGGTCTACCGGCACCACCAACGCATCCACCAGTTCCGCACGCTTCCGATCAAACGCTCTGGTCCCACGGTTGCCCGATGGGATCCGCTGGAACAATCCGCGATTTTGCGTGCGGGCATGGGTGTGATTTCCCGCGTCTTGTCTTTGGCGTCCTGTGCGGCTCGCTATCGCACGTTCTCGGTTCTGTGGCTCATCAATCACGCTCGGTGCTGAACCGCTGCGAGCGTTGACGCTGCGAGACGGTTTTTCTAACCGCTTGCATTTAGCCGTTACAATTTTTTGTAACAGTTTTTCGCTTCGCTCCCGGTCCAGTTCATCGAGACGCACGGCGGCGGCTTTTTCCGCTTCGGTGGCGAATCGATCCAGATCAACCGCGGCCAACTTGCGGAACGTCAGCCCTTCGATGATGAACTCGGCAACGCCTCGGGAACGTCCATCACGCCCGACCGATTCGCGGATCTCATCGGCTTCACGCTTGGCGGGTCCATCGATTCGAGCGGCGGCACGCTGGGCGGCTTCGTGCTCATCGAACGGCGGCGGCGTCTTGCCGGTCAACCAATTGGCAAGCTGTCCCGGTTCCCATCGCTGGGGCTCCCGGTTGCCTCCGGCTTCGATGAACAATTCCCGAACAAACTCGATCGACCAACCAGACTGGCGAGCGGCGTCGACTGCGACCGCTGCGGATTTCAATCCCCATCGATAACAATCGGCCACCACCTCCGCCCACTCGTCAGGGCGATTGGTGGGGGCGTTTGAAGTTGCGATTGATGGGGCGTTTCCCATGGCTTCTGGCCAAGACGATCTTGGCTCTGTGCCAAGTGCAGCTTGGCTTGGTGCCAAGTCAGGATTGGCGTCGGGCCAAACCTGTGTTGGTGTGGTGCCATCACCGTCTTGGCATGCTGCAACGCGTTGAAAAACGGCGGTCCAGTTGATGTGGACGTGGTTTGGTGAATACGGGTTCGGTCGCTCAATGGTGATCAGGTCCATCGACGTGAGCACCGACACCGCTCGGGATACGGTCGCCACACTGCAACCAACCTCCTCTGCAATCGTTGCTTGGCTTGCGAAGCACCCTTGTTGCCCGGCGCGGTCGTCAATGATTCGCAGAACCATTTTGCACATGGAACCCGATACGGTTCGCCCACGATGTTTGGCGGATTTGATTTTGATCTTCCGCAACGCGGCAAGCTGTTCACCTCTGTTTTGCTGCTCAATCATTCTTCGACCCTCGCAATCACGGGGCGGTCAAACACGTAGTCACGGACCAATTCGAAAGACTTGGTGCGGACGTTTTCGGCGTCATCGAAGAACGTCAGCTCAAACGCCAGCACGCCCGAAAGCATCGCGGCATAGATTCGACGGTGGAACGTCCTTTGTGGGTCCATTGTCGAACACGGCCCCCACACGGGAACCACTGCGGACAATTGGCAAAGCTGTTCCGTCTGGCGAGCCAATCGGCCCGACACCATGCAACCTTGCCGGGTGTCCGCATGCACGATCTGATTCCGAAGCGTTCGCAGCTTGGACGCAAACGAAAGCAATCGGTCATCAATCAGGCCTTCCCGCTGTGCCGCCTTGGTTCGCGTCATGAACTTAGACGGCATTCGCTTCAAGCCGCGGCAGTACAGTTCCACCATCTCCATCAATGCTTTGTCGATGCGAGCCGCGGCCACCACGACGGTCAACCGTGAATCGCATTCCTCGAGCTCTGACAATGACTCAATGGCGTTCAACGTTGCCGCGTCGTTTTGGTTGATGTTGCCGCGGTCAATTCCATCGGCAATGCAACCGAAGTGCGATAGCGGTGTGTAGACCTCGGACCAAACTCGCCTGGCGATTTCCTCGATGGCGTACTGCTCTTGGGTGCCGAGCTCCACTTCGATCGTGGCGAACGAAAGGTAGTCCGATTCCGATGACGCAACGAACGCCTCGTCAAGAATCGGCCCGCAAAGTTGGAAGTGAGCCCCCGAGTTGGAATCCCTCACGAACACAAACGTTTGCGTGAAAAGTGACCTGGCGAATGCGTCAACTGACTCGTGCGGGATGTTATGAACGCAATCCAACAGAGTGCGAATCGGCCAAACCTTCTGCCGGCTTAACCAGTCGTTTAGGTGCGGGCTGACTGGGATCATGATGCACCCCCTTTGCCTTGCTGTTCCAGGAACGCTCGGAATTGATCAACCATCGATTCATCGTCGTCGCGGTGGTTGCTTCCATCGTCCTTCGTGTGCTTCTCGCCAATCCCCGGCACGATGTCGGCAGGCTGGACTTCACGCAGCACTCGGGGGTCGAGATAGGCCTTTGTGGTTCGCCTGTGCGTATGGTCGAGCAACGCGGTAGCATTCCCGCCAGCGGCTTCAAAGTTGCTGGCGGTCGTTCGGCGCAACTTGTGGAACTTGCTGCGACGGTTCGAAGGGAGACCGGCAGCATCCAGGATCTTGCCAAACTTGAAAAAGATGTATGTCTCGCCATAGGGCCAGTCAAACACCTTTGCTTGCCCGAACACCTTGATCGCGTTGATTCGCTCAATGGTGATGGGTCGGAGGCGGTACCGACGGTCACGGGTTTGCCCCTTTCGATACTCCCCTCGAACGGTGATCCATCCTTCTGAGTCGATGTCTTCCCGCTTCACCTGCATGACCGCGCCCACTCGCTCGGCAGTGTCATAGATGACAGACACCAGCGCGGGCCAAAACTTGTTTGCGTCAACACGTCCCACCATGCCCTTGGCGGATTCGCAAGCGTTCATCAACGCAACCAGTTCTGAATCGCTCCACGCATCAGGGGCACGCTTGGGGCAATTGATCGCGGCAATGTCGGGGAAGTCATCTACCCAGCGGCGCTTTGCTGCGAAGTTCCAAAGGGTGCAAAGTTGAACGCGGTCCTTCTCGATGGTCGCGGCCGATCGCTCGGTGTTTTGAAGGGACCATTGCAGGAACGCCGATACAGTTGGGGTCTGCAAGTCGCCAAGCAAGGCTGGGCGGGCAAGCCACCGTGAAAAGGTTCGGATCGATTGCTTGTAGAGCCGGATCGTCGCGGATGACTTGCCGACAAGTCGAGATGGGATGTAGTCATTGGTGAAAAAGTCCAACAGCAACGTTTGGCAATGCTCCGCGGCCAACTCCGCCATCTTTGACGCATCGGGGATCGAGTGCGGTTCTGCAAGCTCATCCCAGCAGTGCGTTCGGTTGAACGTGATGCCTGAGAAGTCCTGCGGTTCCATGCAATTCAAAGCCACGCCAATTTTTGCGACCGTCTCAAACCAACGCATTCGCGTTTTGATGATCTTATGACGCAACCCCGCTTTCAACCACGACGCGACAAGGGCGGACGCGGTGTCTGGTGTGATGTCCGCAAGCTCGATGTCCCGCCCGAACAATTCTCGGAACTCCCGTTCAATGGCCGCGCTGGCCTTCGTGCGGTAGCTCTTCCCTTTCCGCTTGATCAATTCACCGTTGTCGGCAATCCGATAGCGGTGAAGTTCGTCGAATGTCAGATTGTCAACGTTCATCATTTGGCACCCCCTTCACTTGCGGACTTGGTGGGCTCGTCACTGGCTTCTATCTTGGCATTCGCACACGTGACACAAAGCACGGCAGGCCAGCGGCAATACAACTTCGCGTTGTCACTTCCGCATTGTTCGCAAAGCCGGTTCATTCCGTCACCTCGCTGCCCGTCTTGGTGTTGTCCTTGAACCACTGAACCAAGTCGTCGCGATGAAACCAGCGACCGCTTGGGAATGTTCGCCCTGGGATCTTGGTGCGATAGTCGCGTTCCCATGTGGACCACGCAAAGCCGAAAGTTTTGCACACTTCGGCTTCGTGGATGAAACCGGCCAAGCTCATCGGGTGATCTGGTCCGATGCTTGGGCTTTGTTGTTGCTTCGCCATTGGATAGGCCTTTCGCAAACCGCTTTGGGTCTGCGCACGCAGTAGCCGTTCGACACGTTTAGAAAGCCGGCTTCAACCCCGGCCCGATGGGCTTTGTTCCCCGGCCTGTGCCGGATCAAAACTTGGCGCACGATCGACGCATCGAACGGCTACTGCATTCCTTGTTCGTCTAGATGTTGAAGCTGGCATTGTCATCAACCGGGAGGAACTCGGCTGATCAAGTCGCGAAGGTTTCTAAGCCAACGCAACTACCTGACAGAAGACAACACTTTGCCTGTTCTGAATCGTCGTGTCAAGCTCGTTCTCGATTTCGTTCAGGCTTCTGCTTTACTGTTACAAAAATTTGTAACGGTACTTTGCTTTGCCGGTTCAATTTTTTGTACCAGCACTTCATTTTGCGAGTGCGTGCGGGTCGATGTCAAAAGTGTCTACCACGGTAGACATTGCCAATCAACTTCATTTTGCGAGTGCGTGCGGGTCGATGTGTCCTGCGAAAAGGGTCAAACTTTTGACCCTTTATCCCAGACCGCACTTCGATTCATCCCAACGCCAACGGTTCCAACTCCCACGGCACCGCATCGCCGCGGCGTGACGTGTCTTCAACCACCATCACCGCTTCGCGTTTCGCCAGTCGCGTTTCAAGCTTCGCCAATGCATCGCGGTGGATCTGTCCGGGATCGCACTCAAATACTTTCGGCCGGCTTCGTCGGCGTTTGATACGCTCATCGTCTGTCCATCCGTCCCGGATCATCGCGGTTTGTTCTGCGATCTCTTCGGGTGTCGGCAAGTGCTCGAACAACTGCGAGCATTCACGAAAATCAGAACGCGGCAAGCCAACCAGCTCGAACGCTTCCAGCTCTGGCATGCCGTGAAGCTGAATCAATGAAAGAACTTCGCGGCTCTTTTCGACCTCTTCTGAACTCGGCACCTCAAACAGACTCCGCCGGTTCCATGTTGTTAACGGCGGCGGTCACTTCGCGGATCGCATCCAAGTGTGCCCGGCGGACTTGCATCGCTTCATTGTGTCGCTGCTGCTGTTCGTTCCGCTGGCCAGTCACCAACTGCGTGACCATTCGGTATTCTTCTGCTGAATCACGCTTCAACACTGGCGGCAACTCGATCTTGATCGGCTTATCGTCCGCGTTCTTGAATTGGTCTTCCGCGGCCATCTGGGCGTTCTGCCACTGTTCCCAATCAATCCCGCCTTTGTTGAATTCAAGCTCTGCCTGAACTAGCTGGTCGGTCAGTTCTTGCATCGGCGTCTTCAATGATTCCAGATACTCATTGCCGCGGTCGATGATTTCTTGCCGATTCTTCTGGTCTTCCTCAACTCGTTTTTTGACCGTCTCCAACCGCTTCTCTTCCAGCTTCGCGGCTTTTTCAAGTTCCGCGTTCTGCTTGCGAAGTGTCTCCATCAACTGCTTTTGTTCGGGTGAAGCGTCCTCGTTGAACCCCTTCGCTTTCTGTTCCTCTTGATAACGCGCGTACCATTCGGCACCGTTTTTCAATTCGAGATTACGCTCCCGCAAACGCTCAATCTCTTCTTGGATCCGGTCCACCTCGTTGTTGGCTTCGTCAGCAATGACACCCTCGGTATCAATCCCGGTCTTCATCTTTGCGGCTTCGGCATAGGCCTTGGCTAAACCGTTGGCGGCATCGATCGCGGCTTGCGTTGAATTCTCCAAGTTGAATGCCGTCTGTGCGTAATCAGCCGCGTCGAACAATTGCAGGTTCTTGGCTGCCCGGATCGCCAAGAGTGCGTTTGCCACGTCCTTTGCGAGCCCGTAAGTGACCGCCAAGTTGTAAGAAAGTTGTTGCACCTCCATCCCAGCGGATCGCATTGACAAAGCCACTTCGCCCATGTCCTTCGCGATTGCTTGAATGGTCGGAGCGAGTGCGATCGTCATCCGCGTCACCATCCCATCGACGGCTGTGCGGGCTTCGAGCAATGCATCGTTGGCTGCTTCGATCTGTGCCGCCTCGATGTTGGTGAACGTGGTCCCCAATTGGTCGGCGGACTTCTGCACCTCATCAAGAGCTTTGCGGCCTTCCGACAATGTCGTAACAAGCCCGGCCCCTTCCGAGTCGAATAGTTTGAACGCCAAGCGAAGACGCTCGCCACGGTTCTCGACTTGGCTCATCTGATCCGCGATTTTGCGGAACGCTTCGGCCGGACCATCCTGGGCAAGTTGCTTGGCATCGAGTCGCAATGACTTGATTGCATCCTGGGCTTCCCCTGTGCCGTTGGCTGCTTCCGCAATTCGCCGGGTCATCCGTTGCATTGACGTGTCGAATTGCCCGGACGTGAACCCGCTGTACTCCGCGGCCGCCATCCGTAAACCAACCAGCTCGTCAGTCAGAATACCAAGCTTCTTTGATTGCTTGGCTGTGTTGTCGATCTCTTCCATCGCGCCGGAGATACTATCTTTCAACGCATTGATCGACCGAACAGCGACATAGCCAACCGTCAGACCGCTGATCGAGCCGGCAACCAGATTCAAAGCTTGATTTTGCTTGCGTGCGGCTTGGTTGGTCTCGTTCAATTCCCTTTGAAGTCGGTTCTGTGTCCGAGCGTAGTCAGCCGCGCTGACGTTCCCGCGGCGATACTCTTGGTTCAGTTCTTGGATCTGGCGTTCCAGTCGGTCAGCCGGGGCAATGCTCGCCTCGACTTGCTGGCGTACTCGCCGGGTCTGCTGCTCTGCCTCTCGCTGCTGTGCCGCTAGTCGCTTCCCTTCTTCCGACTGGGCAAACTCTGCATCCTTCAATTTCTTCGTCTGGTCAATCAGTGCGGCCTTCGCTCGTGCATACTCTTCAGCCGAAACCTTTCCCGCCTTCTGAGCTGCCATCAAATCGCGAAACTGGGTTTTGATGGCTTCGATCGCGGGTTCGGTTTGCCGGACCACTGCGAGCCCACGCTCGACCGCGGCGGCGTGATCTCGTGCCGCCTGCGATGTCGAGCCATACCGTTTGCGAACTTCGTCCAATCCTTTTTGAAGTCGCTCCGCATCAATGGCACCAGCGGCAAACCCTTTTTGAAGCGTCTCGGTTGCTTGCTGCAATTTGTCCGAGTCGGTTTTAGCCATCTGTTGAATACGATTGAGACGGCTGATCTCGCTTCGTGTCAGTCGAACCCCTTCGGCCAAACCGGAAGTGTCCGCGCTGATCTTCATTACAAGCGCATTTAAGTTCGTCGCCACCACTCAACCCCTGTTTTGTCATCTATAAGAAAAGAGGGGAGCCGGAAACAAATCCAATGAACAACCGGCCCCCCTCATCACACAACCCCAAGCGAAGTCCGATCTAAGGCAATCGGATTCTCAGTCTGGCAAGCCGGTTCCGGGCAGCCAGGACACTCTTGGATGCACTCCCGGTTGATCGGCTGCGGTTCGATGTGGTGCTTGTCAGCTTTGCCGGTTGAATCACTTCATCGCAAAAACCAAGTTCCAAGCATTGCGTCGCGCTGAACAGCGTGCCGTCACTTTCGCCATCGATCCACTTCACAATCTTGGACCGGGGCTGACCGGAGCGCTCCTGATACACGTCGATCGCGTGCTCATCGAGCGTGTTCAGCCAAGACGCCATTGATCTCATTTCCTTCTGGTTGCCAAACGCCATGATCATAGCGCGGTGAATGCCCCAGTCGGAAGTTTTATGCATCTTCACCCAATCCCCGGCCATCGCGATGACCGATGCGGCCGAAAATGCGAGTCCTTTGATCTCGACTACAACCCGCCCCCGGTGGCTGACCAGATCGTTGAACATTTGGAACCCTTCGTACACGAACCCGCCCGGCGAATTGATCAGTACGTCAACGTCGTCGTTGCGGTGTCTGGCGAGGAATGCCGAAACGCTAGCCGCTGACACTCCATCACCGTACAAGTCCTCCCCGATGTGGTCGAAGATTTCCAATTCCGCGGGAGCGTTGTTGGTCGGCTCCCTGAGCTGGACCGGGATCGGCCCGCCCTTGTTTGCCGCTGCAACGCACCGGGGCACACTAGACAAGTTGAACGGTCGGACGCTGCGACTCTGCCCACGGCCTCGGATGGCACGCGGGAAACGGCGGCGGTGTAGATCAAGTGAAGTATTCACGATGTGCCTCAACCCAACTTCAAGCCAACGAGGGATCCGGCTGGCTTGGTCTCGTCGGCGCTGCCGGCGTCCCAGACACGGAAGTCGGTCCATTGCTTCGCCATGAAGTGGGCTTCGTCGGTATCCCAATCAGGCTTTGACCTGAACCGAACGTCACCGTCATAACCAAGGGCGGTTGCCAACTCCAAGTGACCGAACACCGCGGGGACGTCCCCGGTTGTCGCATCGGCTCCCGGCATGCCTGGGATGAAGTTGACGGGGTGATTCAACAGCATGCCGTCTGCGTCCTCTGGAATGACCAAGCCAGCTCCCGCGGCCCCGTACAGTCGCAAGCAAGCCATCGTGTAGAAAGCTCGGCTCATGTACCAACGGGGCTTGTTCGATGCAAGCTCGGGCAACTTGGCTTGCGTTTGCAGGAAGTCATCAAAAACAACGTTTGCTGCTGAGTCCCCGCCTTCATGCAAGCTCGATGCCTTCAACGCATTGCAGATCCCAAGCGTGAACCCTGAGTCTTGGCTTTCGTCACCCACGAACGCGTTCTGATCTTCCTTTGCGGCCAATGCTCGAGCGGCGGCAACTGCCAATGATTCCATCAAGTCGCGGGAGTCTTCGACCAATTCCAACGACAAAGTGAAGAACACCATGTCAATGTTGAGGTCCAAGTCGATGCCTGTCGTTGTTGTGCCAGTGATCTCTTCAGCCTTTCCTGTGTCGCGTCGTGCCCTATGCTGAACGAACGGAAGCAGGCTTTTCATCACCCGGATTCTCGGCTGGACTTCGCCCACGTCCTGGGTTCTTCCGAAGCGACGCACGACACCATGCTTCGGGATCTCCTCGATAATCAACTCGCTCAATCGGCGAGGGATCAGATCCTGATAGGAAACGCCACCGTTTTTGAACTTTCCAAGCAATGCGGCAGGCGATACTTGGTCGAGCAAGCTGTTGGTTGCACGCAAACGGACTTTGCGCTGCTCGGCTGTTTCTTCTTTACGGGTCAATGGTTCTTCGGTCATCGGTCTGCCTTGCTTCCTTATGGTTTGGATGTCTTCTGTGTGATCATCATTCCATTAGGAAAATGCAGATCAATGGTGTTTGTACTACAGATAGTACTTCGCCTGGATTTCTTGCAGTTTTGTTGCAAGCCTTTCAATCTGTTCGGCCTGTCGATTGATGATTGCTCTCAGTTCAGCCGAATCAGTTCCGTATTGGCGTCGCCCTAACTCATCGACCGGAAAAACACACTGACCGCGGGATCGGCATTCGGAGCATTTCAAATACTGCTTTCGGTTTCTTCCATCTGGGGTGAGTCGGGTCGTTTGAACCCCCATCACGCCTTCGCCGCATTCGTGGCAAATGTCCCCCGCTTCCTGTCTCATCATGCCCCTGCTCGTTGTCGCGTCATAAAATCATTTTGCTGCACGCCTCGTCGGCAATGCGGTATCGCCTGCGCGATAGAACGCAGTGATTTACGGGTTTTTTGCGATTCGGGGACGGCCAAAACATCGATCATTTTGCTGCACGCACAAACAGCGACGGGCAACGATAGGTCGCTGGCCGGCCTATCCTCAGAAAATCGGCCAGGGGGGGGGGCGGGCGTGATCCCAGGCACCCCACCCGCTCGCCTCCGTGCTGCGGGTGTGCCTATTGTGTGTTCGCTAGAGGTATGCGCCCGACTGCATCAACAGCGGTTTCGAAGCTCGTTCTGACTGCTCAACCGCGCGGATCATTTCCTTTTTCTCTCGCTCTCGGTTGCGTTCGATTTGCTCCTCAGCAAGTTCCGGCATGAACCGGGCTTTGGGGTAGCTTCGCCCCGGTTCCTCTTGGAACAACATAGGGAACCTCTCGGCCAATGCTCTGATCGAACCACACGCCGAGCTGGACGCATAGCCAACGTTGCATGCCAAATACTCTTGCTTCGCAAAGGCGATACTGAACTCTCGCATAGCCTTGGTTCTGGCGTACTCCTTGAACTTCTCGGGGGCAAGTGCCTCCTTTTCTTGACAGTAGAGGAGATTCCCTTCTGCACGCGCGGCGGCCGGGATGGCCTGCACCAGCTCGGAGTAATAGCCCTCAGACACCCCAAGGGTTGCCATAGCTTCGACAAGATCCTTGGCGTCTGATTCCAATGTCTCACCAGCGATGTCACGCAAAGCAATTGCGATCATCGTTTCGGCGGCTGCCTCCTTCTGCTTGGCCTCATCGACCGCTTCGGTGTTGCGAATTTCGCGGGCTTGGTTCAATAAATCACTCATCTTCAATCCTCGGTTGTGTGGCATCGCCACGGGGTTGTGTTGGCCACTCACTGCGAGCGGCCGGGTGAATCGTCGTCTTCTGATCGCGTCGCCAGAACGTCGTACTTAGCCACCACCAAGTTGCTCACTCGTTGGAGCGATCGTTTGGCCTCATTGAATGCCGCGGGCACTGCGGGGTCGTCAGGGAAGTTGCTGGCCAGCACCTCACCGAATCCATCGACTAGGTGAATCACTTGGTCGATCGACTCAGTGATGCGTGCCGATGATGCTTGGATCTTCTGTTTGCTCATTGGGTTGGTTCCTTGTGCTCGGATGACTATGCGACTTGTGGCGTGAACGCCATCGAAGGGCTGCTGGTTGGGATTGGTGCCAGTCTTTTCCGCTGCCGATAGCTCGACCAATTGCACGGCACGACAACAGCGTCGTCACATAGCCGATCTGCATTGCGATCCCCAAGCCGGTCGTATAGTTCGGCACGACTCGCAACGTTCACCGTCGCGATCGTCGGCAGCATGGAACGGTTCCTGCGATCCATCACGATGCCGAACACGTTCATTTGGTGATCGGTCAGACGCCCAACGGCCGGGAGCGGATCAGAGATTGCCAGCAACCGGCATCTGGAAAGCTCGTTTAACAAACTCGATTCGCCTTCGTTCTCGGCGTATGCGTTTCGAACATCCGAAAAGAATTGCTGCCCGTCATTCCAACGACACTCGGTGCCCCACTTGTGGATCAGCACACGCAACACGCTCATCATTAGATGGTCTTTTCCTGTGCCGGTCGGACCAATCAAGAGCAGACCACGCCGCGGCCCGCCTTCTGATGCTTGGAGATAGCCTTTAACGGCCTCCACCGCCTTCTCATGGTCTTCGCTGGGACAATCAAAGTTGTCGATCGTCACATCGGCGTAACGCTCACCAGCGTCGCGGATAACATCGGTGAAGTGAAATCGTCTGGAACTCAATGCGTGACTGCATTGCCGCATCTCAAACCGATCTTTTGGTGTGAGCATTTCCTCGTGCTCGTTTGCGAACTTGATCTGATCGATCAATTCAGTCGCGTCGATGCCTTCTTTCATCGATGTCGAATAGTCGACTCTAGAAACCATGTCCAAAATCCTTTGCATTAGGGTCGAATCGTGTTCCCGACGACACAACGGCCGCCGGCTTGTCTTCTGCGTAGCTGCCTTCCAGCAACTTCAACACAATCACCTCACCGTCCTTGTTCTTTCCGCCAAGCAACTTGACCGCGGTCAGCCAGCCAGCCCGTTTGGCAAACGAGGATTGCGAGAGTTGGGTTTGGATGTCGTCGCGGCGTTCCAACGCTTCGCGAACGGTCTTTTCCTTCTGGATCTTCTTCCAAGCCTTTTGGATGGCATCGCTTGGACTTCCAGATTGAACTCGTGCCTTCACAAGTCCCGCATCATGCAACTGGTTCCACCAGTCGCAGTAGTCAATCAGGGCAGGATCGATAGGGGCCGCGGCGGAAGCCGCATACTCTTCTCTTGGTTCCTGCTCCTGTTCTTGCTCTGGTTCCTGCTCCTGTTCCTGCTCCTGTTCCTGATTAAGGGAAGGGTGAGCCAATGCTTTCGGGAAGGCTTCCTTGAAGGCTTTCGGGAAGCCTTCCGACAAGCCTTCTAAGTATTGAGAAACACGAGACAAAAGCTCGTTCTTGGCATGGCACTCGGGGATCGAATCCACCGAGCCGATCCAGCTTTTGACCACGTTGGGTGATTCCGGCTGGTTGTATTTCAGGAAGTTGGGCACGCCCACAAAACAAGCCTTCTCGTCGGCTATCAATAAGCCTTGGCGGGAGGCTTCGGCAAAGGCTTCCCGAAAGGCTTTCCCGGCCCATCCCTTCTCGGCTGCCAATCCTTCCATGGTGGAACGCATCGCGCCCAACGGAGTCATGTGTGGGTGCGTAAGGATGAACAGAAAGGTCAGCTGGGCGTTGTCGGACAGCTCACGAAACTTTGCATCGTTCCAAATCCTAGGATCGATCTTACGATACTTAGCCATCAGTTCGCCTCGCAACTTGCGAGAATGATGACCGCGGCATCTTTTCCGTATGGGCTTTTCCGCTTGCCTGATTCGACACAGAGGCCAGCTATGAGAATGTCTTGCGCGGGCCTGCAAACACTGGACAGCGGCCACTGGAAGTGAGCAGCGATCTCGTGACGCGTTGCACCAACGTTCCCACGTTCGGCCAGCCAATCGAGAATCTTTTTTTCTCGACTGGGAAGTTTCGGTTTCGCGGCTTCTAACGCGTCGGCTCGGGTCTCAGCGGCGACTTCTCCGCAATCTATTAGAAGGTTTTGCCTAGACTTTGTTGTCTGCTCTGGCATAATGCGGGCTCCTTTGCTCGCTTGCTTGTTTACTGCTCGTTTACTTGCTTGCTTGGTCTTGCCGGGTCGCTGGTCACGAACATCGGCAGGGTCGAAAACACGAAGACGGTCTTCCGCTCCCCCGCGGTCGGCCGTTTTTTCGTTAGATGAATCGCTTCGCGGGCGATGGGCATGCACCGCGGCGGGAGGCTGAAACCGGCCTCGCTAACGCATTGCGTTTTTGAACGTATGCCTCAAGCGCCGCTTGGCTGACGAGCCAACGCTGGCGCTTCTTGCCTTGCCCCACCGGCGTGCCTTCGATCTGACCGGAAGCGATCATTCGCCGTGTGGTTTCGCGATGCTGACGAAGAATTGCAGACACTTCGTCGATAGTGTGGAATTTGAGAATGGACATAGCCCCTCCGAGAGAACGTGTTGCGTGCGGTTAACGCTGACTTGCTCTCGTAGGCTATGGCCGATTTCCGACGATTCAACGGAGTAGGTTACCCCTCTTTTACCCCCTACCGTTTCCCTGGTTTGCTCGCTGGGTTCTTTTCAATGCGATGGCTCCATTCGCTTGTTCAATCGTCCAAGGCTGACCAAGCGTGGGGCGTTTCAATTTGATGTTGATTTGCCTTCGTTGGTTCTTGCAAAACGCGTGCAATTCCTCAATCGACTCGCACCCCATGTCGGCCATCATTGTTTCGTCCTTGATTCTTGCCCCTCCGTTTCGAATCAGATCTTCCAAAAGCCTCTTCTGCTGGATGGCTCCACCAAGTTCGTCTTTGCACCACTTCATCAGATCTGTGAATTCGCCAAAGTCTTCGGCTCGCTCTTTCAGCCTTTCGGTTAGGTCGCCGATGACTAGCATCAGGACTTTGTGCAGGTCTGCGGCATCACCTTGAAGCTCCGCCAACGCATTGGCCAACGAATCACCAGTGACCCATCGCAGGTTTTGCGTTTCGTTCGATTCTGCCAACTTCTCACGAATCATCATTTCGATCTGCCGAGCGTCGGCAATGATCGGCTCGAAAGATTCAGCGAACCTATCCCAATAGGCCGCATAGCCGTTTGCTTCGAGCCAATGCCTAAGAACATCGAACACCGTCAGTGAGTTATCCAAGATCACTGCGGTCCCCAACTGTCGTTTGAATGGTGCACTCTTACCGGACGTGTTGATTAGGATCGCGGTTAAGCCGACCGGAGAGTATTGAAGCTCTTGGATGATGTCCGCGCCATCCATGTAAGCAAATCGTTTTAGATCATTCGCGATCGGATCGAGTGCGTCCCGCACCGGGCAATAACTGCTTGCGTTCATTTTTGCTTCACCTTGCTGGTCGCCTTGCTCGTCTTCTTGGGCTTGCCTGCCATGAACCATTTGCGAACGTTTCGGCAAACGGCTTTCACTCGTTCTTGTGGGATGCCTTCGCGATACTCCGCTGCGATCCCGCTTTCAACGTGCCCCATCACAAAATTGACTGCGACTTGATCCGGTCCCCCGTGCGTCTCGAGCATGTGGCGTAGTGCGTAGTGGCCAACGCCCTTGCGGTAGCACCCGGCCTTGTCCGCGGACTTCTTGAAGGCTTGTTGAATCGGATTGCTCGTGTCGCCGTCCTGGTACCACGGGCGGCGATGCGAAGTGAGGAACACCAGATCTTCCCACTCTGCCTTTCGTGCCGGCGGCCTGGCCTCGATCGCGGCTTTCAGTGCGGTAATGGTCTCTGGCCACAACCACGCTTCCCGATCGATGCCGGTCTTCATTCGGAACCCGGTGTACCAGTTTCGCCGAAAGTCGATTTCGGATTGCTCGAGTCGCCCACAATCGGCGGGTCCAAACCCGGCATTGATGCCCAATAGGATCATTGCTTTGAGCTGGACGGGTGACGCTTCGATGATGCGATGAACTTCCGCGGCGGTGAATTCCTTTGCGTTGCCATTCGTTCGCTTGTGGATCCGCTGACGCTTCTTGCTGACTCGCTTGAAGTTTGTGCCAGTGATGATTCGGTTGTTGACTGCCCCGGTGTCACTGGCGAACTTGAAGACGCTGGACGTATCGCGGATGCAATTGTTAATCGTTGTTGGTGCCCATGTGGCCGGGAAACTCGATCGAAACCGGGTGAAGTCGTCCGGTGTCAACGATTCGAGTGTGCGACCTTTTCCGAAGAATGCGGCAATGCGTTTGCAGACCTTCAAGTAGTCGTCAAACGTGCGCTGTGCCAAGTCGCCTGTGGTGCGTTGCTTGTCCTTCGCATCCAAGAATGCGTTGACCAACCAACCGACCGTCGGCGTGTCGGCAATCGCGTCCGGGTTGCCACCAGCGAGAATGACCTCGATCTCACTGAGGTACCGACGTAAAGCCGCGTCTGGATCGTCCCACGGTCCGAAGTAGTGGACCTTGCCGCGAATCTTCTTTGACCATTGCCCGCATCCGTTCGGGGTCAGCGGAAAGTCAGGATGCGGCTTTTCCGGCTTCTTGGATCCCTGCTTGGCGGTCAATGAATTGCCCCGTACAGAAACGGGGTAGACCGATGACGTTGCCCAAACATGGGCACGGCGATAAACTGACGTTGCATTGCTCGAACTCACCCTTCGAGTAGTGTTCAGCGCCGTCGGTCCCCAAAACCGGCGGCGTTTCTTCATGGTACCGTTTCAGCCGTGAAGGGTATACCCTCGGGTCTACCGGGCTGAAAAACACCTCACGCGCCCATAGCTCAGCTGGATAGAGCAACGGACTTCTAATCCGTAGGTCGGTGGTTCGAATCCACCTGGGCGTGCCTCTCAGCCGATCCTGATTCATCAGCACCGATCAGGATCGGCTTTTTGCTTGGTTTCGAGTCATCGTCGATGGCTCCTGATTGCCTCCGTTCAGCACGGATGGAACCGCCCGCGACACCGCCGACCGATTCTTCGGTTGCTCGCTGCCAGTGAGCGTTGGTCGATTGCAGGTAGTGCCGCTCGGCCACTTCGATTCGCATAGCCACCGCCACTCCCGTGCGATTCTTTGGTTATCCGTAGCGACCTCTGAGAACGAATCTACGGCCGCTGGCGTCTCTCAATGAGCGTTTGTAATGGCGGCCCCACCGGTGGGATTCCCGGCATCCACTTCAAGTGATAGACCTCTGGTTTGTCAGGAGATATCACGACTATTGATCCGTCGATTAGCAGGTCACCATGCAATGAGATCTCCACACCACTGCCGACGAATACTACGCTGTCGATAACCGTTCCAATAGGCGGTTGCTGAATTGCGGTCCTTTTTCCATTCGAAAAATCGTGCAGTAGTAGCCGGTCAAGACTTCCCTCCGGGTAAGCAAGACCATTCTTTTGGATCTGCGCGAGACGTGTTTCTCCATCGAACGTAACAAGCTCCGATTCGGCGGCACGCTCGAAGTGCCTGCGAGCCCCTGAGTGACCGAAGTCTGTAACAATGCGAGCAAATGGAAGGATCTCGCCTTTCTCAACAGCGCGGTCGAGCATCTTCAACGCTTGCTCCTGGCGCAAAGCCAGTTGATGTCGGTGCCATCCCAAATAGGCGGCAACAATGAGCGGCAGTAAAACGACAAAAGTGAAGAGGCTAAAGCGGCGCATATTCAGTCGGATAACGAATTGCGATCTATGGAGGCACAGGAGGTGCATGCATAGAACGTGCGTTGAACTTTGTCGCCGCACTGGGGTGATCGGGGAAGCGTGTCAGAACGTCTTATTCGCTAGAATGAGTCTACCAGATACGATTCTTGGTGTGCCCGGGAAGCGGCAAGGCCGGGTAGCGACAGCTGAATCGCCGGAGGGCGATCTTGCTCGCGTTCCTTTGCACTTTCTACCTGAGTTTGCAGGTACCAATCGTGAAAGTCCTCTCCATAGGTCCCGGAGCAATCCGGGCCCTATCCCGATCCGCTGGTTACCCGCGACAGTTTGGCATGATCGAGGCATTGGGGTATGAGTCGAGCAGGTCAGAGCAAGCAGGAACCCGTCGAACTAGGCCCCGAAGTTTATGCTGGGATTTCGTGGATTCAATCGCAGGCAGACACGTAGGGCAAATACGCATGGGCACGTCGTCGACGACATCAGTGCCGTGGGTCTTGGATCTAGGTGGCCGAATCGCAGATGCCAGAATCGCGATCCAGCCAAAAAGCATGTAGTAGACGAATGTGTTGTCGTTGCCGCCAGAAGTGCGTTTGCGTTCGCAGAAGACAGCGAACCATACGGTGTTGTCCGTGTTGGCATCGCAAGACGTGCATGTGTCGCGGTCAGGCAGTTCGCTTCGGGCGACGATTCCAGCGATTCGCTCAGCCCCGGAAATCGGATGAGGGGCTTCACCGGCGGAAAGTCGTAGTTCAGAGAGACGGGGAACCGCGTTGGTCACGCCGCATGCGCAGGTACATGTTCCGCCAGCTTGCGATGTCGTAACAGATACGGTGGCCCCGCAGGAGCAGACTATCGAGTATGGCATCGTGCGTTTTCGATCATTGTTTAGTCGGACGATGAATTCATGAAGTCCCCGGTTTGAGGTAAGTAGGTTGCTACACGCTGCTGACCAGATCGCCATCACCGGGCCGGGGCAGTTGATGCTTCATTTGTGGAAACTCGCAATCCTGGCTGCGGCGCAGGGCAAGGGGATCCTCTGGGTCAGGCAGGAGCATTTCAATAGCCGGCCGTTAGTTCCTGGATTCTCTGGATCTCCGAGTGGATAATGCATACTTCTTCATCGCTGCGGCAGACTGGGCGTTCCAAGAGCTTGTCGAATTCCCGCTTTAGTCTTGCCTGAAGATCAGGCGGACAACGATCAATTGCGGGCGGCAATACACTCGCGGCAGTTTCCCTAGCGAGTGTGTCCGCAACTGCCGGTGAAATGTCAGGCGTGGTCAAGATTAGGTTGTGAGCTTGTGGTTTGAAGGCTGGTTGTGAATTCAAATCCGAAACGCAGGCAAGGGTCAGTCTAAAGGATAACCGATCGCAGTCAGGACTTTGGGGTATGTTAACGGCTGCGTAAACGACAGCAACAACCAGAGTAAAGTGCACGCTTTGCCAGACTGGTCAAGCCAATCCGGACGGCACTTCGTCTGCGTGCCTAACGAGACTGTGCCCCACGCAGTTAGCCCTGCTGCAGCAGCAACGAGTGGGGAACCACCGATTGAGAATGGAAGGTGAATTAGCGTAGCGGTGAGCGGAAACACGGACATAGAGAAGGATTCCCAGGCTGCAAGCTTAGCAACCGCAGAAGCGAGACAGATCGCGAGAATAGCAGCGCGACCAGGCGAACCCACAATAGCCGCACGGGTGGGACGTCGACGAGCCATCATCGATCCAAGGTAGAAGGTGCCGATGCAAAGAGTTGTACCCACGGCATACCAGTTCATGACAAATATGCTCAGCGCGGAGTGACTGGAACTGAATGCGTCCCATTGACGACGGTTGAACGCGACCATCGCGAACGCAATGGCGAAAGCGGCAAGGAGTGACAGCAGATCGAAGATCGAGAATCGCTGGGCAGATCGTTCCATCTTCCAACACTCATGCGATTTGATTGGACAACGTCATCCATCAGCGGGCTCGCGGAGACAATTAACCACTGCCAAGCCGCCTGATCGCGTGCTCCGTTGCATGGATGGTTCGTCGTGATCGTCATTCGACCAAGAATCCGTTCTCGATTTCGATGACCGGCAGCCTAAATCTCTCATCTGGTCCAGACGGAAGAACGAGCGACACGCCGAGGCACTCGATTGGTGGCTCGCCGGGCGTAGATCCTTTGTAGTACACATCGTGGTCGAAGAACGTATTGCGCGGGAGTCGGTGACTACTCTGTATCTTCTTGAGCAGCGTCGTTACGTGCTCTGGGGTATTCCCCAGCGACAGCGTCGAATGAATAGCTTGTAGGACCGCATTCTCGTCGAGCAGCGTGCTATCGACTTTGACTGTATCCGAGATCTGATCGTTGAACTGAGCGACTGCTTGTGGCAGCGGAGTCGAATCCAGCCAGTCAAATAGGGGTCGTGCGATCGTCAACGCAACTGCCGCTACCGCGACAATCAGGATCAATGTCCGTAATTGGTAGCGAACGAGTCTTGACTGCCGTTTCGAATTCCGTGTCATCGAAGATTATGCTGTAGGTACGGCGAACGGTACCAATCAGCCGGCGGCGACGAAAGATTGTCCATTATCAAAACGCCCGACTTCGCCGCTCGGATGCATTGGATGGTTCCCCGCTCTAATCGTCTGACCGACGTTTCAGTGCTGGGTCACCACGCTTAGAATTAAGTGCGATTAGTGCATCCGCGCCGGCGTCAGTCAAGCGATAAGTATCGTTCGCGTACTCGATCTCGCCAGCAATCCATTTGTGATGAGTCAAGAATGTGAGCGTTGGAAGATGGCCCGTTTCAATAAATATGTAGTTGGAAACGTAATTTGGACGTCGCGCTACGGCAGCAAGCCATTCGTGTGCCTTCGTCTTGTCTTGTTCAGCCAAGTCTTCAAATTCAGGTGCAATTTGCGAGTAGCTCACCGGCGTCGCTGGCGAATTGGGATAGTTGTGGTCATGTAGAAATACGCAGCCGCAAGCATCGCAAACGCACTTCATTTGCAGTGCTGGAATTTCGGCTTGGCAAGCAGGGCATGTCGCAGTTCGCAATTTAGTTCCTGTGTGTCAGGACGAGTCAACTGTATTCAGTCGGGGAACGGCGGACATCACGTGGCACGGAGAGTTGACTGTCCATTGCGAAAAATGCCGCAAGCCGTGCTCCCGTGCATGTCATGGTTCTGCTCCGTTTTAGCGTGGATCGGCATCAAGGTCGTCGGGTTCAATGATCGGTGTGCCCGCCATGAGCTTGGACGCAAAGTCATCGAATGATGGGGAAAGCTCCCGAAAGTCATCCCACTGAAGCGATGTCGCGGGGATGTCACCCACCACCCCGGTTCCTTGATCACGAATATCGATGGCGTAGAGTTCCCCGCAACCATCAGTACCAAAGCCGAGTAATCCCGGCGCGAACTCGTCGAATCCGTACTCGTCACTGCATTGCAGAATTTGCTGTAGCGGCCACATCCATACCAGCCCGGAACCAATCGATTCGATGTTCATCTTCACAGCGCCGTGTTGCCGGTGGAAATCGACGAACGACTGCGGAAGGTTCTTCGGGCAAGCCGCGACAAAGTCATCAATCTCGGCTTGGGTTGGAATCGAAGTCATCGGTCCCCTTATGGCAGAACGGTCGCGATAACCGGGTGGCCGCGATTGATCTTCCATTTGAAAACGCGCTGTCGGCCACTCCGCGTTCATCGCTTGGTTCTGCCCTATTCTACAGCCAGATAGAACTCTGATGGATTGTTTGAAAACCAACCATCGCCGCGACAGCGATTGTCAACGGCATAAGCCCAGTCGCGTCCTTCCAGTTCGCCTAGTAGCAATGTCAGGAAAGCATCATTCAGTTTACGTTGCTTGTGAGATATTTTCATTGGAAGCACCTCCATCCACGTCGGTTGATCAACCTCGTCGTGCGACACAAAGCCCATGACCTCGACGTAGCAGACGTCCTGATGTCCCTGTGGTGAAGTTGCGGCAATTGCTACGTACTGCCGCCATTCACCACTCCCACCAACTCCAGTTGAATCGTCCACCACACTGTAGCCTGCCTTGGTCAGATCCGCGACGTAAGTCCTTGTCACAGCATCCACAACTTGCTTTTGAGCGTCGTACGTCGCTCTGGTTTTTGCAATCCGCCTGGCGGGATACGACTTAATGGCGATTGCAATCGCGGAAACCATTGTTAAAAGGAGGAGCGTCGAAATTGCGAACGTTGGTCGAGATAGCTTCATGTAGCGATTCTCAGTGGCAGAACGTCGGACATCACGGGGGACGGACGAAAGACTCTCCACCTCAAAAACCGCGCAAGCCGTTCTCCCGTGCATGTCATGGTTCGCCGTCGTCATCGTCTGGCGGATGGCAGCGCGTTAGGAAAGAGTCAAAGTCTTCGGCAAGCAAAAAGACCGAGTCGTAGGAATCGTGCTTGTCTGGCAGTTTACCATCAGCTCGCATCTTTAGGTATTCCTTGATCGAGTCTGCCATTGCATTGAATCTCTCGTGAAACCTTGAGTCCGGCCAACGCGACCGGAACTCGGAGTCGAGCGCATACACTGCGCCACGATCAATCCCGGCGATTGAAAGGCAAGTGAATGACCCAAAGTGGCCGCTACCAATCGTAATCATGTTACGGGGCGTGATCATTGAGTCGAGCAATCGATAGACACCGTCCGCTGAGTGAATGGCGCAAACAATGTGTTCTCCAAACGGTGTCGGTTCCATTGCCGGGCAGAGAATGTCACCCCACCAGTCACCACATTTCTGAAGGAATGTGCGATACGCTTTGGGCAGCTTGACTCCAGTTGCATTTTCGATCTGGTAGATGTCGCAAAGCGGCGCCTCATCAGGCGGTTCCATGCCCAGTTCAGTTAGGCGTTTCGCGTACTTGTGCATAGGTGCGGATCAATGAGTCTCTAAGTCGGCGAACTTGATTCTCACCTGTTGTACCGGGTGAGAACAGGTGTTTGAGGATGTTTCGGACGGTTCAGCGGTGAGAACAACTCTTGAGGGACGGCTTGTTCTCACCTGTTCCCATCCCGATGGGATCTATTCTCCTGGCTGCCGAGGGGCGAGGCAAGGCTCCACCCGATCCGTTTACTGACGATCAGAAGCCAATCAATCGCAGTGTGGATTGCTGCCGAATGCCACGCGGTCGCCAATTGCGGAATTGAACCGCCGGTGCGGGCAGCAGTTCGCGGACGTCGAATGGCACGTGATCGTCTCTCGCTCAATCCTTCGCTATTCGTCCGTTTGCTGTGACGAGATGTGCGCGCGGATCAGGTGGGCGGGAACCATCTTGGACAGCTTGGCACCCGACACGTCGTGAACCACGCCGACGTAAATGCCGATCACCGTCAGTTCTCCGTCCGGCTGGTTGTTCAGAAAAGCTGGGCCGCCACTGGTTCCTTGAGCGAGGGCTGGCGAGCAATACACGATTGGTTCGTGCCCCCAACTATTCGCCGTGTTCGTTTCGCGAGATGCGACATGCCCCACCACCGCGACGGGTGAGATCGCATCACCAGCTCCGATGGCCAGCGGAAACCCGACCGTCACGATTTCGGTCGTGCGAGGCGGGGTTTCGGTGCAAATGGAATCCAACGAGATCGAGAGTGCAGAAAGATGAGAACGGTACTTTTCAGCACCATCGACATCGGGAAGCTCTGCGATCGCGAAGTCGGATTGCTCGTTTCGTTGCCACGGATTGGTCGATGTTCGGAAGAATGTCTTGAGCGATACCCACTGCGTCACGCCATCTGGATCTCGATACCGAAGCTTGCTCTTGAGGTTTGTTTCAGCGGAAGCGTGGCCAGCCGTCACGAGATACAACCGTTCGTCTGCGGTGATGAGAAATGCCGAGCAAAGCTTGCCCGTGTCAGGTTTCGATTCGACCTGGCTTTGAATGCAAACAATTCTGTCCCACGCTTCGATCGGCTTTGATTCAGACGCATCGATCGACGGTGAGAATGCCACCACGGCAACGGTCAATGCGGACGCATTTCTTACCAGGGAATGGAGGCGGTGCATGAATTCGTTGCTAAGCTTGTGAGAGGAAAGAAGTCGCAACTGCTCACCAAGGTTGCGTGGACACTGGTTTCTTTGATGAGCATCGAGATACGTCTGCAGAAAGTAGCGTCGATCAACTCGCAGTGGTAGCGAGTGATCGGCTCTCCCGATTCCTTCCATCGATCACCTCGACCCTTTTGACATCCACCACGGTTCCTTCCCACGATCACTTTAGCCGTTTGGCGTTAGCCACGGTTCGCTTCAGCAAGCTCAAACGGTCAATCCAATGTGATGCTGTTCGGGCGATGACAGCCGTGTTTGCATCTTGTTTGGTCGAACGCATCGAATTCGATGCCCAGTTCGTGGCCGTGGATGCTTGACTGCCATTCATCTCATCCAGCATTGATCAATCTGGGAACGCCCCGCGGATCTCAGGATCACGCAGAAGTCTCAATGCCCAGATGCCGAATGGGATGCCTAGCCAGACGAAGGGTGTCAGCAAGGGAACGCACGCGAGAATCGATCCGATGCGTGCCATTCGATAGGATTCCAAAAATCCAAGTTTGGCGGCACCAATGGAAATCACAATCATCGACACGAGTTGTGCGGCGGCGGTGCCGGTCGCGATCAACGAAATCCCAGAACCAAGCTGCTGGTAATAGACAAAACCTGCTGAAACAAGATGAATCGTCACAAGCACGGCATGGATCGACGCCATGATGAGCAATGCCGTCGCAGGGCGGGAGACTCGCTTCCGAACGGCCGAATGTTCGATCTCTGAATTGTTTTCCGCCCGTGGCGCTACGTAAGGATTCGTCAACTGATTGAATGCCTGAGACGAAAGGTCGGCTACATCGGGCTCGTTGATATGTCGAACGATGGAGATGATTGCTGGAGCAAAGGTCGGCGATCAACTGATGTAGCCGCTGCCATGTCGCTTCCATGCTTTTTGCGATGATAACCCGGCGAAGTTGCCTGATGTTGTTTTCGCCGAAGGGAACGCGTTGGTCGCTAGTTGTCATGGCTTCGGCAAGGTGCTGCAGTCCGGCATGCTGCTCCGGCTTGGTGAAGTTTTTGCACTCCTGACTGTTCCAAGCGGTAGAACCGGAATTTGATCCATCGCTGTCGTGGTCCGGTTCTTCTCCCCGGATAGGATTCTCTTTTCTTCTCTTGGGAGGGGAAGGTAGTGTTTTCGTGTGACCGCGGTTTCGCGAGTCAGCTTGTTATTCAATGAAGATCCGCGTTTCTAGTTTGCTTGTCGGACCAGTCTCGCGTGGATCGATTCGCTCAATGGAAAGTGCACCAAACCCTTGCCCCGCCGCGTGACCAATACACCCGCCAAAACTCATCAGACTCTGAAGAACGTTTCGTACGAAAGTCTGGTGACGAGTTGGTTGATGCATGATGGCTGGCAAGTTTATAGGCCGATGCTGGACCATGGACACAAAACAGATCTATTGATTTCGGATGGTCCCAATTTCCATCGCATCCAGATCAAGTCGTTCGAGAGCAAACGCGAAGAGCGGATCGTCACCAACTGCTGGTCACCCTGCCTGATCGATTGCGTCGTCTTCATGGCTCGCGATGCAAATTGGGGCGTGATCACGCCCGCATTCAGTCAAAGGCAACGGCCGATCAAACACAAAGATCACCGCAAATTCGACAAGAATCGGCGAGAGTTCTTGCGTGCGTTTCATCTGGTCTGATCCGGCTGAAGCGTTCCCTTTGAAAGACGGCATCATGGTGCTTGGAGTCGCTGGCGTTCGAGAAGCGGTCCTTCTCTGCGAGATAGACGCGTCACCTCGAGGGGAGACTCGACGTGCCGAACGCGAGAATTGTGGGCACCCAATTGACAGATCCTGCCCCAAACTCCGAGATTGACTAGCATGGTGCGCCGTGACTTGTGCGCGGGCACACAGAAATGTGCGTTTGCTTTTCAATCCATCATCCTCAAAAGATATTTGTCGTGCCCTACACCCGAATAATCATCTGCTCCGTTTTTGCGATCCTCTCCGGAATTCCTTTGGCCGGAATGGCCCATGAAGGCCACGAACACGGAGATTCCGATGCCTCCAAGGAATCCACCGCGAAGTTCGATCCAACTGCGCCGACCAACAAGTTCCAAGTCAACGGCAAAACGTATCGCTGGGAACACCGTCCGGAATTGGGCAAGCAATCCGAAGCGATGATCAATGCAGCCAAGGGTGGCCTCCACAACAACGCCGACCGGGATTTGTTGACCGGAGAAGTCGTGACGGCTGTTGCTAAACACGGACTCGTGAAGCTGGATTCCGAGTTGAAGGAATGGACTCTCGTTGAAGATCAGGATCCAGTGTTCGCTGCTGGCATGAACGCTCACGGAACCGATTGCTTTGTCTTGGACGGCGAATCGTACTGGGCGTTCGCTTCGACCAACACGCAAGAAGTGTTCGTGACCAAACGCGGTGAAGTTCTCGCGAAACTGACTCAGCCCAAGGGCGACGAATTCGACAACCCGACCGTCAATCAATACTTCAAGTCAGGCGGACGATTCACTCCGTGCGATGTTGTCTTTCTGCCGGATGCGAAGCGATTGGTCGTCGTCATCGGATACGCACCGGGTGACTTTGCTCTGTCCGCCGAATTGGTCGATGGCGAGTGGAAATGGGGCGGTCCGGCATGGGGCGGCCGAGAAGGCAGCGGCGGCATGCTGAACACTGGTCACGGCGTCCAAGTTGCAACCGAAGGCGGCAAAGAGATCGTCGAAATCGCTTCCCGCTCGCACGGTCGCATTTTCTCCTTCACTCCAGGTGGAGCTCAGCTTCGCACACCGGGAGCTGAAAAGGAGTATTACATTCAATTGCCCAAGGGCTCGAACCCTTGCAACATTTCAAGCATTGGCGACAGCATGTTTTTGCCGCTGTTGAACGCGTTGCCGACGACGAATGAATCAGCGCCCGTGTTGGTGATGGAAAATGGAAAGCCAGCCGGAGCTCTTGTTCCCGCGACCTACGAGAGCCTGCAGCTGATGCAACACATGCACGGTTTCTGCCCGGTTGAAATCGATGGCAAGCTATACGGTGTTGTTCTTTCATGGCGACGTGCCAGCGAGAATTCGAACGGCAAACCCAACGATGGCCAAATCGCGATCTTCGAAGCTGTCCAAGAATAGAGAAGCACTTTAAAAGCGGACCGTGCTCGCACTGGCCTCGCCGGTGCGATTCTCGTTGATTGGAGCGACCGATTTCATGGCAAACCTTCCTCTGGTATTGGTCTGGCTTCTGTTTTTAATCTTCGCCATTCCCCTCGCGGGATTGGCGTGGAGTGCTCGGCAGCAATCGCGTGTGTTGGCGCAAGCAGATTTCACACCCAAGACCACCTACGAAGGTCCGGTCATCGACAACGGTGATGGAACGAGGTCGCAAACGATCACCGTTTCTGTGTTGACGTCAATTTCGACATCGCAAACGGTGAAATTAGGGCCGGCAGCGGTCCTGGTTCATGCCCGAGAGTGGGCAGCCAACGCTGTGCTGCTAGGCATCGTTTTGCTCGGGATTGGCTTGATCGGTCTGCTGCATTTTCCGGATGAGTCGCCCACTACCGGATCTCCGATGAATTTGGAGACAATCAGCGCCCACGGTGACGATTGATTCGGCCCTCGATGAAGACGGGGATCATCCGATTGCTCGTTGATCAATGAGCTTGTCCGTTCTCTCACTTCGAGCGTTTCCATGCAGAGAAGACATTTTCTTTCGTTCTCAGCATTCGCTGCCGCCGCGTCGGTGACCGGATGCGATTCCGGCAACGTGACGGAACCCATTGCGGCCTCGGTGGAGCGAGTGGCGACGGAGGTCGACGAAGTTGTCGATGAGACGTCGACCGAAGACTTGGAACGCTATCGTGTTGCTTTGCGAGGCTACGAAATCGTTTCGGGGATGATTGGCCCGCGAGTGTTCTTCTTGCCTTATCCTGGGATGCGAATTTTGTCGGTGGTGATTGTGGCCACCACGGTCTCAGCGAAGCTGGCGGTCAAGTATATCGACACAGAATTGATCCAGCGACAGTTCGAAGAAGAACTGACTGACGAAGAACGCTCGCTGGTCGAGGCAGATGGCTACGTCCGATTTGAAACCGAAAGCGGCGTTTCAGAGACGGTAATGTTGGGACCCAGCGAGTACGCGTGAATTCGTCGATCATCGAGATTCTTATGAGCCACGGTATCGGAGCCAATTGTGAAAGCCCCTCATCCCACGATCACTCTCGGATTCAACGTTCTCCTGATTTTGTACTCGGCGGGGACAGGGTTCATCACGTTCGCTTTTTCTGACAAAGCCCAGGGCGTTCCCATCCAAGGCTTGGTGCTCACATCGTTGATCGACTTTGTACGGTACCTGATCATGATGTTCATTTCCGCATGGTTCATTCGCGAATTCTGGAATCGATTGGTCGCGGATTTGTTCACAACGCGACTGATCGCTTATCGCGAGGCCATCACCATCGTCGTCCTTTTGGGTTTGTTCGGATTGTGATCGACCGACAATTGATTCGTGACGGGCAATTTGACTCGACCAAGTTGGGGCAATAAGATCATTTGATCGCTTCCCTTTCGTGACCAATGGTCGACGAAGTGCATTCGGCGAACTTTCCAGTCCATTTGTTTGTTGGAGAATTCAGCCATGCACCTTTCTGTTGGTATCTTTGAGCTCGTCTTGCCCGCCGTCCTTGGGCTCGTCTCACTGCTTTTGCGGTGGCGTCGGAGCAAGCTTCTGCAAACGGCGGAGATTGCCTTTGCCTGTTCCTGCGGTGCGACCTTGCTATCGCCCGCGGACCTCGCATCAACGCTAATCTTCACCGTCGCGTTCTTTCTGTGTTTCCAACTTGGCACCCGTTTTAAGAAGCCGGTGAAGAAAGACGTGACGATGGAGAAGGACGTCGACCAATCACAATCGAGCTGGGTAAATCCATTTCGAGTCGGAGTAGTGGTTGTTGCGTTCGGAGTTGCCGCTTTTGCGTTTGGGCAAATTCAGCTTTGGCAGCAGCCCGCCGGACCGCTGGCCCATCAAGTTTTCCGAGCATGGGCGGCCAGCTGGATTGGAACCATTCTGCTCGTGTTGTCAGCAGCGTTTTGGGGTTACCATTTCGCAAGCAGACAATTGCTGAGTAAGAAGGATGCTTCCGTTTGACCGCACTTGAGCAGAACAGGAGCTTCATGCGTTTTACATTGACGCAAATTTTGACCACGGTGCTAATCGTTGCCTTGGGTTTCGCGCTCGTTGGTACTCAGATCCGCCATCAGCGTCGGATCGCTTCGTTGGAACATGCCCTTTATCAGGCTCGCTCGGACATTGCGATTGCCGAGTATGGTTCTGCGAGCTGTCTGTTGCTGGAACTTCATCCAAGTTTCTATGACGATCCATCGAACTTGCGTTTCTTGAATCACGAAATTGCTTATTCAATTTTGATGCACTGGGAACGCGAAGCGGCAATCGATGCGGCCGTTGACACTCCTGGTCATAGCAAGGCATTTGCAAAGCGGGCCTTGGGACTATTGGAGTGCACGACACCGGACGATTTTGTTCGAGAGTTGCGTTCGAGGTTTTCCATCTATCCCGATGATGAATTGGGGTCATGGTTCTCTGGCAGTCCACCAGGTGACCTGCTCAACTTCAAGGCTTTCTTGCAGGCGGCATTTGAACTGAATGAACCTGACGGTGGTTAGACTTGTCCGTGTACCAACGGGCGTTATTTGCACAGAAAGTGTGGCATAGGCTTCCAGCCTGTGTACTGCGCAATCACAGGCTGGAAGCCTATGCCACTTGTTTTCTGCACCGTCCTTCGCACGCTTTACTTTCCAAGACTGACCAACGGAACCGACATGAGTTCATCTCTCCATCCAGACGACTACCTTGGGCATTGCGAGGACATTGATGCTGGCAATCCGGACATCGTTGAATGTGCACGCAAGCTGGCGGGGGCATCGATGGAAGAAACAGCGAAGAACTGTTTTGAGTTTGTGCGTGACGCGATCCTGCACACGGGAGATGAACAGCGCAACCCGGTGACATGCCGAGCGTCGGATGTGCTGTCGCACGGGATTGGATACTGCTATGCCAAGAGTCATCTGCTTTGTGCTTTGTTGCGAGCCAACCAAATTCCCTCCGGGATGTGTTACCAGCGATTGTCGGTTGATGGCGATGGTCCACCGTTCTGCTTGCACGGTTTAAACGCCGTTCATTTGCCGGGGCATGGTTGGGTTCGGATCGACGCTCGTGGGAACAAACCCGGCGTGAACGCCCAGTTCGATCCGCCTCGCGAGCAACTGGCGTTTGCGACCGAAATGAAAGGCGAATGCGATCTTCCAGAGATTTGGCCAAAGCCACATCCGGCCGTGGCAGAGCGGTTGAGGCGGCACGATGATTGGATTGAACTGGCCGAAGATTTGCCTGATGTCGTTTGAAGGCAATCGGCATCCGCCAGACAGTACAATGGAGACCACTGTTGCAGCGTGGTCGAGTGATTGGCGATGAATGTTTGGTGTTCGCCTTCATGCTGCTCGTCGGTGACGATGAAACCGAAGAGGGGCTGAGCCCTCCTGCGACAGCCAACTAGCGACGAGATTGCGGCGCTGCCTTCTTTCAGTGCTTGGAATCGACTCGTTGTATTTCGGTCGATTGATTCGGTGATCTCTTGAGATACTCTGAAAAGCCACGCCGCTTTTTCGGCGGTATACCACGCCGAAGTGAGCCGTCTTGAAACAGACGACCGAACAAAATTGCCAATTACTGTCGTCCCACATCACCTTGAGAGAATGACATCATGAATTGTTTGTTGAATCGAATGACTCGAGCCGCCGTCGCGGCATTCTGCGTGATCCTCGGGGCCAATTCGCTTCTCGCGTTGGACGACGCGCCGAAGGACAAGGAAGCAGAAAAGGCTGCTGAACCGGTCAAGGTTCAGGGGACATTCGAGGCGACTCGAAGTTGGGAATTGAACCACGGGTTGGATCAGTTTGGTGAACTTGAGATCAAGAAGATCCTGCCGCACGGAACCGAAGTCAAAGAGGGCCAGACGGTCGTTTGGTTTGACACTGAATCCATCGACAAAAAACTTTCTGCCGCCGAGATCGATATCCGCTTGGCAAGAATCACCGCGGCGGATGAACAGTTTGCGTTTGACCAATTTGTTGCTGCTCAGAAACTTGATCGCGAAGATGCGGAGCGTGCACGTCAGTCTGCCAAGCAGGCTTACGACAACTACTTGCAAGTCGACCGGGATCGAAAAATCAAAAGTGCCGAATTCGACATCAAATCATCCAAGGCCTCGTTAGAAAACGCGGCGGAGGAATTGAAGCAGCTTCAGCAGATGTACGACGCGGATGACTTGACCGAAGAGTCCGAAGAAATTGTGCTCAAACGTGCCAAACGTTCGGTCGAGTCGGCTCAGTTTCGATTGGAAAGCACGGAGATTCGATCCAAACGAACGATGGAGCAATCCATTCCTGCTGAGGATGCTCTAACGGAGGCGACTTGGGAACGGGCTCAGATGACTTATGAGAAAACCCTTCGCAACCTCGACAGTGCCAAGAAGAAACGCGACATCGAACGTCGAAAGGCCGCCGAAGCGTTGGCCGAAAAGGAAGCCGACTTCGAAGAGCTTCGCCAGCAACGAAAGTCGATCGTCATCAAAGCTCCTGGTGGCGGCATCTTGCTTTATGGAGAACTCAATCGAGGTGCTCTCAATGCAAAGCCCAGTCCGATCAAGGCGGGGGCGAAAGTTTCAACCGACCAGGTCATCGCCACCGTGGTCCAGCCCAAAAAGATGCGAGTTCGTTTGACGTTGAGCGAAGCTGATTTGGCGGGCATCAAGACAGGCGATTCATGCGTCATCAAGCCAGCGATTGATCCGAAGGCCGAAGTGAAAGGCGTCGTTGATTCGGTTGCGACGGTGCCATTCATGGGAACCAAATTTGATGCGACCGTGAAGGTCGTTGGGCAATTGCCTGATGCGGTGAAGCCCACCATGACGGCAACTGTTGAACTGACGAAGTGATCGTGGTCATCCTCGGGAAAACGCTATGAACATCAAGCAAACCGAACAGTCATTCGCGATGACTTTGGTCACTCGGCTCGTTCGAAGATCGTCTCTTCGCTGCGTGTCGGTGATTGCTGTCTTTTGTCCGCTGGTGTTGAGCTCGCCATCCCATGCGGAAGAGTTGCCGGCGGTGGCGAACTTCGATGTGACTCGGACCCCCGTGCCACCTGAAATTGATGCGCCCACCGAATCGGATATTCGCTCAGCGATCGTGCGTGGCGTCGAGTTCATGCTCGAAGACCAGAACCCGAACGGTTCTTGGGGATCACCGACTCGGACGAAAGGTCTGAATATCTACGCCCCGGTTCCCGGAGCACACCATGCGTTTCGAGCCGCGACCACGTCGTTGGGAATCGCTGGGTTGATTGACACTTTCGAGCACTTGCCGGCGGATTCATCCGATCAAAGTTTGAGGGCACAGGTTCGCGATTCGGTTGATCGAGCGGAAACGTGGTTGCTTCGTGAATTGCCGAAGCTGCGTCGAGCGGATGGCTCGGCCGTGTACAACGTCTGGGGGCATGGCTATTCGATTCAGGCCCTGGTGCGTTTGCATGAATGGCACAAGGACGATGCGGATCGCCAAGCCAGCATCGTCAGTCTGATCCAGGATCAATTCGAAATGCTGCAGCGTTACGAATCGGTCGACGGTGGTTGGGGCTACTACGACTTTCGTTACCAAGCCGACCAGCCAACGTCGTCGTCGACCAGTTTTGTCAACGGAGCGGTGTTGGTTGCCCTGAAGGAAGCCAACTCGCTCGGTATCACTCCGCCAAAGCGTATGGTGGATCGGGCGGTGGCTGCGTTAGGGAGACAACAGAAACCCGACTTCAGCTATTTATATAGCGAAGACTTGCAGTACCGACCGATGCGCGAGATCAATCGTCCGGGCGGCAGTCTCGGCCGGTCCCAGTGCTGCAACGCGGCAATGCGAGTTTGGGGCGATTCCAAAATCACCGACGACGTCGTGAAGGTTTGGCTTTGCCGGCTTTATCTACGCAATGGCTGGCTCGACATTGGCCGAAAGCGACCGATTCCCCACGAAGCCTGGATGCAAGTGGCCGGATACTTTTACTTCTTTGGCCACTACTACGCCGCAGTGGGCATGGATTTGTTGCCCGAAGACGAACGTGCGCCGTACCAGTCGATGCTGGCCAAGCTGATGCTGGATCGGCAAGAATCCGACGGTTCATGGTGGGATTACCCGCTGTACGACTACCACCAACCCTACGGCACCGGGTTTGTCTTGATGACGCTGGATTCCTGTATGCCGTGAGCAACCTGAACCGTAGTGGACGACGCCAGGAGTCCTTTCCCAAAAACCCCGTCGCCCTTTCCACCGCATCAGCGTTTGCCTGACGTTCCAGCCATCTCTCCCCAGTTGGCAACCTGGCTGTGATAACATGGTCGCCCCACCTTCAAACGGGCCACGCCAGACTCTCCCACAGAACGCCACCATGAAGAGAATGCTGTCCGGGATCCTCCTTGCGATCCTTCCTGCCACAACGGTTTCGTTCGCCAAACCGCCGATTCCAACACCCCGCGAGACGCCGGTGGTGGGCGACATGGATCACTACTTCCTTGAGTCCATGTACGGACTCAAAGAATCGGACGCTGGATTGCAGCACGTGGTCGATTCGCCTGAGTTTCGTGAATTGGTGGCGAAGCATGATTTGAAGCTATTGGGAGGACCAATGCTGGGATGCGTCACCGACCACAGCGCTCGCATCTGGGTTCGAACGACAGAACCCGCCAGCGTGCAGGTTGTGATGGACGGTCAATCCAGCAAGGTCGTCAAAACCTCAGCGGAGATGGACTACTCAGCACTTTTGGATCTCGACGATCTCCAGCCCTCGAGGTTGTACACCTACGATGTTCTGGTCAACGGTGAAAGCGTCTTTGCCGACAACAAGCCAACCTTCCGGACCTATCCGTCCGAGGGAGAGCAGGCAAAGTTCAGCGTCGCGTTTGGCGGCGGAGCCCGTTACAACCCGCCGAAAGAAAAAATCTGGGACGTAATCGCTGGTCGGTCACCGGACGGAATTCTGTTGCTCGGCGACAATGTTTACATCGATCAACCCAAGTCGCGTACGAAGCAGCGTGTTCACTACTACCGCCGGCAATTACGACCTGAATTTCAACGTCTGACCGCGTCGACGTCGGTGTACGCGGTCTACGACGATCACGATCTGGGCGTGGATGATTCGTCAGGTGGCCCGCGGCGTTTCAAACCGAGTTGGAAGTTCGAATCGTGGAAAGTTTTTCGCGAGAATTGGAACAATCCAGCTTATGGAGGCGGCGATGAGCTTCCGGGTTGTTGGTTTGATTTCTCGATCGGCGATGTCGACTTTTTCATGCTCGACAATCGGTACTACCGATCGTTCGAAGATGGAACGATGTTGGGCCCGGAACAAAAAGAATGGTTGCTGGCCAAACTGAAAGCATCTGATGCGACGTTCAAGGTTCTCGCATCAGGAACGCTGTGGACGGAACACGCGGACAAGGGAGGTCGGGATTCGTGGTGGGGCGTGAAAGAGGAACGCAATGAGATCTTCGATTTCATCGAGACGGAAAACATCGGCGGCGTGATCCTGTTGTCGGCCGATCGTCACCGAACCGACGTGTACAAGATCGAACGTCCAAACAGTTATGACCTGTTTGAGTTCGAGACTTCGAAGATGACAAACGATCACACCCATTCGACCAAAGAAGAAGCGGTCTTTTCTTACAACGAAGGCAACTTCTTTGGGTTGCTGAAATTTGACTTGGAAAAGACCGATCCTGAGGTCACGTTCGAGTGCATCACGATGGAAGACCAAAAGGTCTATGACTTGACGTTGAAACGAAGCCAGTTGCAGGCGGCGGAGTGACAACGATAAGCGTGGCAGATGAGAGTTCAGGCTCATTGCTCATCCATCTCTCCCTGCCATATGGACACTTCGTCGATCCAGCCATCGAAGTTGCGTCCCGTGCCTTCGCGATGCCCACCGATTATCAGACCTCCGAATTCGGAAGCAGGGCCGGGAACGGGCAGTGTGTGCTTTGCAATTTGCTTCTCATCGAGAGACAGAGTGAGTGTCTGCGAATCAAACGTCAGCGTGATTTGGTTCCAGCGATCGAGCAAACTCGCCCGATCGATCAATGTGTCAAAACCGCCCTGCGACGTTGCCTCTGGAGCCGCCTCGGGTTTAGATGCGGGTTGAAGCGTGTGAGTGTAGAGTTGCATGTTGATCTGGTCCGGTGATTCCGAAGACCTCATTCCCAATGAGAGGTGCCACGCGGATTTCGCGGAGACGTCTCCTTCGGCTGTGCTTTCAAAGAGAAAGTGTCGTTCCGCGGTGCCATGCGTCGGAAGGCTCGTCGGTTTGAACCAAAGCGAAACGGTGTGATGGGGTGAGTTGTCATCCAGGAAACTTCGCGGGACGCGAATGTATTGCTGGCTGGAACGATCGAGTTTCAATGCTCCGCCGGACACACCTTTGTTGGCGTCGAGGCGAGCACCATTCGCCGGAACCGCGTCGATGCGATGACTGAGGGGAGAGTTGTTTTTGAAGTCGTCGTCAAACGACCAGTGAGCTCGCCGGTTGGGATGCGGATGTTGCTCTTCGCTCGCCGTCAAAGAAGTGAGAGGCATCTCAACCTTGCGATTCACAATTCCATCGGGCTGACGAAATTCGGCGGTGAGTATCGGTGCATCGGAAGTGCCATCCGCTGTGAGCGTCAGGAATTGCCAGCCTTCCACCAACGACCATTCCAGAGATGGATGGAAAACGTCCAGCTCCGTGATGGTGCGTTTGTGGCCCGGCGAGATGACAAAGTCGTGCAGGTCATACCCAGCCCTCCGAGGATGAATCAGATGCCGTGCGACGTGGATATCTCCGCCCAATAGAACGACTCCGCTGATGTTTTCGTTTCGGATGACATTTAAGAGAGCGTCCCGTTCATACCAATAGGTGAACATGTCATCGGTTTCTTTGTTCTTCTTGTCCTCCCGAATGGCACCGAGGGCCAGCACTTTGAAAGGGGCTTTCGATTTCCGCAATTCGGCGAGCAGCCAAGTCCATTGCTCCGATCCGAAACAAGTTGGCTGGGACTCGTCGACAGGTGACGGCTCGGTTTGCGAGAAGTATCGCGGGTCGAGGAAGAACACTTCGATCATGCCTAAGTCCGCCTTGTGGTAGACGCCTTCGGATCCATTGCCGAATTGTGAATGGGCTCGGTAGTTGACGAATCCGCGACGCGAGTCCGTTTTACCTTTCATCAGATTGCGGCCATTGCCATTGTTGCGGCCGAAGTCGTGGTCGTCCCAAGTGCCCACGGTGGAAGTGTTGGCAGACAACTCCGCTAGGTCGGGCATTTGCAAGAATTGGCGATGCCGCGATCTGACCTTTGCTAGGTCAGTGCTGTCGATATACGGCGTGTCTCCCATCAAGCAGACCATGTCGAGATCCAGTGTTTGCATCTCTTTCCAAATGCCGTTGGGCTCGATGTCAACGCAAGAAGCAAATCCGACAGAAACACGGTGGCCGTCGCGTTTCGGATTCGCGGTCCGGAAGAAGTGCTGCTCATCTGGTTTGATCAGAGTCTCTCGCGTTTCGGTGTTGTCGATCCGGTAGTGATAACGAGTGTTCGGCTGAAGATCGGTGACGGAGAACTTCGCCACGTAGTCATTGTCTTTGCTACCGACCGAGGAAATCCGCTGAACCACGTTGCCTTCCAGCAGAATCGAAAGTTGCAGCGGGCGTTCGGACGCACCGGCTCGGTAGAGCAATTGCGCGGACGTGCTGTCGATCGAGCCTACGAGCGGGCCTACCACGTCGTTGGCAGCGGATGCGGGCGATCCCGTGAGTATCCACACCAAGCAGGAAGTGCAAAGGACGATTCGACAAAGTTTGAGAGAGATCATGATGTGTTGTGAAAGTAGCGTCAGTTGAACTGTGGGTTGCAAGAACGAGATACCGAATCAGATCGGCACAGGTGTTTGCTATGGAGTCGTGTGGGGTGACGGTGTCTTCGGTTTCGCACCGCCGCTGCCCGGCAGCTGAAGCTCTTTGCGAACCCAGCGAACCCCTTTGATGTTTTCAGTCAATGATTCGCTGGCATCCAAATCTGAGCGATGGTCAAGAATGCCAATTGGTCCCTGGTAGTCGCTTTCCATGACGACACGAATCATGTCGGTTTCATGCTGGCCCTTGCCGATGCCCAGGATCTTCGGATTCGCGCCATCCACCATCCCGTTCAGATTCAGACAATGCAGATACGGGAGCATTAACTCGAACGATTGCTTCCAGTTGTGGGTGTGATCATGTCCATGATGAAAGTTGTAGGTGATGCCAACATGATCGAATCCTTGCTGACGAAGCAATCGGCACATTGAGACCAGGTTCTCTGGTTCGCCCGCCCAACCCCCGTGGTTGTACAGAGACAGCTTGCAGCCCAATCGTCGGGTTTCCTTCGCGGCAGGAACCATTTGCTCGGTGGCTCGCTGGACCTTCTGCTCCTGAGTTCCTTCGTTGAGGTTGGGCGGCATCATCCAAATTTGCGGATGCAGGTCGTGCTTTTCAAACAAGCGATATGCTTCTGGATGGCCGCCCCAGAAGGCGAAGAACTCGATCCCGTGCTTGCGGTATTCCAGAATCTCTTGTTCGAAAGTTGAGACATGTTCGGCTCGCCAATCGTAGGCACAACGGCGGATGTCCAACTCGCGGAGCATTCGAGCTCGCTCGGCCGGTGTCCGCTCGGCCGCGTCAAAGGGCACGATGCACCAAGCCACCAAGTTCTCTTGTCGTAGGATGTTGCTCGTCGCGTCGTCGTCCGCAACGGGAGACTGGGCCAGTGCCGTTGCCGACAACCCAATGAACAAAAGCAACGCCGAAACACGAAACAAAGCGAACATGGGTGAGTGCTTCAGGTGGGAGTGTGATCAACGCGGTTCAGCACAGAACACGCGCCGATGAGGCGGGGTGGGACAGAGACTTGCAGGATACACGAGCGGCTTGCGAGTTCGCAGCAGCGGTCGAGAGTTTGAGGTTAAGAAACAATGTGGTTGCATCGCTTTCAAGCTGGTCGACTGCAGTCATTCACCTTACCAGTCGTTCGCCGTTGGTCTTCAATCTTGTGTGCAACCGTGCCCAACGTCCGAGCGGCTTTCAGAGCCATGAGGGACCACGCCGCGTGGAGAGGTCGTGCAGTTTGTTGATCCAGGTATCTACGCCGCTTTTACGCACCGCACCTCTCCCGAAACGAAGTTTGGGGAGCGTTCGAGCGATGCCGTTCAGGCGTGCGCGAGTGTGAGGGTCGAGCATGGGAAACGGCACGCACTCCCCTCCCCGGAATTCTCGCTGA
>TARA_R110002073_G_scaffold299270_2_pt1 | contig 76446 bp, 59 predicted proteins | sample TARA_R110002073 | Tara Oceans TARA_R110002073 (sample SAMEA4397174) | marine metagenome | biome: Polar Biome; feature: [DCM] deep chlorophyll maximum layer (ENVO:01000326); material: water (ENVO:00002006), including particulate matter (ENVO:01000060) such as... | depth 40 m
CCCCTGCGATTAAACGCCCTATTCAGACTCGCTTTCGCTCCGCCTCCGGCCCGTTAGGCCTTAAGCTCACCACAGAGACTAACTCGCGGGCTCATTATGCAAAAAGCACGCCGTCACCCCGTAGGGCTCCGACCGCTTGTAGGCATACGGTTTCAGGTACTATTTCACCCCCCTAATAGGGGTACTTTTAAACATTCAGTCACCTTACTGTTTCGCTATCGGTCGTCAAGGAGTACTTAGCCTTGGGAGGTGGACCTCCCATGTTCAACCCGGGTTCCACGAGCCCGAGCCTACTCGAGGGCTGAGCGGCTACATTCTGCTACCGGACTTTCACCGTCTTTGGTTATGCATTCCAACATATTCACAGGGTTCACCGCTATCCGATTTCGCTCGCCGCTACTTACGGAGTCGCATATTGCTTTCCTTTCCTCTGGGTACTTAGATGTTTCAGTTCCCCAGGTTTGCCTCGCACACCTATGCATTCAGTGTACGATACCCTTGCGGGTGGGTTTCCCCATTCGGACATCTATAGATCACAGCCTGGTTACCGGCTCCCTATAGCTTTTCGCAGGTTCCAACGTCCTTCATCGCCTCTTGACGCCAAGTCATCCACCGTATGCCCTTCGTGGTTTGATCAATCCGACCTGATGCCGATCCGACTGCATTAAACAGGAATCAACAACAACTCGAACATTTCTTTACGACCTCCCTTACCTGCCGGCAAGGTCTATCGACTTATCAGTTTGAATACACAAACTCATAAGCACCATTTCAGACGCATCTTGAGAATTTCTCAGTTAGTATATTTGCCGAACTCAGCCTGATGAACAACTTTTACAAGTCATTCCCGCGCCTCCTTTGAAGCACGGTCATCTGAGTTCCGCTCGTCGTAATCCACTTGTCAAAGATGCTGAATCTCAACCAGGCCAGCTGGCTGAGTTTCGTTTGCGTCATTTAGACGCGGGGAGATGATAGGCAGCAAAAACACATCGTCAAATTGCTTTGCTAAGAATTCAGCTCCTTATCTCACAATTCTTTACATCATTTCATTCCGCCTGTCAACCCCCGCGCAATTCATGACCACTTGCCACCTCATCGAAACGCATGTACCCATCAAAAAGCCCCTCAAACACATGCTTGAGGGGCCTTTTCGATTCACTCGGCTTACTTTGCGCTTTCCACAACTGGCAAGATTGACCGGTACATTTTTCTTTTAAGTCTTTGCGATTATGGAGCTGGCTTTTTGAAAAGCTCGGCTGCTGGTGACTTGGCAGGCTCACCTGGTGCACGAAGCATACTTCCAGACGCATCTGATGCGGATTGAGTTGCCAATGCGTACGCAGGGGATCCTTTATCGCTCAAATCAGTCCGGACAATCACCCGTCCGTCCGTATCTCTAAGTATGACTTGCATCGGTACAGTTGTTTGCCCGAGTTCGTTCTCAACTTCACTCTGCCCTTCATACACATCAAGCACAAATGCCCCTAAATCGATGGTGATTCGATTAGAGAGCTCTGTAATGCCAACTGGGAGCTTAGTAGAAGGCTCATCCCCTGCGATCGCTTCGATAGCCTTTGCAGCGTCATCAGCCTTGATCGTTGCTGTATCGAACATCAGCAGGCTGCCAGACATCCGGACGGTGGTTGCCAGTTCATCACCGGGAGCAGCGGAGAATGTCGATCGACGATAGTGCCCGTAGTACATTTTGTACATTTCGAGCGTTGCCTTCGGTTCTGAACCAGAAATCCGTGATCCCGTCTCTGCTTTGGTCACAAAGAAGTATTCTTCTGCACCCACAACAACTGAGTCTGACCATGAGGACCATTCTCCACGCGCAAACGCGTTGAGGGTCATCGCTTGTTGAGCAGCATCATCGGGATTGAGCTCGCCGCCTTTGCGGAAAAGCGGGTTATTGACGACAACTCGTGTGCGATATCGATAGGTTGCGCCCGCATCGACTCCAAGATCGTGTATCCAGAGTGCGACTGATTCTTTATCAAGGACGGATATCTGATCCGCCGCAGTAGTTCGGGTACGACTTGTGCCAGTATCTTCTGGATTGACACCTAAATCCTTGAGTTGATCTTTGAGCTCTTGAATTCGTTTTTCGGTGCGTGCGATTCGGCTTGCATTGCGCTTGTTTGCTTCATTCAGTTTAACAAGTTCTTCTTCGGATCTTTTGAGCAGCCTTTCAGCCCGAGCGATCGCAACCGCTTCTGAATCATCTGCACTTGCGCCTCGTTCGCTTGGAGGGGTCCATGGAGTACCCGCGATGGTTGGCGGGAACATCGGACGGACGATTTCTGAAGCAACCCCTTCTGCCTTCTTGACCAGATCAGTCAGTTCAAAGAGACCTGCTTCTTTATGAATCGCTACTGTCGGCATCGGTGTGTGCGGCGGACGAACCACAGGTTCACTCGCACCCCATGACCCATCAGGCATTAACTTCTGACGCTCTGCATCAAAACCTAAAATCGCAATCCCGGTCGACCAGAACCGTTTAGGGATTGCGTTATCAACATTCCCATTCCCTAGGAGTACTGACTTGAGATCGGTGCCGCTGAAAGTTGCTTCGACTGAAACGGATGGAAAATCAAATGGTTGAACGCTTGGAACATATTTCTGATACTCAGGAACGAGTTCTATTGCGTATGGATCGAGTGTTGACCACTGTGATGCAGCAACAGGTTGTGAGGTAACAGGCACCGCGAGTGCGTTGACCGGCCCCTTCGATCCGCGATCACCTTCATGAACCACGACACCGATATCAGTGATATCAATACCACTACCGAGTGCTGCGGTGAGCTCAACCCGACCACCTGATGCGTTGGCAAACGCATCGTTGTATCGTTGAACCAGATCTACTTCGTTGATCTCTGGCAATGAAGGGTTCTGGTTCTTGAGTTGACCATCTAGACGACTTGCTTCGCCTTCGAGCACTGTGTAAACCTGATCGGGGGAAACGCTCCGGTCCCCCACATCAATATCATTTGGTCGCGATACAAACTGCATCGCAAGCACCGCGAGAAGCAAGACAAGCATAACCATGAGCACGATTTTTTCAATGTGCTGCTCGATTGGGTTGACGCCTTTAAGTTTCATATCAATCTCATTTCAATCTATAGTGTCAGTTCAAGTCCGACGAGTTCAAATACAGGAGGGAAGTATTCCTACTGCTTTGTTATCCATCAAAGCCTGCGCCAGCAACGGGAACGCCGAGCGCTTGTTTCACCTGGTCAGGCATGAGTGGAACCATCCAAGACCTGAGCCAAACACTCTCGATCTGGACACGAGCACGGACCACATGATCCTCGCCGTAATAGAAACCTTGCTCAAGATCATTCCAAACATCGACATCATCGATATCAAGATCGATTACGGTCATGTAGTTGGTTTTCCCAAGGGCATCAATAAACTTTGGTAGATCTTTCGATGCTGCAACAATCACAACCTCGATGGTTCGGATGTCGTAGGCACTCCCAGGCACCCCACCGATTCGCCCGGTCAGGGATTGCTTGGGTTCAGCGCCGGTATTGCGTGACGATGCGCCTGGTGTTGTCTCTTCAGCCATCTTCAACTGAGAGATTCGGATCTGCTCTACACTCTTGATCGGCGCTGAAGGAACCGCCATTGCACCGGACTGGGGATCTGTATTGGTCAATGAGACCGCATCAAGAACATCAGAGATGACCCAGTAATCCCAAAGCCAGTTAAACACCATCGGTTCATCGATCGAGCTCACACGGGGAACACTCGCAGGAATCTCTGAAAACTCCATCATCGCATTTGAACCGGACCGTCCCCCTGCTGGAGCCTTTGTCCCCCCACTGACAAACGCGTTGGTTGAACAATAAAAAGTTAATGCGTTTGATTGCCCGATGTACTCACCGAGTCGGCGCGAAATAAGCGATTTGTTGAGTTCTTCTGCTTGTGCGGTGCCGACCTTGCCTGCTGCATCTGCGTCCATGTAACGTTGCTCTTGATTCTTTTTGAACTCATTCAATATTGATTCAAGGATCTTGGGATCAGGTGGTGATCCCGCATTGAGTCTCTGAAGCTTGCGCTGATAGACCGAAGGCGTCGCGGTTGTACCCACGATTGCTTCTGCCATCGTACGCCCCAAACGCTTGAGCGTCAGGTCATCGGGTGACTTGGGCAAAATACCTGGGACCAGTTCTTTGTGGTCCCCTTGATTGAACAAGGTTCCACGCTCGACCACCTCTTCGACCTGTGCTTCCCGCTCGGCTTTGCGTTCGAGATAGTACTCCGTCACGATACGGTTCGGCGCCCGTGACTCTGACAAGTCACGCTCGCTTGTCAACACCGCGGGCACTGAATACTCAATGGTCCCCTTCGATGTGAGCGCTCGTTTCTCTTTCTTGTATGCTGCATCTGCTTCTTCACGAACTTTCGTGTTCCACTTGTCCGCAAACACATACCCTGTCGGCAAGAACGCGAGAATCAACACAACCGAGATCACGATTACGAGATTACCCTTGATAAATCCTATGACCTTACCCATTAGTCATCTCCATTCTCTGTAGTTCTCACCATCGGATCAAGAACCGCGTACCAAGTCAGTACAACAGTTGATTTTTTACTTGCAGGTCCGCCTACGACACCAGTTGAAGAGACAACCGCGGCGCTCGGCTTTGGAATCGGTGCGAGCGAGTTGAGTGTGCTGCTCTGTCCCGCAGCAGTTGGACCAGGAATTGTCACAAAGTTCGTCGCACCACCACGCCCGCTTGTTCCGCCTGAAACTTCCCAAGGCTCGGCACGCGAAACCACAATCTCGTAAGGCAACCCATCACGGGTAATGCCATTGCGAAGGATTGAATCCACATGATCAAGCATAAAGACACTCACATCATCCAAAGGCACTTCAAACTGAGCCTTCACTTCAACGCGACGCAATGCGGAAATTTCTGCGAGTACCGGATCAACACCCGAGTTGTTTGACCCGACCTGGTTTCGCCCGCCGCGCCCAGTGTTTCCGCTGAGTTGGACATCACCGGATGATTTAAACTCTGTCGACAATCCCATAAACTTAAATGGTTCTGCATCTTCAAATGATTCTGCCAATCGCTCATCGGTTTCCGCAGCAGTCAACGCGCTTTGTGTGACCTTGGTCATCAACAATGATGCGTCTTCAAGGATTTGACCGTACAACTCTCGGCTGTCAAGCAATCCAACAATCCCTGCGCCTTCGAGTTTTGAAGACGCGCTCGATGTCACGCCAGCCTCTTCCGCTTCGGTGGTGAGCAAGCTTGCTTCACGCGCAACCTGCTCGAGAACGGGAGGTTTATCTGCTGCGGCGAACGCGGTGGAGTCCATCAATGGACGGATAAACATCGCACCCGCGGTGGCAGCAGCCAACCCTGCAGCAGCAGCGAAGTACGGCACCTTCTTTTTCCACATCGCGGTTTTAATAACCTGCACAGGCATCAGGTTCGCCTGCATCGGTGCATGATTGAACGATTGAAGCACACACCCGTATGCGGTCGCAAGGTTAAAGCTCGCTGCTTGGAACTCGCCCGCTCGTGGACCATCTACTGATAGTTTTTTGAACTGTTCAAGACGGTACACATCGAGTTGCAACTGTTGCTTGAGGTACTTGCGGAGTCCTGGCAAACGGAAGGTCGATCCAAGACCGATTAATCGCTTGAGATCCGCATCTGGATGCACGGACTCATAGAAACCGATCGAGCGTTGAATTTCCTGCACAATATCTGAGAACACTGGACGCATTGCTTGGAACACATGACGAGCATGCTTTGATTGCTCTGCTTCGCGTTTGAGTTTCTCTGCTTTGGAATAACTGAGTTTGAATGCACTGACCAACGCTTCGGTGAACTGGTGCCCACCGATCGGGAAGGTACGCACCCAGACCCGACCCGCTTCTGCGATAATCATGTCTGTCGCAACAGTACCCACATCAAGGATGATGGTGCCTGGGGTGTCATTTGTGAAACCGAAATCGACTGCCAACGAGTTGTACGCAGCGATCGGTGAAAGTGTCACCTGATCGGGGGTGAGCCCAACATCGCCGAGCATGGAGAGTTGCTCCATGATCCGTTGGCGAGTCACCGCGAAGATACCAACCTCGATATCAGGCGAATCAGGTGAAACAAATGTCTGGTAGTCCCATTCCACTTCTTCGAGCGGGAACGGGATTTGCTGGACTGCTTCAAACTTTACGATATCGGGAACCTTTTTGGGTTCAACCGGGGGTAACTTAGCAAAGCGAGCAAAGCTCTGGTGACCTGGTAGAGAAACCGCGATCCGAGCATTGCTCAGATCGTGCTGACTCACCAGGGTACCTAATGCAACACGCATCGCATCGGTCTGATCAAGCTCAGGGGTTGAAAGCACCTTTGAGTGATTGATCACTGCAAAATCGAGCACTTTCATTCCAGATCCATCGTTTTCGAGCTTGAGTGCTTTAATCGCACCAAAGCCCATTTCGATGCCCCAACATATATTTGACGAAGCCATGATACCTCCAGTATCTGCATTATCTCCGAATCGAACTCCCCAGTCACAAGCGCATCAATCGCTCACATGATTGTCCAGGGAAGGCAATGGTATTCATTTCATACCGCCTCTGCACATAATACGGCTATTTGATCGCGGTGTTCCTTTGATCAACATGGTTGTGACATACCCGTGACATAAATCACAGACACAACCAAGACTACTTTACCGTGTGTGCGAACTACTTATAGAGCGCGAGTGCAGCAGACGAAACGAATGTCGTTCCTTGCGGGTCCATTGCAGCTGCATAGTTGAGCAAATCCGTCGTTCCCGGTTCTACAACCCGCAACATCGCAGCGATATTGCCAATCGAGCACCATCGGGTCGGGTTCTGCTGCCACGCCATTGAACCGATCAGATCATCCATCTTGTTCTCAACAATCAGTTTGAGCATCTCTTGATCATGCGTTGCGACCTGGGTTCTGAAGGCGCCTGCCTCTTCCGAATCACCTGCTAAGGCTTGTTGATCGCCAAATGCTGGACCTACATGGCTCAGATCCGCTGAACTGACGACGAGCGTTTTGCCTGGCATCTTCGCAACTGCTGCTTTGAGCGCTTCTACGAAGGGTTCGAGTCCGAGCCCGTTATCGTCGTAAGATTCGCCGTTGTTTACAGTTGGGTCATGGATCAGCGCACCAAAGACCTTTGGATACCCCCCATTGTCATCAGCGCCGAAGACATGCTGAATCCATGGGATATGTAGTTCGATGGAATGCTCATTCTCATGGTCATACCGGTTTTCGAGCATTTTCTCGCTGTTTTGAGTACCAAGTTCTGCTTTCAAAGCATCGAGCAGTTCAGTATCGAGCGGGCAAGTACCAATTGGCGATTCATATCCCTTATTGCACCCACAAACACCCGTTGATTGTCCAAAGTGGTTGGTTCCTAAGATGATTACGCGATCTGGACGATCTACAACGCGGAGTCGGCCGTAGACATGCCCATAGTTCATCCATCCTCGGATGTAATCGATATGTGGGACCACGATCGCGTCTGGGAGGGTGTCGAAGCTTGTGCTGTCCGCATTTTTAAGTGCTTCATCGATCCACAAATCAAACTGTTTTTTGAGCTCTGCGCCGCCCATTTCAATTTTTTGTTCCTCGGTCGCGTCTTCCCCGATTGCTTTCATGACGAGCATATCCGCGAGTTGAGCGGTCGAACCCGGAGGCAAGATGTCGGAATCATCGAACTGTGCTCGGAGTTTTCCAATAATTCCATCAAATACTGGACCAAACAACAGACCTGCTTCATCGAGTTGAGCAACGAGCTGCTCAAGCATTTGACGCGTAAGTCCCTTGCCTGTCTCACTTACGATCTGATCTAAATCCCGTACACCATCCATTATTGGTAGAATTGCTTGGAATGCGGGGTGTGTCACAACCATTTTCTGGGAGATCTGCTGGGCATCTGCGAGGCCGAGCATCGTCATTTTTTGACCATCAGGGCCGTTTACCGGCACTGGCACCCCCCTGATTTTTCTGAGCTTTGGTCGATTCTGGTGCTCCGCATTTGGATCAAATACCGGTGCTGCGGGTGGTGTTGGGTTATCGGACGAGTTGTCTGGTGTATGGTCTGATTGGTCGCTGGACATCGCTTCTCCTGAACGGAAACTCTTCATGGAATTCAAGTTGCGTACAGTAGTGTAGCTTCGAGGGTAGACCAAATGGTTTGGGGTGCTAAACTTGTCGTCCCGATCCACTTGGTGGAGATCGGATTTCAGAAGTATGCAAAGGACCGGGTCATGATTGACACATTAAACGCAGGCGACACCATCAACTGCACCATTGATAAAGTTCCAAACAACAAAGCAGCACGCGATACCATCACCCGCATGATGCGCCGTGACCCGGATATCAAGCGAAGCCTCGCACGCGCTCAGCGCATGCGTCGTCAGCGGATGCACGCATATGTTCGAGGCGGACGCCTTTGGTACTCACGCGAGCGCGCTGCGAAGATCGCAATGTGCGAGCAAGGTTCACAGTGGTCAATGCGTTTCACGCACGACATCACTCCGGATCTCTCTTCCGTGCAACAGTACCTGACACTCGCGAAGAGCTAATCTCGCCTGTCTGTGTGCCGCACATCGATAGAATCCTGATGATTGTATCTTGATAAGTAATCCGACCTGATCTGCACCTTGTAGATCAGGTTTTTCATTTATCCACAAAGAACCAAGCATACCATCACGCAGTACAGAGTAATGCACAGTCAATGCGTGCGTATCAACCAATACAAAGCAGATATATAGAAAGAGTAACCATGACCAACTCAACAACGACAAAGTTTGTTGCTGCAACCATCCTCTCATTGGCGATGGGCACTGCGCTAGTGGGATGCAACGATGCATCTGACCCATCAACGGATGACTCTCATGCACATGATCATGACGGTCACGATTCAGATCATGGGCACGACCATGCGCATGATTCAGATGCATCAACCGCTCAGGCAACCCCTGATGTCTACCCAGATATTTTAGGACAAATCATGTCCCTCCCGATCGAAGGCGACCCAAGCAGCGAACTCAAAATTCACCATGAACAAATCCCCGACTTCAAAGCCAAAGACGGCGTTGTGCATGTGAATGCTGCGGGCATCTCAGGCATGCAATCAATGGTGATGCCTTTCCCACTCTCAACAGACACCAACACCGATGGACTCGCGATCGGTGACAAAGTCAAGTTCACCTTCCAGGTCAACTGGGGCAGCGCATCAGGACCGGCATGGGAAATCACAAAGATTGAGAAGATCGATCCAACAACTGAAATTAACTTCAACAACTTCATCGACGATGCGATGGATGCAGCAGAAGACGCGGTTGACGATGCGATGGACAGCATGGATGACATGATGAACCATGACGGGCCATAATTCAGTTCACTCCACAAATCATCACCACGCCTGCGATTCGCAGGCGTTTTTTTATTGTTTCAACTTGATTCAGAATGTATGCATAAAAAAACCCGGCATCCAGCTGTAAAGCCGAACGCCGAGTCTCGTGGGGGTCTTGATTGATTCATGCATTCACTATTCGTCAGTCGAGCCCGATAGGTTCAACACGATCGCTAAAAGCGATGCAACACAGGCAAAATGCATGCGTTTTGAATGATCTAATAAGAGATCGTTGTATAAAAAATTTCAAAGTTGGAAAAATGAGTCTGTTCCAACCGTTTGAAAGAGCGAGAGAACCGCCGCTCTTTTTGTCGTCATCACTGAAAGGTTCGCACGCACGAACCAACGGTTCCATAGTGATTCAGAATCACACACTTTTTATTCCGATTGCAGCAATCTAAGTTGCAGCATGATGCAATCCATCGGATAGATGCTTGATTTATCAGGTATTTTCCCCACAAATCATGCTCCGAGCTTGCTCACCACTTGCTGAAGATCGGACCATACTGCCTGGCGGTTTGCCTGCGTGTACGATCGCAAGAGGTACGCGGGGTGATAGGTGGGCATGATCTGGGTGCTGCTCAACTTCTCACCGTCGAGTGTGTGTAAATCATGCCAGTTTCCGCGAAGCGCTCGCATCGGTTTGTTTGATTGCAACAACAGGTGTGATGCAGGCAAACCCAATGTCACGATGACCCGAGGCTGAACAATGCGGATCTGTTCATACAAATACGGTGCGCACACCGCACTCTCATGCGAAGTAGGTGTTGCGTTTCCGTCAGGACGAGTCTTGAGCACATTGCAGATGTATACAGATTCACGAGAGAATCCCATCGCGACAATCATTTTTTCGAGCAGTTGACCCGCACGCCCAACAAACGGTTTCCCAACCTTGTCCTCATCGGCGCCCGGCGCTTCACCAATAAACATTAAGTCCGCATTGGGATCACCCTCCCCAAAGACAATCTTGTTGAACGACGAACCAAACGCTTTGTGCGGCGATTCGAGCTCATACTTCGCGCACAACGCGTCGAGTTGTGCGCCTTGACCTTCTGCGTGTTCATAGCTTGCACGGAGTTCTGACGCACCAATCGGAGGCGAATCATCTAATCCTGTTACACCCTGCGCTTCGGGTTGTGTTTTTGACTTACCCCTCGAGTTGGTCGTTGACTTAAACTCATGCTGAGCATGAACTTGCTTGCCTGCACTAGGGGCTGAATCATGTCCTGCGTCTTGCACGGGTTCCTGTGCAGGAACTGGTGCTGATTGAACCATTGATTCTGGGATAGTTCCCAAAGGCAGAAAATCCACCCCCATCAGTTGGGCGGTTTGTGCGTGTTGAGCTATGAGTATGCGTGCGTCATCAACCATTGCGTGAATGGTAGCATGCGGAGGGATCAAATATGAATGAAACTGAACGCTTGATCAGCCGTCGGTTGGTAACTCGGTCGGGATTTCCGATGCAGCATCATCGATCGCGTCATCAATCGTTTCAGCTGCTTTTTTCGCTGCATCATCGATTTCTTGCTGGATCTGCTCATCGGTCAAGGTTGACGGGTCAACCCCTTCGTATGGAGCGGGTTGGGTGATTGCTCCGCCGTTCTTATCGAGTGCGGAGAGCTTTGATCCACCAAGCCAGTCCGGCAAGAATGCTCCTGCGACCGCACCGATGATCAATCCGAGGATCAATCCTGGGAGGAATGCGTGTGAGAAGCTGCTGTTTGAGTTGCTGGCGGTGTTCTGGCTCATATCGGAAAGCTCCGGGGAGTTGATGTCTCTCTAAGGAATATACCCACATAGTCTAGCAAAACAAGAACTGCTTGGGGTAAAGTATAAAATCGGCATCTGGGCATCGACTTCTTGACCCTTGGGTCACAGGAAAACAGAACAAATACCCTGATTGTAGCAAAAGAACCGTGTTCTCGGCAAAATTAGCGCAAGCGCCTCAGACGCCACGCCCACTGAGCATAGTCCAGGGTCAATCGAATCACTGGAAAACGAGCACGCTGAGGATCATTCGTTGGGAATGCGGTTTGTTTGCGCCAAGTCCAATAGCTGCTCGAAAACCTGAATCTTGAGACCCATGCTAACGAGACCAGCACCCAGAGACCACCGATGAAATCACAGACACACCCAATCAAGCGTCCCATCAGTTGTCCCCTTGGTCGTTCTTACGCTTCCATTGATCGGCGTACCAGTTCACCGTTTCTTCAAGTCCGACTTCAAGCGATGTCACGGATTCATACCCGATGACTTCCTTTGCACGATCGATATTTGAAACCGAATCACGGACTTCCCCGACGCGCTCGGGTGCGTAGTTCACTTTGATGTCTTCTTTGCCCAAGATCTTCGCGATCATCTGAGCGAGTTGATTGACTGATGTTCGGACACCTGCCCCGACATTGATGACCTGCCCACCGAGTTGTTGTTCTGCGCTCGCAGCGAGCAAGTTTGCAGCAACCGCATTGGACACATGGGTGAAGTCGCGGGTTTGTTCGCCGTCCCCGAAAATCGTCGGTGACTCATTGCGAAGGAACTTGGTTACAAATGCGGGGATCACCGCGGCGTATGCAGAATCTGCAGCTTGACGGGTACCGAAGATATTGAAATACCGCAATGAGATCGCATCGATCCCATAGCAGGCTGCCCAGGTGCGGATGAGTGATTCGCCGCCATACTTTGCTGCTGCGTATGGGGATTCGGGTTCTGGCGCCATGGATTCGACTTTGGGGAGTTCTGGGTTGTTGCCGTAGGCGCTTGAAGAAGCAGAATAGACCACCCTTTGCACACCTGCTTCTTTGGCAGCCATCAGGACGCGCATCGTGCCCGTTGCGTTCACCACCCATGTCCTCGCGGGGTCCTCGACAGATTTGGGCACAGAACCCAATGCCGCGAGATGGAATACTGAATGTGAACCTTCCATCGCGGATGCTAACGCCTTGGGGTCGAGGATGCTGCTCTGGATGAACTGGATGCGATCGGGCGCTTGGTCTATCACCGATGCGATATGTTCTACTGATGAGTTTGAGAGATCGTCGATGACAGTCACCAACGTGTCCATCGCAATCAATGCATCGATGATGTGTCCGCCGATGAACCCAGCGCCCCCGGTTACGCAGACACGCTGACCCGCGAGCTTTGGGCGAACACGATCAACAAACTGTGCGGGCAATGGATTTGCGGGATATATCATGGCTCCAAGTCTATCGCCAACGCGCTCCCCGATCCTCTCATTTTGAGTCAATCAGCGATTTCAACGCTCTACTGGACATAAAAACACCCCCGCAAGCGAGGGTGCTGATTGATTTGTATCTCTCAACTTTCTTATGGTGAACAAGTTGAGAAGTTTGCGAGGAACACCGAAACATCAAAGAAGTTGAATGAACCATCGTTGTTGAGATCTGCTTCCTCGTTCTCCGCAGCGAAATCAGAAAGGAACTGCGATACATCGAAGAAGTTCAATCCACCATCAAGGTTCAAGTCTGCCTGACATGTCTGTCCTATAAGAATTTCAGTCCCGGTATTCACCACCCGAGTAACAAGACCGGATGGCGCTGCGGGTGCTGAAACAGAATCAAACTTGCCCGTGATATCACTCCCCTCCATAACGGTGCGTACCCAGAAACCTGCTGGGTTGAATCCATCAACAAACAGGATATCAAGATTTCCGTGAAGTTCGATGGTTGATGAGTTATCAAGCAGGTCACTTGTTGTACCGTTGACTTCTGCTTCATATGATGAGGTTGCTGTGAAGAGAACAGGCGCTGCCGCGTGCATGGTTCCGATACTGAGCCCGGGCGCGATGGTCCCATTATTAATGAGATCAATCGCGATCCGTCCTATTCCTTCTAAGCGCTGCCCGGAACCGAGTCCACCTTGAGACACACCAGTATTAGCGCGAAGCACTGATCGAGCATTGGACGAGTTCAGGCGGATCGTGCCAGTGCCTCCGAGTGTGAACTCATCATTCCATTGCAGATTCGTTCCACTTATGTTTGCGGTTTCGTTGACCACGATCAAGCCGTTATTAAGTGTTCCATCTGTCATTGCAAGTGTTGAAGCATTCACAATATTGAGCAGACCCGAGAAATCCACATCATCGAGCACACTTGCTGTATCAACAGATACATCTGCTCCGTTGGTGGTTGTCAGAGAACCACCTGAAATTGTTGCCCCAACCATCTCAATCTCAGAATCTGTGCCATCTGCGGTAATCAGACCGCTTGCGCCCTGCGTTACTGTGATTCCATTGAATTCCAAATTGGATTCATTGTTTGCCTGTATGATCCCGTTGTTGGTCTTCGGGTTGTTGGTTAAACGAATTTCGCCGTTGATCACATCAGATGTGATTGTGCCGTTGTTCATCATACTGGCTTCGATTCGACCCTGACCGTGGATTGTGTGTGATGAACTCATGGTGACTGTTGTGTCTACAGCCGACTGAATCCTCGCACGCGTATCAATCGAGTTGAGTTTGATTGAACCATTCCCAACAACAGTCATTGAATCATTAAACAAGAGGCTGGTTATTGAAATATTTCCGGTTGGATTGATCTCAATTACTCCTGCATTAGCAAGCGAAGATTCGATTGTCAGCGTCTGTGCATTCTGCACATTCACTTGCCCAGAGGTCGATACGCCATCGAATGTGCTTGATACATCAATCGAAACATCAGCACCGGGGGCAGCAGAGACTGTCCCTCCGATTACAGTGGAGTTCAACAGTTCGACCTGTGATCCCGCATCATCGGCAGCGATCGTGCCCCCGCTGCTTTGATCAATGGTGATCCCGGTAATCTCGATAATCGATGCGTTAATTGCTTCGATTGTTGCGTTGTTCGTTTTGGGATTGTTCGCCAATCGGATCTCGCCGGCGTCTGCGCTGATCAATCCATTGTTCACCATATCTGCTTCGATACGCCCAAACCCACGGATTGTCTGTGTCGCAGGCATTGTGACGACGGCACCAGGACCTGTCTGAATTCGTGCTCTGACATCACTCGATGAGAGCACAAACTCGCCTGTACCACCTACAACCATCGAGTCATTAAATTGGATCTGTGTTGCGGATATGTTCCCTGTTGGGTTGATATTGATCGATCCATTATTGGTCAATCCATTCTCGACCGAAAGCAATACCGCATTCTGAACATTCAATACACCGGAGATATCGACCGAGTCGATTGTACTTGAGGCATCTACTGATACATCGGCGCCATTTGATGACTCGATCGAGCCGCCGATGACCGTTGAGTTGATAAGTTCAACCTGCGATCCAATGCCGTCTGCTTCTATCAGACCCGCTCCACCTTGTGTGACGGTAATCCCAGTGAACTCTAAAACCGCGCCTTCAACTGCTTGCATTGTTGCGTTGTTTATTTTGTCATTGGTAAGCATTCTTATTTCAACAGTATCTGAACTGATCAATCCCTCATTGATCATACTTGCTTCGATCTGACCTTGACCGCGAACCGTCTGCATTGAGCCCATAGTAACAGTCGCGCCTAATCCGGTCTGAATGCGTGCCCGCGCTCCTGCTGACCCCAAGAGGAATGTACCATCGCCAGTTACAGTCATCGAATCATCAAACCGGAGCTGAGTTGCCGAGATATTCCCTGTTGGGTTGATCGTGATTGTTCCATCATTATGCAACGAGTTGAATACGGTTACAGTCACCGCATTTTTTATATCAAGAGAACCCTCATTGTTCACACCATCGATAGTACTGGTTCCATCGAATGAGATGTCGCCACTCATTGTTGTGTTGAGTGTTCCGCCCATGATTGTTGAGCCAATAATCGAAACACTCGACCCAGCGCCATCTGCCCGGATAATGCCGGCAAGACCTTGCCCAATCGATATTCCATTGATTACAAGCGTCGATCCGTTAATTGATTCTATGATGTTATTGTTCATCTTATCTGCACTCAGCAGCGTCATAGTTCCACCAGAGTCCGATGATACAGTGCCATTGTTAATCATGGATCCACCGATTTGACCCTGTCCATGAATAGCGTGCCCGCTTGCTTGTGTGAAAGTGAATCCTGCGCCAGTGAGAACTCGTGCTCGTGAGGTTGGCGCATTGAGCAGAATTGATCCTGATCCCGAGAGCATCGTGTCTGCATCAAAGCGAAGTGTGGTCGATGAGATGTTGCTTGTAAAATTAACAACTATCAATCCGTTATTGAGAACATCACCCGCGATTGCGGTTGTGGTCGCGTTGCCTGTGTTGAGTTGAACCGATGGATTTGAAATCATCAGCGATTCCATCGATTGGGACGCGGGTGATGTTACGGTGTATGCACCTGCGTGCCCGAGTGTGACTGGGTTTCCTATTCCTGGAACTATCCCCGTGTTCCAGTTCACCCCGATATTCCAGTCCCCATCAACCGGATTTAACCAGCTTGTTGTCCCCCCCGCGTGTGCGAGCATTGTGCATACTGATACAATTCCCATCCCTACTGTTATTCTCTTCTTCATCTGTGTCCCTTTCCCGAATAAACCGTCGAACTGTCAATGAACGACTGATCTCGCATTTCGCTTCAAATCAGTGATTCTTGAATGTGTGAAACAATTCTACCCTGTGGGGCAAAATACCCAAACAAAAAAACAGGCGATTCCCGCCTGTTTTTCAAAAACTGCTCTATCTTCACAAAAACTGAATATTTTCAGTTCTATGACTTTTTGATCCACGAGTCTCGCAAGGACGCGGTTCTGTTGAACACTGGTTTTTGAGTGGTCGAATCTGGGTCAACGCAAAAGTATCCTGTTCGCTCGAACTGGAATCTTCTGATTCCATCTTCCCAGACGGGTTCACCTTGTGGGTCAAGGAGGGCGGGCTCGATCTTTGCTTGGTTCACAATCTTCAATGAATCTGGATTGATGTCATCGAGATGATCACCAGTTTTTTTGCCCGGACGTTCTGCCATGTACAGCCGATCAAATAGCCGAACCTCTGCATCGACCGCGTCATTTATATTCACCCAGTGAATAGTGCCCTTGACCTTGCGTACTTTCCCTTCATCATCCGCAGGTGGGTTGTTCCCGCCTTTGGTCAATGGGTCATAGGTGCAATGCACCTCGGTGATGTTCCCGTCCGCATCAGTTTTGTAATCATGACACTTTGCCCAGTAGCCACAACGCAAACGAACCTCGCGATCGAGTCCCAAGCGGAAGAACTTCTTAGGCGGGTCGATCATAAAGTCTTCCCGCTCGATCCAGAGTTCTTTCCCGAAGTTGATCGGGCGGGTCCCCATTGATTCATCCTTTGGATGGTTTGCAGCTTGCATTACTTCTACACGATCTTCATCGCCGTGATCACCCCAGTTGGTAATCACGAGTTTGATCGGATCGAGCACCGCCATCCGTCGCGGCGCACGATCGTTGAGATCCTCGCGAACCATGTTTTCAAGTCTTGAGAAATCGACCATCGCGTTGAACTTGGTGATCCCGACATCCGCTGCGAGATTCCAGAAGGACTCTGGGGTATATCCGCGCCTACGGAAACCCGCAACCGTGATCATCCGTGGATCGTCCCATCCATGCACATGATTCTCTTCGACGAGCTGACGCATATACCGTTTAGACATATTGGTATAGCTGAGCGCCAATCGAGAGAACTCGGTCTGGCGCGGATGATGGATGTGTTCATCCTCATCGCGTCCTCTGTTGATCGCATCGATATACCAATCATACAAAGGACGATGATCCTCAAACTCAAGGGTGCAAAGCGAGTTGGTCACCCCTTCGATCGAGTCTTCTAACCCATGCGCCCAGTCGTACATTGGATAGATGCTCCAGGTGTCTCCTGTGCGATGATGGTTCGCGTTGACAATGCGGTACATCAACGGGTCTCGCATGTTCATGTTTGGCGCGTTCATATCGATCTTCGCGCGAAGCACCTTGGACCCGTTCTCGAACTCTCCTGCTTTCATTTGTGCGAAGAGGTCTAAGTTTTCTTGGATCGTGCGATTGCGGAATGGGGATTCTGTGCCGCCGTCTTTGAGATTGCCGCGTCCTGCGCGGATCTCATCGACGCTTTGATCGTCAACATATGCCAATCCCTTTTCGATGAGTTCGATTGCCCACGCGTACATCCGATCGAAGTAATCCGAAGCAAACTTGGGTTCGCCTTCCCATGTGGCGCCGAGCCATTCGATGTCTGCTTTGATCGAATCGACAAACTCTTGTTCTTCCTTGGCAGGATTCGTATCGTCAAAGCGGAGATTGAACTTGCCGCCATACTCTCGTGCGAGCCCGCAGTTGAGAATAATCGCTTTGGTATGTCCGAGATGGAGATACCCGTTGGGTTCAGGCGGGAACCGTGTGGTGATCACGGTTCGATCTCCGGGTTGCCCCCACTTGCCTGATTCGATATCGGCATCGATCATCTGCTGAATGAAATGGCGTGATTCAACTTGTTCGGTCATATCGTTTCGCTCCTCGTTTTCGAGTGCGATTGTACACCGTTAAGATTCGTCCAACCGTTGAAACTCGGTATATCCCGCTGATCCGCCGCCATAAAAGGTTGTCGGGTCGGGATCGCGGTAAGGCCCATCGCTCGCGATCCGAACTTCAAGGTCTGGGTTCGGAATCCAGAGCTTTCCGAACGCGATCGCGTCTGCCCATCCATCGCCGATCACCTTGTCTGCGAGTTGGGGGGTGTAGTTCCCGTTGCCGATATACAACCCGCCCCCGGCGTCTTTGAACGCTTTGACAATCGCGGGCAATACCGTTTGGACTCTCGGATCAATTTGTGAACGATCCCAGGTTTCGACCGCGTGCAAGAATCCGAGCTTTCGTTCGCCGAGCCCTTTGGCGAGGGCACAGAACACGGATTGGGGATCAGAGTCCCGCACATCCTTGTGCTCACTCAAAGGCGATATCCGATACCCGACCCTGCTTGCATCCCCATCTTCATCACGCCAGACATCCGCGACCGCGTCGGCAACCATCAACGGGAACCGGATGCGATTCTCGATTGACCCGCCGTAGATATCGTCACGCTTGTTGACCCCATCACGGGTGAACTGGTCAAGCAGATAGCTATTGGCACCATGGATTTCTACGCCATCGAATCCTGCATCCTTTGCACGCTGGGCCCCATCGCGGAACTCTTCGACGATTCCCGGGATCTCATCGGTCCCGAGCTTGCGTGGAGGCGTGTTCTTCACCCGCTCCCATGTATCATCTATATAACTCATCGACTCACTGATCACATCGGTCGAACTTACGGGCTGACCACCGCCGGGCAATAACGCATAGTGCGAAACGCGCCCGACATGCCAGAGTTGTAATACGATCTTGCCACCCGCTTGATGCACCGCATCGGTGACCAGTTTCCACCCTGCGACCTGTTCATCGGTGTGGATCCCGGGAGTCCCGTAATACCCATACCCCCAGGGGGTCACCGGGGTTGCTTCTGCGATGATCACCCCGGCGCCGGCGCGCTGTCGGTAGTATTCTGCCATCAGCTCATTGGGCACGTTTCCAGGCATGGTTGCCCTCGCTCGTGTCAACGGCGCCATCCATACCCGGTTCTTTGCTTGAAGCGATCCGACCCCAACCCTGCTCATCAACTCGTTGTTCATCGCAACTCCTTATTCATCCGTTCTCTCGTGCTCATCTATTTACCGACCGCTGGATACGCAGAACCACATTCGGGGCAGCTTGCTGGACCAATACAAATTTCATCGAACCAGACTTGAACCAGCCCGTTGAGTTCATATTTGCATCTATAGCAACTCGACCTGATTCGGTTTTTATTTCGTACTCTTCTCGTTCGGTTCGTATTATGCGAATACGGCAACCATCGGAGCAAGAAATGCCTTTTGGGTCGTTGATTCCGCCCGCACTGTGAACGCAACTGCGTCATCAACACAAACCGCTCTACAGGCAGTACCTCGCTTGAGAGTTTCTCGATAATTGAAATAAGCATTTCTCGATGTATAGAGAACTATAGGTACGAACTACTCGCTTACCGATGGGTAAGAATGCCCACACTCGGAGCAAGACTCAGGACCGACCCAAATCTCATCACCAAGGACAGACTCATGCCCAGAGAGATCGTAGTTGCACTTCACACATTTTGCGTGCATCCCAAGCTCATCTATATCACGGCGAGGCTGAAACTTGGTTACCAACCAAATGACACCAACGACAACGAGTTGCACAATGAAGATCAACACCATCAATAAGGCAAGACCTACAGACCTCACATTTGGCCGCAGAAACTCCCAGTGATTCTTCTTCAGATAGCGAAAACCAGTAATCAGTATGACCAAATAGATAAATGCTCGTTGAAAATCTGCGTTGAAGGATGCCCTTCGATCTTGATGAGCTGACGAGCTTTGCTTTACAACTTGAGCAAACTCATCCCGCCAACCCTTAGCTGTCGGATGTGTACGCAACTTCTCGATCGCCGCGATGACCTCTGCCCGTCTCATTCACCCACCGCCGGAAAATCTTGACCGCATTCTGGGCACATCGCAGGACCGACCCAAATCTCATCACCCAGGTCAGACTCATGACCAGAGAGATCGTAGTTGCACTTCACACATTTTGCGTGCATCCCGAATTCGTTTGAGGCAAACTTAGGTTTTAACCAATTGTACAACCAAGCAAAAACAACGATCCAAACAGGCAATAGAAAAATTAGAAATGGCATGGACTGAAAGGGAAGCGATGAAGGATTTCGTCCCCAACTCCTAAACATCACCAACCCAATGATCAGAGGAGCAAACATCACACCAAGAACGACCTTCCGAACCCAACTTCTGTTCCACTTCATCGATAGTTCAGTTTGCCGATTGCAGAGAATTTTACAAAACTCGTCAATCTGAGTCTGAGTACCCGTCCTAGTCCCAAAATTCTCGATCGCCGCGATGACCTCTTCTCGTCTCATTCACCCACCGCCGGAAAATCTTGACCGCATTTAGGGCACATCGCAGGACCGACCCAAAGCTCGTCATCAAGTATAGAGTCAAGTCCCGAAAGATCATACTTGCAGGTTACACACTTATATGCCATGCCATATTTGTTACGATCAGGATCACGAATGATCTTCCGACCATACTTGTAGGCTAACCAAATGATTGGAATTGACTGAACAGGAATAATCACATACCAAATCCAACCAGGAAAATGAATCACATCAATGTTCAAAAATTCTGAGGCTGATCCCACAGCGAGTTGCGACTCAATGCCTAGAAGGACTACATACCCAAGGATCAGAATTGGAATCCACCACCGGCCTTGAACTGTCTCAGCTTTTTTGCCTTGCGCTATTTTTAAGTATCTTTTTAATGTAGCAACATCTCCACCTTGGCCTTTCACAAGCCGATCGATCATAATGATCACTTGTTCTCTATGCATCCGTGGTACTCGCCTGTGCCTCAACAACATCTCTGCATAAATCATCAAGCGCCTCATCGATCTCTGGATGCTCAAACTCAAACCCTTCATCAATCAATCTTTGGGGCACACAGTATCGGCCATAAATTGCGAGATCGGGATCGGCACGAAGGATTAACCTTGCACCAATCTTGATCATCCACGCTGCAGCCGGCAAACCAATTGGCATGTTACAGGCTTTGCGTAACGATCTCATAAAAATACGATTCGAAACAGGACTGGGCGAACTTGAAATGTATACGCCCGCCATCGATCCATCGGCAATCGCACGCTCAATGATTCTGTTCATATCAAGTTCATGAATCCAGCTCATACCTTGCGTGCCTGATGCAATTGTGCCCCCAAGTCCTAGGCGGGTAATCAACTTGAGTTTTTGAAGAGCCGCACCTGTGTTTCCAAGCACAAATGATGTTCGCAAAATCACTGAACGAACATCTTGTGGACACTTTTCATTGTGCGCTCTCTCCCATTGAATTCCCACTGTTGGCGCAAGCCCGTATCCAATCGCTGCTTGCTCATCGCATATCAACTCAGAATCCCCATAGATATGAGCAGTGCTCATCTGCACCCAGACACTCGGTTTCACCTTGGCCGCCTTTATTGCATCCCCAAGCACACGGGTTGATTCCACCCGTGAACGCAAAATTTGATCACAATTCAACGGCGATTTAATACAATCAACTGTCCGCCCGGCAAGATTCACCACCGCTTGGGCACCATCTATGACTGATGCCCAATCGCCAAGCGTTCGTCCATCCCACAGGGCAAATGACCAGGGTCCAATAACTGGTTCGCTTCGCGAAACAATCGTGGCTTCATAACCCTTTTCAGATAGATATCTCGCGAGCTTCATCCCGAGAAAGCCGCTGCCACCCATGATGACCACTCGGTTGTTGGAACTCTCACCTGGGGATGTTTTTTGCATAATGGTTCCGATTCGGTTTAATCACGCTTTAGAGACACTTACAAACCCTCAGCGCAGCGATCAATCCGTGCGATCACAGACGCTTTTCCAAGAATCGCGAGCGTTTGACCCAGAGGCGGCGAAACCGCAGCGCCGGTCACTGCGACCCGCAAAGGTTGGGCGAGTTTGCCCATCCCCACCTCTTGTGACTCCGCGTACTCCTTCACGAGCGCTTCGATTGGCGCAGGAGAGAAATCTGTGAGCGACTCAATCGCGTTGCGGAAACCGATCAAGAGTTCGAGCCCCTTCTTGTCGCCTTTGATGAGTGCTTTGTGGACTGCCTTGCCGTCGTATTCGATCTCATCGTCTGCGATCAATGCGAACCCGACAACGGATCGTCCATCGGCGAGTGTCTTGCATCGAGTTTTCACCGCGGGCGCAAGCATCAACATCGCATCAAGATCGAACCGCTCTGCGAGTGGTTGATCGTACTTGCTTGCCCATGCATACCAGCTCTTTGCAAAGTCTTCATCGCTTAGCGCTGCGATAGCATCGCCATTAAAACTCATGAGCTTCACACGATCGAACTTGGATTGCCCTTTGCTCATCCCTGCGGTTGTGTAATGACTCGCAAGGTAGTCCATGTCGAAGTGCTCAAGGTCGGTGCCGTCCTCGTTTTTGGTCTTTGGGTTCCAGCCGAGCAGCGCGAGGTAGTTGTTTAATGCGCCGGGGAGATACCCTGCGCGTTGGAAATCCTCGACATCAATCTCCGGCAAAGTGATATCCAAGAACTCAGCGAGTTCGATCAACTGATCCGATGGCAACTGACGGGTTTTATCCTTGAGCCATGCTGCGAAGTCTGCGTCACTCACGGAGTCAATCGGTGAGGACTCCACCTTCTGCTCTTTGACGGACTTCTTGGCGAGCTTGTCCTTATCGCGCTTGGACATCTTTGATCCATCGGGATTAAAAATCAGAGGCATGTGCCCATAGCTCGGGGTATCGAATCCGAGTGCTTGCTGGATTGCAATGTGCCTTGGGGTGTTGATCAGGTGCTCTTGACCACGCAGCACATGTGTTACGCCCATCAGCGCATCATCAACCACCACCGCGAGGTGATAGGTCGGAAAACCATCGCGCTTACGGATAATGAAATCATCAAACTCGGTTGGTTCGACGGTGACATCTCCGAGGATTTCGTCATGGACGGTGATTGCCTCGTCTGGCATTTTGAGACGAACGACATGCTCCTCACCCGCATCCATCCGCGCGATCCGGTCTTCAATCGACACATCGAGCCCGGCGCGGTTGTATTTGTATCCTGTCTTGGCTGCGATTGCTTCTTTGCGTGCAGCATCGAGTTCCTCTGGGGATTCAAACGCTGGATATGCTTTACCTTCTTCGATGAGTTGACGGATATGCGTGTTGTACAAATCCAATCGTTGCGCCTGGAAGAATGGACCGACATTTCGTGGGTCGCCTCCGAGTTGTGGATGCCCGTCGAGTGTTGGTCCTTCGTCCCAGTCAATCCCCAGCCAGGCCATGTCTTCGAGAATCCCGCGCATGGAGGATTCTGACGATCGTGTCTGGTCGGTGTCTTCGATCCGGAGGACGAACTTGCCTCCGTTTGCTTTGGCATATGCCCAGCAGAGCAGCGCGGTGCGGGCGCCCCCGATATGGAGGTGGCCGGTAGGCGAAGGGGCAAAACGAGTGATTGTGGTCTTTGGGTCTGTCATAAGACGAGAGTTTAGGACTCTACTTCAGGATATCGAGCCTGCATCCCCGCTTGTGTCAACGGATAAGTGCAGAAAACACACTGTTTCTGTGCGACTCGTCGTTTCTGTACCCGCCGAAAGATGAATCTTGCGATGGCCTGCAGCGATGCCCAGATCATCCAGAAGATGACGCCGATGGATATCCATCCGATGAGATTGAAACTGAGTTCAGACTGTTTCTTCAAAGGCCCCCATCGAAGATCGATCGAACCACGCTGAGAAAACTGCTCCCACATGGTTCTCTCAGGGAGTTCTTGAACTTTGTATGCTTCCTCTGCATGTTCGAATGCACGCTGCTGGAACTGAATCCATGCTAATGAGTTCCCCATCGAAGCGTACATTCTTCGGTAAGAAGGCGAGGCAACGGCCTTGTCCTGATCTAAAGGCAAAATCTCCCACGCCTGAGCGAGCAGCATCTCTTCCTGTTGTCCAGTTGGTACGAGTTCCAAGAGATCTTGACAAAGTGATCTCAACGCGTCTTGGTCTTGAACTATATCATTGAGATCGTTGATCTGGAATGCATTGGATTCTGTACCGCCTTGGCTGTTCTCGCCTTTGCGATAAACTGTGCGCTCTGCAATGATCAGACTCAAAATCGCAGCAGCCATCAACAGCGAAGCAAATATGACGATCCGAACCTTCCGCTTTGTAACTACTGAAACTCCAGTCAACCCAATGCCCAACCCAACTATCCAAGCAATCACGAGACAGAAACTGATGAGTTGGAAGACTCCCAGCAAGTTCACCGACCATGATTCAATCACAGCCCCATTTTCATACTCATTCTCAGCTTCCGAAATCTTGTCATACCCGATGCTCGGCCAGAATGTCCAACCTGATTCGCCCCAGCTCCAGTGATACGAATCATGGCCGACCGATTCATCATCACGAATGTCCTGGAGCATGATGCCTTTGGATATCCAAACCAGTGTGCCACCAAATCTATAGTGATGCGATGACCCCATCGACCCGTAGGGCTCGTGCCAAACGAACTTCACTTGGTCGACGGTTCCGAATGAGCCTTCAGGGTTTTGATTATGGATCGCTGCTTTGCTCAATCCTTGGATGACATGCTCAATCGCGGCTTGATCTCCATCCACTGCATCTTGCAAATCTTGCGTCGATAGATAGAAAACATCGTAGTTATTGTCCCAACTCATTTGCGAAGGCGTAAACGATGCTTGGTTCCACCATCGTTGCTGGGAGCTTTGTTGAGCCATTTTGGCTGCCGAAATCTGATAGGTGTTCAAACTCCCCATCCATACCAAACAGATAAGCAATCCAAGGCTCAACACTGCCCACCCAATCCTGGGCATCATCCGCGAACGATGCGTCCACTTCCGATCGAGATCTTCAAGCACACAGACATCTTCCCCGCACTCTGGGCATGCCGAGCCATCTACTGCGTTATCTTGATCACCCATGTCCAAATTATAGCTTGCTGATTTCTCTTTCAATTCTTCGCGTGTTCTGCTAGAATGTCAGTCGCACAGGTTCAACCTCTGCACAACATCTTGATTGCGGGCGATCTCGGCCCGCGGTGTTCGAGGGCCGACCATTGCCCGCCGAAAGGAGGCGGCAAGCTATGGCACTCAAATCCCCGGCGGATATCAGAAACATCGCACTCGTAGGACAAACAGGTTCAGGGAAAACACTTCTCTCTGAACGCCTCCTCTTTTCAACAAATACAATCGACCGCATGGGCACCATCGAGGACGGCACAACCTTCTCTGATTGGTCCGAAGAAGAAAAACATCACAAGCATTCACTCCGCACCTCGCTTTTGCACTTTGATCATGAAGGGCACATGGTCAACCTGATCGACGCGCCCGGGCTTGGCGATTTCGTCGGACAAGCAATCTCCGTGTTCCCCGCGGTTGAGACGATCTGTGTGGTGATCGATGCGCACGAGGGAATCGCACCGATGACACGACGCATGATGCGCATCGCAAAGCAACGCAACCTGCCACGCATGATCATCATTAATAAAATTGATGATGACCAATGCGATCTTGAAGCACTGGTTGAATCGATCAAAGATGAGTTCGGCGGAGAATGTCTCCCGATCAATCTGCCCTCGCCTGATCGCACAAGCGTGGTCTCGGTCTTCGATGATGAAGGCCACGGAGACACGCTTTTTTCATCGGAAGAATCTGCTCACCAAACCATCATCGAGCAGATCGTCGAGATGCAAGACGACCTGATGGATACCTACCTCAATGATGGCGACGAGCACAACATCACCAAACAACAACTCCATGATGTGTTCGAAAAAGCGCTCCGCGAATCACATCTGATCCCGATCTGTTTCTGTAGCGCCAAATCCGGCGCGGGTATCGAACAACTCCTTCATATCATCGCATCTACCTTGCCATCTCCGCTCGAAGGCAATCCGCGCCCGTTCCTCAAACGCGACGAAGAGGGCGGCGACGAACATGAGTTCCACGCGGACCCAGACCCAAAGAAACCCGTTCTTGCCCATGTCTTCAAAGTCACGACCGACTCATTTGTAGGCAAACTCGGAGTCTTCCGTGTTCATCAAGGGACACTCAAATCCAAGTCCGAAATCATCATCGGAGACGCAAAAAAGCCAATCAAAATCGGACATCTGCTCAAGCGCCAGGGAAAAGAATCACACGAGGTGGACGAGTTGGGCCCAGGTGACATCGGTGCGATCGGAAAGATCGAGGATGTCCACTTTGATGCGGTCCTCCATGAAGGACACGAACTTGATTCGGTCCATCTCAAGCCTCTCCCACTCCCCAAACCGATGTATGGGTTATCCATCGAACTCAAAAACCATGCGGATGAAACTAAGTTTTCTACCGCGATTCACAAGTTGCTCGCTGAAGACCCTTCGCTGATCATTGAGCGCATCGCAGCAACCAAACAAACCGTGATGCGTGGACTGGGTGAACTCCATCTGCGTGTCGTCATCGAGAAGTTCAAGGATCAAATGGGTATCGATCTCAATACCGAACCCCCACGGATTGCATACAAGGAAACGATCTCGGGCAAGGGTGAAGGATCTCATCGTCATAAGAAACAATCTGGTGGCGCTGGACAGTTCGGCGAGGTGCATCTGCGTGTCGAACCACTGCCGGCAGATCACGAAACAGGATTCGAGTTTGTCAACGCGACTGTCGGGGGATCAATCCCGAGACAGTTCATGCCTGCGATTGAAAAAGGAATCCGCAGCGCCCTCGAACACGGTGCGGTCGCGGGGTATCCGATGTCTGGGATCAAGGTCGAAGTCTTTGACGGCAAGTTCCATGCGGTCGACTCGAAAGAAATCGCGTTCATCACCGCGGGGAAACGCGCCTTCATCGACGCAGTCATCAAGGCAAAGCCTGTCCTGCTCGAACCCGTCGTTCATCTTGAGATCACCGTCCCATCGGATCGCATGGGTGATATCGCGGGTGATCTGTCAACCAAACGCGGACAGATCCAGGATACCTTGATGCTCCCCGGTGATCTGTGCACCATTGTTGCGCAAGCACCTTTGAGCGAACTCCAGAACTTCTCTACGGAGTTGAAATCGATCACTGCTGGGTCAGGGAGTTACACGATGGAGTACTCGCATGACGAGAATACCCCGCCTCAGGTTCAGCAAGAGGTGATTTCAGCCTTCGCTGGGCATGACCATGACGACTAATGAGATGAATCCTACAACATCATGTACAAAGCCCGGGTCGGTCCCGGGCTTTTTCAACTCGGTTATGGCGCAAGAATCGACAGCCCATAACCTATTTTCTCAAGGTCTCCCGTTGTTATCACGCACTTGTTGCGTGATCGCCGATGAGTTGTCTGGTAGGATGGGGTCTGCGTACGCAGTCACTGTGTCCAAGGATGGACGGATCAAGTATTCGTTGGGTGCCAGTAGTTTCTGGAATGGGTCTGTCTGACCAATCGCCCGGCAATCGAGATATAAACCGATGGATCGAATCAACTCAAGCTCATTCCCAATCAATCAAGCGCTGCGTGCGTATTCGCAATCCCCCAAGCTCAGCCGCCCGGGTGGGTCAGCGTTTGCGAAATCGGTTCAGCCAATGCGTCCTGTCGCGCCGTTGACGGATGTCCAATCGTCAACAACTGTTCAACCAACCCGTCAACCTGCCCAAACTGACACTATTGGCAAGATCGCACCAAAAAAATCTGCACTCAACTCAAGTTCAATTAGTGAACTCGTTGGAGGCAAGGTCCAAGCAATTGATCTTACACGTGATGTGGCGCAGGTCACCGGCCCCAAACCTGTCACTACCAGCGCAGGGACATACACGATGTACCCACAGGCAACCGATCGGAATCTGGCTGCGACCAATGTCGCGATCGGCCGATCCCTCGATCTTCGTGGATAAACGAGCCAATCATCTTCTCAATGTAAGAAAGCATGTACAGTGAATTTTCTGACATGCTAATATAAGTGTATGGATAATACACTTGATAGAGGATCACAACAAGTATCTTGTCCAGAGTGCGGCGAGGATGTCGCAACGCTCACACATACCAAATACCAATCACGCCTGAGTGTGCGATTGATCCCGTTCCTTTTTGTATCTCTTCTCATGATTGGTTTTGGGATATGGACTTCTCCTTGGGGACAAGATCAACTGGGGAACTCATATGGATATTGGGAGACAACTGAGTCGTTCATTGATTCAAGTGTCCGGTATCTTGATTCAAGTATTTCCTTTGACGAACTGCAACTCGCGGGTTCAGGTGATAGCAGTTCCATTAATCGCTTTGCGCTTTGGATAGACGAGTTGCTAGAAGAAGAGCAATCCGATGACACGCTCTCAAGGGTCTGGATCGGTACCTGCACAACAGGTGGATCACGCGTCACCGATCAGAGATACGGGCTGGGTGGAATTTGGTATTGGAAGATCTCAATGGCATCATTGGATGATGTCCGTGACCCAGACTCCTTCGGTCAAACTCCATACCGAATGATGAATCCATCAATGAGTTGGCTTCCGCTCTCATTCACCGAGATAAATCATGATGGAGCAGAACATGTGCGCACAACATACGACTTGATCGGTTTCCTAACCCATATCTCGATCTGTCTGCTCATTGTATATGTTCTTCGTCGCGTTGGAAAACGGATGAAGGTATCTTTAGGACAAGAGAGTCGCAGCAGAGCGGTACTATTCCTCATGCTTTTTGTGAGCACAATGGTGTACTGCTTGTTCTATCCATATCAGAGTAATGACAAAAAAATTGGTCCGATCCACTACGCATTAGATCATGGTTTTTCGATCGAAGAACTTAAAGCGACTATCCAAAGCCCTCAACAGACGAGTCAACTCGCAGCATCCCTTGTAGAGGGGACAACAACCACGAATCTCAACCCTGGCATTTCCAGAGAAGACCATGTTGTCAGCGCATCGGTTGTTCGCGGGTACGGATCTCAAACAAAGAACTGGTTGGCATCGTTGGGGAGATACTTCCCATTGGTGAAACTCACCAAGCGAGTATATTTCAGACCTGAGTCAATCGCAGAATCTGACAGGATAGAGTCCCCAGATCATTTGCGGAACAATGCGATACTCGATTTCGGAGGGCTGTACTGGTGGGAGTTTCGTATTGATGGCAATGACTCGACCTATTGGTTGAGTTTTTCCCCTGGATACCTTTGCTTTGTTGGGGTCTGTTGTTACTGGATATGGACATTCGCAGCATGGATACCACGCTTGGTAGCCATGAGAATCCAGTCACGGCGAGTGCGCAATGCCCAATGCGCGTTTTGCAGCTACCCACTCTCTGAAGAAGGGGTGTTGGCAAGAAATGAGCATTCAAATGCTCAACAATCTACCACATAGGTCACTATGAGAGAAATTAGTGGACCGCGTGTTGGAGTGCGATCAATGCATACGCAGTGATGAGGATGTCGTTGTTCTCCATCCATCTTGGACTGAGCACTTTGAATGCACCGTTCTCCCATTGGAGGCTGATGATCTTGTCGATCATTTCTTCTCTCCAGTTGTGCCCGTTAACTTCATCCACGCCGTACGCGTCGAGTGCGCGTGCCATGGTTGCAAGGTAGTAGTAGTACCCTTGTTGATCGAGTCCTGGATTTTCCTCAAGGGTGTAGTTGTCTTCGATCCATGCCCATGCGTTGGTGAGTGATGGATCATCAGGATCGAGGTTCGCATAAATGAGTGATTTGAACCCGGCGTAGGTCATCGACCCGTACGCACGAAGACGGGTGAGTTCATCGCCTGATTCGGTGGTTTCGACGATGTCTCCTGCTTGTGATTGACCTGCTTTGCCGTCGACTGATTCCAGGTCAGGGACTGTTGCGTAGATGAATCCGCCTTGGGATGAATCATCAGCGTAAGGCATGTCGTTGACCGAATCCAACATCTGCACCCTTGAAAGGAAGATCTGCGCTCGTTGGAATGCAGGGTCTTCCGCGGAGACTCCGGTATCGTGGAGCGCCTGGATGAAGAAACTAAGATTCGAGAGATCGGGCCTGCCGTGCTTGCCATAACCGACCCCGCCGAAATACGGATGGCTGATACTGATCGGTTCATCAAACCCCGGATCATTCGGGTTCTTGGTGTTGATATTGGAATACTGGAGTGATTTGAGAAACCCTTGACCTGCGATGACTGCATCGAGCGCCTGCGGATTGTTCACGCGTGACAGCGCAGATAGACAGATCGCGGTGTTATAACTCGGGAGTGTTCCGCCATGGATTGATCCGTCTTCTTTCGCATACTTGAGGATATAACGAACCCCTTGCGTGACCATCGGGTGATTCTGATCGATCCTTGGATCGAGCATCAATCCATCGACGATGAGTCCAGTGATTGCGGGGAGGGCGAGGAAATCTGGATCATCATCCCAGCCGAGGGTTTGCATGTGTTGGCGTGAGCTGAGGTATTCGATCGCAAGATCGATCGAAGCTTGACCCGCACGTTTGTGCTCGCCGTCAATTCCACTTGGGCCTGCTGCGAGGGTTGATGAACTCAACAGCGTAAATGTGGCAACGATTGCAGCGGAAACTGTGGTATGAATATTTTTGTACATGTTCATGATGTTCTTCCTATGGGAGATTCGGCAGTCGAGAGCACGATGGCCGACGCAGCGCTGGCTGCTGCTTCTATGCGGAGCACGAATACACCAAACCGGACAACCTTCACATCGGTTGCAGCGATCATTTCTCGTTCAGAATCCGACCACCCACCTTCAGGTCCGATGAGGATTACACAACGAGAACGCATATCACTCGATTGTATTGCTTGTAATTGATCCCCAGAGATATCAGCAATCATCGCGTCTGGATCCCTGATAGCGTCTTCAAACCCGATTGGATCATCGATTTTGAGCCCCCAGGGACGATGGCACTGCTTTGCAGCCTCGCGGGCGATCCGTTCGAGTTTGTCTACTCGGATAGTTGAAGGTTTACGCTGGGAACGCTCACAGATCAGTGGGCGATACCTTGCGACACCGAGTTGGGCGAGTTGATCGATCATGCGATCGAGGTGATCACCCTTTGGTAACGCACTCCAGATTTCTATGCTTGGGTTCGTCTGATCGAACATGTTGATAGATTGAAGCTGAATTTGGAGTGTTGGAGAGGACTTTGCGCCGGTGATTGCTTGGAGAACACCCGTCGCGATGCGTCCTTGGCCGTCCAAAACTCCTACTGAATCATTGATTCTGACCCGTTTCACGCGTGCAGCGTGATGCGCTTCTGGCCCTTCAAGGTGGATGAGTTCGTCGATCCGAACGGAATCAAGGTCCGAGAACCATACATAATGTTGGAGAGTGTGCTGATTGGGCATCGGGAGAGGGTAGGTTCGATCGAATGGTTGTGCCAACAAAAAGTATTCCCAAGATTACGGCCGATATCCCTTGAGTTTGGACCCAAAACTCCCGATCATCGCGTTGTATTGGATCATGAAGACCCCCATATCGATCCTGCCAAGCCCGATCTTGGAGACTCCATCGACGATCTACTCGATGAGCTTGATGTTGCACGCGCTGATCAAGATGACGGATCGTCTGTCGAATCGGATGATGCGTCCGTGACCAATGACACAACTGAAGTTGATGAATCAGTCGAGCACACCAACATTTCTGAAACGCTCGATGCGCTCGATTCAGTGTCTGATGCTGCGGAAATGTTGCTTGGTGAAAGCATCGATAAACTTCTTGATGACGCGCCAGCAGAAGAGATCGTTGAGCATATCAACAATCCTGATGATTCGGCTCGGGTAGAAGAAACAAGTGAACACTTTGATGAAATCGACATTGATGTTCTTGATTCAATTGCGGATTCCGACAATCAACTCGAAGAGTCGATCAATCATTCAGAAGACGAGGACGCCGGCGATGCTGATTTGATATCTTCAGATGTTGTCGATGAAATTGCTGCGATCGAGGACATGCTCGAATCTGTCAACAATGACCTGATCGAACACGCGCAAGAAACAGAACGCAATGATGATTCTGTTCAAAGCATTGAGAGTACACCTGTTGATGTCACATCAACACCTGCGCTACCTGAAATCGAAGCAGAGATCGTCGATGATGTCACAGAAAAGCCCGCACCAGAAACAACGAGCGAAGACTCCAACACAACTGAGCAAGAACCAGAATCTGAAGCAGCGAGTGTTGAAACATCAGACCAAGCTGAAGTCGAAATCTCGCAGTTGCATGTTGATGACATCGCAGAAGCGGTTGCTGATACTGATGCACCCGAACTCATCGAGAATCTACCCGCAGCCAATGAATCTCCAGAAGTTGACGAGCTTGACTCGATGCTCATGGGCACCCTTGATGATCAACTCGCGAGTATGGGCGATGATCTTCTCATGGGTGACTTCGAAACCCCTGAAGGCGAACTCATCGAAAGCTCAGCGATCGAGAACGAGATCGACCCAGCGTTGCTGCTCGATCAACTCAACATTACAGATGCTCAACCAACTGAACACCTAGAAGAAGCTTCTGATCAAATCAAGGAACCAGATGTATCGAGTACATCAACTCAATCCAGTGAAACAGATCCTTCACCCACAGCTGAAACGCCGGTCGTAGAGTCAGCGGTTGCATCCTCATCTACAACTCAAGATGTACAACCCGCATCGAGTGTGACTCATCGAGTAACACCAACTCAATCCGTTGGTACAGATGCTGAGTCAGAATTGGTCGATCTTGATATACAGGAACCAGAGATCGAATCTATATGGGAGAAGTTGCTCCATACAAGCAAATCGCTCGGGACCCAAGGATTATTCATCGCCAAGACCAAAGCTGCACCGATCGCAGCGCGGGGTCTACTGATGATGTCAAAGCCATTGGCAACCAAACCAGCGGAGTTACGCAACTCGATCGGCTGGGTGGCGCTGTGGACGATTTTCCTCGCGTGCACGCTTTGGGGATATGTGCTCTTCTTCCGCACATCGACTACACCTACACCGATGCAGGCACCCTCTCGCGTGATCACTCCTGGTGAATCACTCGAACCAATCGAGCATCAGATCAATACTGAATCGCCTTAATCAGATTCGGTTGTGTTTTCTTGATCTGAGAAGAGTTCGCGCTTTCGTTCCTCTTCTTCGAGCCTTGCTTTGTACTCTGGGGGCAGCGTCCAGTTCACCAACCAGTTCTCCCAGTTGGTATCCAGATCATCAAAGCTGATTTCGAGTATATCAAGCGATGCTTCATCCAAGGATGCGCCATTGGCGAGCGATGTGAACCATTCGTTCCTGCTCGGTAACCCGTAGACTCGGCTGATGTAGTCGACCATTGACCATCCCTGCAGATAGACATGCATCATGTGATTGTTTGCTTCGCCTCTGAAGTCTGTAAGGAGTTCCCAATCTCGGAGGTTATCTGATTTAGCAAGTTCAGATATAGAGTGGGTTTTCTCGTTCCATGTTGCACGATAGAGCTGGGCGGCAACCTCGGCGATTCCTTCAAGCGCCCACCATGGCACTTTTGTAATCTCGGGTCCGAACTCGAAACTGATTGAATGACCGATCTCGTGGCCGAGCAATGGATCGAGTTTGTCTTGTGGAAAATCGGTGCGCCCGAGGATCTTGATTGATTCACCGGGCTCATTCCAACCCGACAAACCATCTGTGTAGGACAGATAAATCGATGCCTGAAGCGATGACATATCTGGATAGATTTTGACAACGATCTCCTTTGCATCTTTTACACTTGTGTTTCGTTGGAAGTTGCTCGCAATAGTCTCACGCAAGATCGCAACTCGATCGCCCGCGAGCATCGCGAGATCCTCATGGAGTTGATCTGCGTAGATCCGTACTCCCGGGATCGCGGTATCAGAGAACTCCCACGCCCGTCCTACAAAAACCCATCGTCCATCAGCAGCACCGACAGGCTCGAATCTTGCGGGATACGCGAAGTGACGATCGAGTTCTTCGCCTTCGATGTGCCAGGTGATCTCGATCGGTGCGATTGCTGAACCATCATCTAGAGCGATGACAGGTTCGTTCCAAGCGATCGCGATTTCAATATCCTCGACGGGATGCTCGAGCAGATCGGTGATCCATGCGCGCTGTTCAGTAAGGAAGAAGGTATCGCTCGGATCGATGAGAGCCATGTACGCACCGACATCAACCTTGTTCACCGCGTCGTGCATCGATTTGATCACTTGGTTGACGCGAATTGATTCAACCGCATCGCTCGGCAGTGGCGAATCCGCGAAGACTGGTGCAGTGCACAAACAAACTATACAAGCAATCGATCTCATTAAAACTCCGCCTGGCGTGGAGCACGCGGGAATGGAATAACATCACGGATGTTTTGCATCCCGGTGCAGAACTGGACAAGGCGTTCGAACCCGAGCCCGTACCCCGCGTGGGGTACAGTTCCGTACTTACGCAGATCCCGGTACCACCAGTAGTCTTCGATATCGAGCCCCATCTCGTTGATGCGTGCATCGAGGACATCGAGTCGTTCTTCGCGTTGCGAGCCGCCGACGAGTTCGCCTACGCCTGGGACGAGGATATCGACCGCTGCAACGGTTTGACCCGGCGCGCCATCGGTGCCCTCGTCGTTCATCCGCATGTAGAAGGCTTTGATGTCCTTTGGATAGTTGATGACAGCCACCGGTTGCTTGAAGTGTTTTTCGCTCAGGTATCGTTCATGTTCGGATTGCATATCCGAACCCCACTTGATGTTGTACTCGAACTTCTCGTTGCAGGTTTCAAGAATTTTGATCGCATCGGTATATGTAATCGTCTTGACCGGTGATTCCACCATCATTTTTAAACGATCAATGATCCCCTTTTCGATCCGCAGATCAAAGAACTTGAGATCATCCATTCTGCGTTCGAGCAGATCAGAGGCGCATGTTCTGAGCATGCCTGATGCGAGTTCGATGTTGTCGTGTAGGTCCGCAAACGCGGTTTCTGGTTCGATCATCCAGAACTCTGCAAGGTGACGCGTGGTGTTGGAGTTTTCTGCACGGAAGGTCGGACCAAAGGTGTATACCCGGCTGAGCGAACTTGCGTAGGTTTCGACATTGAGTTGACCCGATACTGTCAGATGCGATTCCTTACCAAAGAAATCCTTGGAGAAATCAACTTCCCCTTCATCAGTCATCGGGACATTGGCAAGATCGAGTGTGGAGACACGGAACATCTCTCCGGCGCCTTCACAATCAGAACCAGTGATAATCGGGGTATGCACCCAGTAGTAATCTTGCTCGTCCATAAAACGATGGACGGACTGGGCTAATGCATGGCGGACACGCGCCACTGAACCGAATGTGTTCGTGCGTGTGCGAAGATGTGCGACCTCACGCAGATACTCAAAGGAGTGCCGTTTGTTAGACGCGGGGTATGTTTCTGGATCTTCGACCCAACCGATCACGCGGACTGCGTTTGCTTGTATTTCTACGGACTGCCCTTTGCCTTGGGACTCAACGAGGACGCCGTCAACTTCGACCGAGCATCCTGTACCGATTTTGGCAATCTCTTCGTAGTTTGCTAGATCATGGCGTGCGACGACCTGGATTGGATCAAAGCATGTGCCGTCATTGACCGCGATGAATGAGAGGCCGCCGTCGGCTTTGGAATCACGTTTGGTGCGTACCCAACCTTTGATGGTGAGTTCGGTCCCCGGCTGGGAAGCGAATGCGTCTTTAATCTTCATCCATGCCATGAATGGGCCTCGTGGTGCGTTGATGTGAACAAATCGAAGTGAAAGAAAATGCCCTCGAATCCCAATACATGGGTCGCGGGAGAAGATATTAGCTCGCTTTGGGCTCATTGTGCGCGCACGATGCGATGGTCCTATAATAAAAGCGTCTCAATCGAGACAGGGTCTGAATAGAAGGGGAATGAATGTCAAACGCAGCACTATTTTTAGGAATTATCATCGCGGGGATGTGCATAATGAGCGCGTTCCGTGTGCCTCAGAAGTCCGCTCGGATAGCGCTGATTTCACTTGGGATTGCAATCCTCGTAGTTGGCATTGTGCTCTCATCAATCCGTTATGTCGGTGCATCTGAAGTGGGTATTGTGAAGAAAAATGCGTTCGGCGCCAAGATGGCACCGGGTGAGATCCTCGCAACCAACGGCGAGATGGGGCCGCAGGCAGATGTACTCGCTCCGGGTTGGCACCTGTGGTATTGGCCGGTGTTGTTCGACATCGATACACAGCCGTTGATTGATATCCCTGCGAATAAAGTAGGTTTAGTTGAATCACGCGATGGATTGCCCTTGGACCCAGGACAGGTATTTGCGCCTGAAGTAACGAATGCCGAGTTCAAAAAAATGATCGAAGACCCCAAGCACTTCCTCACTTCAGGGAACGGGCGAAAGGGTCCACAATCCAATGTGCTCACCGCGGGTACATACCGATTAAATCCTGAGTTGTTTGCGATCACCATGGTTGATGTAACGGAAGTCCCACCGGCATCTGTCGCGGTGCTCAAGAGTAACTTTGGTGAGCCTCCAACACTGATTACAGTGGTTGGCGAGGGTGATGAACCGATCGTGCTCGCTCAGCCTTCGGAAAAAGGTATCCAGGCAGAAGCGCTCCATCCGGGTAAATACCCTGTCAATACCCAGGCATACTCTGTCTCGGTTGTATCTACGCGTGAAACGATTATCCGTTTTACCGCGGGTGAAAAAGGTATGCTCACGAAAAACATCTCTGAGCGGAGCCATGCAAACGCCAATGAACAGCGAGAAATCACTGTCCGAACAAGCGATGGTTTTACATTTCCCGTCGATGTACGTGTTGAGTATAAAATTGAACCCAAGAACGCGCCGATTGTGGTTGCCAAACTGGGTTCCGACAGCGCACCGCTTTTGGCAAAGCTCAACTCAACAGTACGAGCAATCTTTCGGAACAATGCTGAAGGCGTGAAAGCGCTCGATTACGTGAACCAACGATCCACACAGGAATCACAATCACTTTCGATGATCTCGAAGGAAATGTCGCGGATGGGTGTCACCATCACCGGTGTGCGAATCGGTGATGTTGGTGACGAGGAAACGCTCGGCGAGCTGCTCAATACCCAGAGGGACCGTGAGATCGCGGTTCAAGAACAGATCACATTCCAGGAACAGCAAAAAGCTGCGGTTCAACAGAAGGAACTCTCGAAGACTCAGCAAGAAGCAGAGGAAGAGAAACGACTGGCAACCGCGTCCTATGAAGTGAAGATCGCAGAGCAAGACAAGGATAAGCGGATTATCGAAGCAACCGCGCAAGCACAGGCGGTCGAGATCGAAGCAACCGCACAAGCGAATGCGTACAAGATGATCGCGGATCAAATTGGTAAATCTAACGCTGCAATGATCGAGGTTCTCAGAGTCATCGGGGAAAACGATATCGAGATCACCCCTCGCGTGATGGTGACCGGTTCGAGCACTGGTCAATCCAGTTCAGAAACCGTTGCACTGATCGGGACCATGCTTGATCAAATGGTCGTGGATGCGAAGGCTGAGAAAGACTAAGCGAGTCTTGACCGAGTCTGCCCACCTACTTCGCCCGCTGAATCTGCTCAGCGGGCTTTTTCTTGTCTATCCTTCATTCTCTATGGTCACCACAGAAGATACCAACCTGATCTCTCCGCTCGGGATGACGCTCGCCGAGTTTACAACCCGATGCACGACAAACGGGATTGGGAGTGGGAAAGCGAAGGCTGCATACAAATCGATACTCTGCGATGGTCGGAGTGAATCATTGCCCGCGAAGATTGCCACACCCAAGATCGTCACTCGTCAAGTCGACACAGGGAACGAAGGATCGACCATTAAGTTTGTTCAACGCTTACCCAACCCCGATCACCGATTGGCCGATCGAGGGATTGACTTCGATGACATTGAATCGGTCATCATCCCGATGGTGGGTCGATCAGGCACGAAGACACATACGCTTTGTGTCTCTTCGCAGGTCGGATGTGCGCTCGGGTGTGATTTTTGTGAGACTGCTCAGATGGGTTTGATCCGATCGTTGTCCGCTTCCGAGATCGTGGCGCAATGGTGGGCTGCCAGGTTTATTGAAGGGATCACGATTGACAATATCGTGTTCATGGGGATGGGCGAGCCGATGGACAATCTGGATGAGGTACTCAAAGCGATCGAATGCCTGACGGATCACAATGGCGCCAACATCCCGATGGCATCAATCACCATCTCCACAGTCGGCAGGGTCGATGGGCTTAGACGGATCAAGGAACAGGTTCAGGTTCGCGGATGGAAGCGGCTGGGCCTGGCGCTCTCGCTCAACGCATCGAATGACGAGGTGCGTTCAAAGTTGATGCCGATCAATAAAAAATGGAATATGCAAGCGCTCCAAGACATTCTCCTAGAACTTCGCGAAGTGCGAGGCGGAAGGAAGATCATGATCGAGTATGTGCTGATCCCGGGTATAAACGATGCGCCGGAGCATGCACAAGAACTTGCAGAATGGATGAAACCATTTGCAAAAGATCCGAACCGGACAAAGGGGAAAGGCCATGGCGGATTATTAAACATTATCCCGTATAACCCGAGGAGGGATTCGCCTTGGCCTGCTCCGACAGAGGCGCAGACCGAGCGGTTTGTCTCCCGGTTGATGGAACTCGGTTTGTTTGTGAACTGTCGGCGGACCAAGGGCCGAGATTCGATGGCAGCATGCGGGCAACTGGGCACCGCGGAGATTCGAAAAAGAAAACTTGTGCCGATGACTCTCAACGGGAATGTGGACCTGAATGACTAAAAACATTCACTCAACTGGTCGAATCTCCAAATGGCACCTGGGCATCTTGTTGTATGTATTGCTCATCATTCTATCGAATATTTATTCAGCACAACTACACGATACTCAACGGGCACAACAACCAAGCGACGATAACTCGTTCACTCAAATTGAAATGCGTGACGATGCCGGGTCAGTCATCGAGCATAAAAAACTATGGATTCATTATGAAGAGTTCATTGGAATCAACGAAACAGATGCTCGTGTTCCAGTGCTCATGATGCATGGCGCACCCGGTAGCGGTGATGGATTTGTAGAACTCGGTCAAATCGTAGCAAAAACCGGACGCCGGGTATACGCGCCGGACCTGATCGGGTTTTCAAAGTCTGATTTGGCACCAAACATATCGTACCGAGTTCAAGCTCAATACATGTTTTCGTTCCTTGACGAGATGGGTGTTGACAAGGTTCATCTTGTCGGATGGTCCAACGGCGGAGGCGTCGGTCTGCGGATGGCTGATCTCGATCCAGATCGGATCGCATCGCTCACGATGCTCGCATCTGTCGGTGCGCAAGAAACTGAAGGCAGCGGATCGTATTTCTTTGAACATCTCAAGTATGCAGTGGGTATAGGCGCAGTTGGATACCTCCCCGATCTCCTCCCACACTTTGGTATGCTTGGCACGCGTGATATGCGGAGTGGTTGGCTTTGGAGTTTTTGGGATTCTGATCAGCGTGAACTCGCCGAGATCATGCCCACGATCACAACGCCGGTGATGATTCTTCATGGGCGCGATGATCCGTTGGTCCCGAGTTGGGGCGCTGAGTTGCATCATGAGATGATGCCCACATCGAAGCTTGTCATGCTTGACGCATCACACTTCTTGCCTTTTATGCAGGCAGAAGAGTCCGCGGGGTATCTTAACGCGTTCTTCGATCGTCATGACCAACCTGGCGTTGTGCCTGAGACTGGATATCTCAATCTGGCACCTGTTCCCGAGCGAACGGGATTCGATCGGATGTTGCATCTCTTGGGTGATTGGATCATCGGGGTGCCTTGGTGGGTTGATCTGATCTTCATCATCGTTCTCGTTCGCAAATTCACCACCGTTGGAATCGCGATCACCATCTTGTTTGCAACGATGATGAGTGTTGACTTTGGGGTTGCGATTTTGGGGATGCTCGTCGGCCGAACGTGGTGGCTGATCCACGGGGCGCACGGGATTGATCGCCCGTTTACGCTATGGGGCTGGGCGAGGGGGATGGGGTATGTGTTACCTGCATATATCGCCGGGACGATTGGTAGTGCATGGACGCTCTCGCTCACTCAACGACTCGGCACCATCGGATTTGTTGTTGGATTTGTGTTGCTCCTCGCGTTGCTCGCAGGGATGCGGCTCATTGTGACATGGGAAGGCCGACAACGGATCAAAGGGGAGATTAACAGGATTACAAACCATGAGTATTGGGTAACTGGACTGGTCTATCTCCCGATGCTTTGGTGGGGCATCAAACGGATGGCTTCCCGAAAATGGCTCATAGAACTGACCTCGGTGAATCCGGGATATGCACATGATGGCGGGATCATGTGTGAATCAAAGATGGACATTAATCAAAAGCTTGGGGACGGACTTGTGAACGATGATGCGCTCCTGCACTGCGTGTTAATTGAGTCGAGCGAGGATACGCAGAGCAGAATTGACAAGGCAATCGATGCGATCACGAATGATATACAACTCGGTGGGTACCCAGTCTTCTGCAAACCCGACCAAGGAGAACGCGGCCGAGCGGTGTGCATGGTTGAGAACGAATCCGAGCTCAAGTCCTATTGCCGAGACAACCACGAGCCCTTTGTCATACAACAACGACACCGGGGCGAAATGGAAGTCGGTGTGCTCTGGGTTCGGCATGTTGATTCGATCACGAATGTCGACCACAAGGGTCCATCAGGGTTCATCTATGCGATCACGATCAAACACTTCCCTGTTGTAATCGGCGATGGTAAACGATCAATTCGTCGATTGATTCTCGGCCATTCCCGATATCGAGCGCAGAGCAGAATGTTCTTCGAGCACATGCGATCACAACTCAATACGGTCCCCTCAAATGGGCAAGAGGTCGCACTCGGGATCGCGGGCAATCATGCCCAGGGCGCGATGTTCACCGATGGGAAGCATCTGATTACTGACGCCCTCTCCAATCGAATCGGAGAAATCGTCGAACGGTTCGCCGATGATACAGGGAACGGGTTTGATATCGGCCGATTTGATCTGCGGTGCGATTCACTCGAACAACTTGCAGAGGGTAAGGGATTCGGAATCGTTGAACTCAATGGCTTAACAAGCGAACCCACGAACTTATATGATCCCAAAGAATCGATTTTCTGGGCATGGAATATGCTCTGCGGGTATTGGCTGCACGCGGAAAAAATCGCCGAAGCTCGACTCGATAACAAATCTGGCAAGATGGTTGACAAAGAGACCTGGAAAAAAATCCGCGGCGCATTAGTCCGGGTGATGTTTACTTAACCCATCACGCTCAAGGCTGGAGACGGGTAGATGCCCAATCGCCAACTGATACATGATCATCTGTCACACTGATCTCGCGGGTCCATCGGGCGCGATCATGGATTCTTCCGGTCCCTGCGGACCAGAGTTCGAGCGTATGGGCATGGAGATGAAATCCGCCCCAGTGTGGCGGGCGGGGAATGACGATATCTTTGGCGTTCATCAGGTCAGCTGCGTCGATACCGAGTTGATCGATCACATCTGTCACTTTTTCGAGCAGTTCCTCGCGTGATGCAATTGGTTGGGACTGATCGGATACCCATGCCCCCAATCGGGATTCAATTGCTCTTGATGCGAAATATGCGTCCGACTGTGTTTCGCTCGCTTTGACTGCTGTGCCTCTGATGCGGACTTGGCGTTCGTAGTGATCCCAATGGATTGTGCCGCTGGCGTTTGGGTTCTGGGCGAGTTGCTGACCTTTCATGCCATTGTAGTTGGTGTAGAACATGATGGAACCTTCATCTACATCAATTGATTTGCAAAGCAGTGTTCGTGCGTCTGCGCAGCCGTCCTGATGGACTGTTGCCAGGTTCATCGCGTTGGGATTGGGGGACAGGCGTTCGGACAGCGCCTGCTCGAACCAAGCTTTGAAGATCGGGAAGGGGGAATCTGGGAGGATGTCTGGGAGGCGTTCGCCTTCGTCGTAGAAGTTGACGGGGTTTGGGATGATGCTCATAGGGGATGATAGAGCATATTCATCCAGAAAATGGGCAATTCGATGGGATCAAGTTGTCGGTTATGAAGATGTGCTTGGAACTTGCTTACTATGACCCTGTGAACGAATCAAGCCTCTATGAATCGAAGTCCGGGAGCTCTTTTAAGAAGGGCAAGAAGTCCAATGTACCTGATATGGGTAAGTTGTTCGATCGGACGCCGCCTCACCATGTGGATGCGGAACGATCCCTGCTTGGGTCAATCCTGCTCGATCCAACAACGCTCAATGATGTCGTGGAACTCATCCCCAATGCGGACCCCTTCTTCAAGGAATCGCACGGCGTCATCTACCAAACGCTTGTTGATACATACGAAGCGCACCAAACCGGTGACTTGGTCCAGTTGACGGAATCATTGCGTGCGAAGGGGTTGTTCGATCAGGTCGGTGGATCTACTTACCTGATGGAACTGGCAGAAGCAGTTCCCAGCGCTGCCAATGCGCCATACTACGCGAAGTTGATCGCGGATAGTGCTCGACTCAGAAAGCTGATCGACGCTGCAGGCGAGATTCTCTATGATGCGTACAACCAAGGCGGGGGCGGTATCGACGCAGCAAAGACTGTCATTGACCTTGCAGAAAAACGCATCTTTGATATCGCGTCAGAAGACATCAACGCAGAACCCGAAACACTCAAAGAACTTTTGCTCGCGGAGATGGAACGCATTGAACAAGCCGACGGGCAAGCGGTCGCAGGGACCGCAACTGGTTTTACAGACCTCGATGAGTTGCTCTCGGGGTTACAACCTGAAGAAATGTTGATTTTGGCTGCTCGTCCGTCGATGGGTAAAACCGCGATCGCGCTCAATATCGCAGAGCAAATTGCATTTGGTGGCGCCACTCCTTGGTCACCAAAGCAGCTCAACAATCCTGTGCCGGTCGGGGTGTTCTCATTGGAAATGGCGCGTGGCGCATTGGTTCAACGATTGTTGTCTTCACGATCAGGGGTTGATTCGAACCAGCTCCGCACTGGACGGATCAACGGCGGCGAATGGGAAAAACTCACACGATCCTCTGCAGAACTCGCAGAAGCACCGATTTATATCGATGATACTCCGGGGATGACAGTGCTTGCTATGCGTGCCAAGGCGCGGCGCATGAAACAACGGTACAACATCGGGTGTATCGTAATCGACTACTTGCAGCTGCTCTCCTCCCCCACTTCCGCGCGGGAATCTCGACAGGTCGAAGTCTCTGAGATTTCACGATCCATCAAAGCACTTGCGCGTGAACTCAAACTCCCAATTATCTGTCTTGCACAGCTCAATCGTGGTGCCGAACAACGCGAGGGAAATCGTCCCAAGATGTCCGACTTGCGTGAATCTGGTTCGATCGAGCAAGATGCGGATGTTGTCATGCTCTTGCATCGTGAAGCGTACTACCATCGCGGCGATCCAGCTTGGGACCCGACGAGCCCGGAGTTCGACGAAGACAATCGTGAAAAAATGAACATGACCGAGCTCATCATTGCGAAACAACGAAACGGACCGACGGGAACCGTCAAGCTCACATGGGATGCGGGCACTGTTCGATTCAAAAACCATGACGGGCATCATCAGGGCGGAAGTTATGGATTCTCGCAAGAAATGGACGGCAAATCCTACGGCAGTCAAGATTTTGACAGCGGCAACGGATTTGATGGCCCCGACTTCGCTCCGAGCACTCCTCCCGCTCAGGATTTCGCATCTACGCCCAAGCCCCCGGTGGTTGACTTTGCGCCTGGGAGCAAGAATGGACCTGAAACCAACTTCCGTGATGGTTCGGGCAATGATGTGAACTTTGACGATGAAGAGATGCCGCCGTTCTAGGTGCGTGTGAGTGTGCTTTGCATTAATTTCTGAGAATCTACTTCTTGTCGGCACCGAGTTTCTGGTAACCTATTTGAATGCCTTGCGATGTGTGAGGCAGAGAGGGAATCTGCACAAGAGGGGAATCGGCGCATGAAATACGCACACGCAATCAGTATCGTTGGGATAGCCGTTGGGATGAGTTCGACATGTGTAAACGCTCAAGCAATGCCTGTACGATCGAGCATTGAATCTTATTCGACTATCTATCTAAGCGTTGTTGATGAGAGCGACGATTCTGTTCAGATCGATGACCAGTTGGACACGCTTACTCCGCTGGGACCGGTCACAGCAACCGCAACGATTAACTCTTCGCAAGGTTTCTACACCGCCTCAGTGCAAACATCTTCCAACTTCATTGATGCGAATCATGGTGATTTTGACAGCACAATGAACTACGAAGGGATCATGGGCGCCGGAGAGATCGAAGCTCAGCGATTCGGCCATACACTTCAAGGTACATTTGAGTATGATTTTATGATCCCATCTGATGGGGTTCTCAATATTTCTGGTTTACTCGCGAACCAAGGGCCATCACCGATCCAGTTTTACGCTCTTTTGCAAGTCTTTGCCGAGTTCATGCCCGGCAGCGGATTCACCGGCGCATTCTTCGAGCAGCAAGTTATCGATTCGGGCTTCGACACGGAAACGTTCGATTTGAGTATACCTTTGACCAGCAATTCTGGAAGTTATCGTGTACGGGTTCAATTGTTGCATAGTGGACTCGGCAGCCTCGACCGTAGTCTTCTTGGGGGATCACTCTCAACATCTTGGAGTATTGAATCCGAGAACCCATGCCCCGCAGACTTGACCGGCGATGGCGTGCTCAACTTCTTTGATGTGTCAGAATTCTTGAGTGCCTATACAGCCAACGATCCTGTTGCTGATTTTACCGATGATGGAGTTTGGAACTTCTTTGATGTTTCTGCTTTCCTCGGCGCATTCGCTGATGGATGCCCGTAATCATTTCATCTATTGAATGAATGACAAAGCCCCGGCTCAATAAGTCGGGGCTTTATTTATTGATGGATGATGTTGTTGAGTATCTGGTTTAGTACCCAGCTTTGACGAAATCGACGCGGGTTCTGAAGTTTGCTCGCTCGGTCATCGCGGGGATCAGGAAGAGGTCGATGAGTTGCCCGATGAGGAAGAGTCCACCGGTGAGGAACCAGATGATGCCGGTGATCCATTTGCCGTTGTAAAAACGGTGGATTCGGCAGAACCCGACAAAGCATAAGAGCCAAAGTAGATAAGAGACGCCGGTTGATTTCATCGTAAACCTCCAGGCAGTTTATTGGGATTTTGATTCGTTGCTTTTCAATCACCGAAACAGGTGTACACACTTCGAGCAGCTGCGATCAATGGATGATCTACGGGGACCAATCGTTGTTTGTCCGCTGCGCTCTGGATATCAACATCGCCCAGTGTTCCGCCTTGCATGACGACGAGTCGGTTGGTTTTGCCCATCTTTAAGAGTTGCATCGCATGGTGTCCGAACTGGGTTGCTAGGACGCGATCTCCTGCGACGGGGGTGCCGCCGCGTTGGGTGTGTCCAAGGACAACATAGCGGGATTCGATCTCGGTGCGCTCTTCGATTTCAGTCGCGAGCCATTTGGCGACGCCTCCGAGACGGATCGGATCGGGTGATTTCTCAACAACGCGATCGACGATTTGTTCGCCGCCCTTCGGACGAGCGCCTTCGGATACTGCGACAATCGTGAAGCGTTTGCCCCGCTGAGATCGCCAGAGACAGTACTCGGCAACTTTATCGAGATCGAACTCGATCTCGGGGATCAGAATCACATCGGCGCCGCTCGCAAGCCCGGCGTGCAGCGTGATCCAACCGGCATTTCGTCCCATGAGTTCAACGACCATCACACGATGATGACTCGCAGCGGTTGAATGAACCCGATCGAGTGCCTCGGTTGCGACATGAACCGCGGTTTGGAACCCAAAGGTGATGTCTGTCCCGTGAAGATCGTTATCAATTGTCTTCGGAACCCCGATACAGTTGAAACCTTTGTCGGTGATGGGTTTGGCGACGGACATCGTGCCGTCCCCTCCGATGACGATGAGCGCTTCGATTTTTCGGATTTCCAGATGCGTCACACAGACATCGGTGAGGTCTTTATAGATGATGTTCCCGTCGTCATCTTTGCCTACGGGATAGTTCTGAGGGTTTGAACGGTTATTCGACCCAAGGATTGTCCCCCCCATCGTGAGGATATTGGACACATCATCGAGGGATAAAAGCTTGATCCGATCTTCTATCAGTCCAAGAAACCCATCCTCGATCCCATAAACCTCGATCCCGCAGTTGATCGCGTCTTTGACGACGGCCCGGATGACCGCGTTGAGTCCTGGGCAGTCGCCTCCGCCGGTGAGGACTGCGATTTTCTTGATGTTGGATAAGGGAACGCGATCGTTGATTGTGGCCATGGGGAGATGATAGCGTAAGTTGATGCGTGATGTGTTCTGTTCATTCCCAGAGAACTCAGTTCTTGTTGCTTGATGATCAACGCTTCGCATGGATTCTGATTCAAATATGATTTCATTTTCATTTTGGTGAGAAGTGGAGCGATAAATCGGCAGCCTCTGACGAACTTGACGGTACAATTACACAGTGCCTGAGCATGATCCCCAATCTGATTCTTCAGCGAAGATTGATTCACAGAAAATCGATCCGCATATGTACCTCCATCCCCAGACACTCGCAAGGCTTTCGACGATGGAACTGCGGGCGAAAATGATTGTTGAAGGAGTGATGGCAGGCCAGCACCGATCTCCATATACCGGTGTTTCAGTCGAGTTTGCCCAACATCGGCAGTATGTTGCCGGTGACGATATCCGTCATCTCGATTGGAAGGTCTATGCACGCACCGACAAGTTGATGGTCAAGCAGTATCAACAGGAAACCACACTGGATTTGGTGATTCTGGTCGATTCATCCGGATCGATGAAGTTCGGATCTCGGTTGTTCTCAGATGCGTCTGGATCTGCAAGCGAAACGGCACCCGACGGACGACCCAACTGGTCGAAGTTTGATCATGCGACCGCGACTGCTGCTGCGCTCTCGTACATCACGATCCACCAGGGTGATCGCGTCGGGCTCGCAGTCTACGGCGAAGAACTCGGCGCGCTCGTCGATCGGTCGGCAAGGCAATCCGCATGGAAACAGATCGTCGACACGCTCGCGACGCAACCGATCGAAGAACAAACCGATATCTTGCGAACAATGGATCAAATATTGGCAAAGGTCAATAACCGTTGCCTGTTTGTCATTGTGAGTGATTTCTTCGATGATCCAGACAACATCAAAGCAGCGTTTGCCAAAGCGAAACATCGTGGACACGATCTGATCGCGCTCCAGGTGCTCGATAAGGCAGAGACCTCCTTCGAGTTTGATGATCCCGCAGCGTTCATCGGCATGGAACACGAACCAACGATCCGCATCGATCCGCGGGCACTCAAGAAGGATTACCTCGAAGCGATCAACGCTCATATCGAACTTGTCTCTGCGCATGCTCGATCGTTTGGGTTTGATCATCAGATCGTTCCTACCCATGAATGGCTCGGCCCTACGCTCGCGTCATTTGTCGCAAGACGCAACGCGGCATCATCTATGAGGACTTCTCGTTAACGAGTTAGAAACCACCTATGCCCTTTTCACTTCTTCATCCCGGCTTGTTTGCATTTGGTATCGCGTGCGTCTCGATTCCCATTATTCTGCATCTACTCAAGCGCAAACGCAGACCCATCCCTTGGGGTGCGATGCGATTCCTTGAACAGGCATATCGCAAGCGTCGGCGGATACTCACCATCGAACAACTCATCCTGCTCATCCTCCGATGCGCCCTGCTTGTCTTGCTCGCACTGGGGGTTGGCTCTCTCATGCTCGGATCTGGCGCGACGAGCAAAGTCTCAACGACAATGGTGATTGTGATTGATAACTCCATCGGGTCGGCGCTGGTCGATAATGATCACACATCACTGGATCGGAACAAGCAGTTTGCACTGCGTGCGATTGATGAGCTTGATCAGTTACGGGGTGATACCGCGATGTTGATCGCGGGGGGGTCACCTGTTCGCGGGATGGTTGTGCCTCAGAGTTCGGATATCACATCCGTGCGAGCGATGATCGAATCGATCGAACCAACCGACTCCGCGTTCGATCTCTCAGCGTCGCTTGCAATGACAGACATGATGGATAGAGACCCAGAGCGTCCAACACGCACCGCATTGGTCATTGCGACGAGTGCCCGCGGGTTGAATCCAACCCAAGAATCTGCGACGAGCACACTCTTTGATCGGGTAATCGCGCTCACACCAGAAACAATGGAACTCGAAAACATCGGCATCGAATATGCAAACGCGACGCGTTCGCTCGTTACTCAATCTGGTGTGACTTTGCCCATGGGTGTGCGGGTGGGTCTTGTCCGATCGGGTTCGTTACAAGAAAAATCGAGCACAATCCAAATCAAATCTCAGGATGGCACGCAACTGGGCGCACGAACAATCCGCTGGCAACCAGGTCAGCAGAGCACCTCGGTGGTAATCGGGATTGCAACTGATCCAATTAAGCCCATGCACGCACGAACCGCAGCGATTCAAGTCTCGATCGATGATGATCTCAACGATCGAGACAACAACCGCATGCTCTCACTACCGACCCGATCGACTATCCGTGTCGGGGTTATTGATCGACCTGCGTCGCAGACCGACACGGTTCCATTCACTGCATCGCGCTGGATCCGTGCAGCACTTGCACCCAATGATCGTTTCGGGATTTCTATCCTCGATATTGATGCCCGACGAGCAGCCGCACTGATCGCGCCCAACCTTGACGCGATTGTTGTGCTTTCCCCGGGCGCACTCGATTCGCAAGCATGGGACCGAATCATCCAACTCAACCAACAGGGTGTACTCGTGGTGATTGCCCCCGGCGCTGACCCCGGATCCCTGACCTGGATTGATCAGCTCGAAACCATCGCGCCCGCGATGATCCAATCGGGCAGCGTGCTTCATCAACATGATGCACCGATCTCTATTCTTCCGGATCAAACGATCCCACAAGCAAGCCTGCTTGCAGGACTCGCAACTGAGTTTGACCAGCTCGCAAAGACCGTCACGATCGAGCAATCAATTCGCTTAAATCCTGGTGACCAATCAAACACGCTTGCTGTTTTAAGTGATGGCTCCCCACTGGGATTGCAATCAATCCCGAGTAATGCCAAAGGAATGGTCGTAGTGCTCGGGATCGCGATCGACTTGGAATGGACGAGTTTGCCTGCCCGCCCGATGTTTGTGCCCATGATGCAAGAGATCATCCGTGAGGGTGTAGGAAGCGGATCGATGAACCCGATGATTGAAGCGGGATCAAGAGTCCCAACTCAGCCTTGGGTAACAAGCAGCCGGCGGCTTCTGACTGAGCCGTCCCAATCGACGCATGCATCGCCCAACGATACAAGCATCGCGGGGATCATTGCCCAACTCGATGCCCAGGGAACCACACGCGCCCTAGTAATGATCAACCCGAACTCACAAGGCGCAATCACTGACCCCATACCACAAGAAACTGTGAACGAATCAATCAAGGGGTTGACCAACGCCGACACCGTTGCTTGGTTTGATTCAAGTATCGACGACGAACCGACCATCGCGTCACCGAACTCATCAAATACTGGAGCATCGATGCTCCAGTCATCTGCACCCGGTGTATCGATTGCGTTATGGTTGATTCTTGCTGCTGGCGTCGTTGCGATGCTCGAAATGATCCTTGCCAAACTCTTCACTGTCTCAGTTGTTGAGTCGACATCCAGAGCGGGAGGTGCAGCATGAATGACCTGCTCAACAAGCTCTTCGGACTCAACACCAACAACGGCTCGGTCGGATTTGGTTCACCCAGCGCCGAACTCAGCTTTGTCCACCCGACTCCATCTTGGGTAATCCTAAGCGTGCTTTGTTTTCTTGCGATCCTTGCCTGGTGGTCGTATCGTTCTTCGTCTGAATCGCTCACATTGCGTGCATCGATGGGGATCACACGATTGGCGACTATGTTCATTCTCTTCGTGCTCGCGCTTGGGCCAATGATTGAGCAATCAACGATCCATACCGAAGAGGACTGGGCAATGATCCTGCTCGATCGATCGGGTTCGATGAGCACACAAGATGCGCCTCGTCGATCGACAGACAGCTCCGTTGTTGAGATGGCAACCCAATCACTGGTTTCTCGCGAGCAACAACTCATTGACATGCTCAATGATGCTGACAAATCATGGGACGATCTTGCAACAAGCAAACGCGTGGTCTGGATGGGTGCAGGAATACAGACCAATGAAATCGGAATCGGAAATCCACCCCGAGCAGATCAACTCGACGAACCCGTTCAATCGAGCACCAATCTAGGATCATCGATTCAATCTGCGCTCGATGCATCGGCCACGCGCCCGGTTTCCTCGCTTGTCCTTGTCAGCGATGGTCGATCATTTGATACCGTTTCTCCAGAACTAATCAACAAACTCGAAAGCGCCCTCATCCCTGTTTTCGTCGTCCCTATGGGCAACACACAGGCGATCCGAGATATCGGCATTGCACGCGTCGAGTACCCCGGTGCGGTATTCGCAGACGACATGATGCCGATGCGCGTATTGCTCAACTCAACAGGAATCGACGATCAGCACTTGATCGCGTCACCGTATCAGATCGAACTCCGCGATCACTCCACAGGCAAAGTGCTCACGGCGACTCCGATTCTCGCAGAGCACCTCGGATCAGCATCCGACGGCGCGTCATCATGGGTCACTCTCTCGCACACCCCTGATATCATTGGAGAATCAGAGTTCGACATCGTCATCACAAGCTCATCTCCAAACGCTCAGTCAAACAGCCCCGTCGACCTCAATACAACGAACAATCAAGCAACTGCCAATGTGCGGGTTGTCGATCGCCCGATGCGTGTGCTCTACATTGATGGGTATCCCCGATGGGAACATCGGTACCTCAAGAACTTGCTCTTGAGAGAACGATCGATCCAGAGTTCGTCGATATTGCTTGCTTCGTCTCGTAGGTTCATCCAAGAAGGAGATGAACTCGTCGCAGCAATCCCAACGACATTAGATGAATGGGAGCCTTACGATGTTGTCATCCTCGGGGATGTCCGCTCGGAACTCTTCACCGATCAACAACTCGAAACACTGCTCGAACATGTCTCATCCCGCGGCGCGGGGGTGCTCTGGATTGCTGGACCAGGCGCGACTCCAAGTTCTTGGATTGATTCCCCGCTTGCACCGCTTCTCCCACTGCGCCGAGACGCAGGCGGATCGCAATCAACCTACACCCTGTGGGATTCTCCCGTCGTGATGCGATCAACTCCCGAAGCGGATCGCCTGGGCGTGCTCGGACTCAATGATCAAAGAACAGGTTGGCTCGATCGTTTGAGTGATCCTTCGACAGGGTGGTCGAAAATCCAGTGGGCGCAAATGCTCGATACAAGCAGCTTAAAACCCGGAGTGACGGTGCTTGCGCATGCACAATCTATTGAGGATGGGTTCGATCCGGGCGCATTCAACCAAGGCGCACCGATCATCACGAGTTTACGATCTGGTGGCGGCCGATCGATCTATATCGGGACCGATGAAATCTGGCGCTGGCGCTACGGGCGAGGCGAAGACCTTCCCGAACGCTTCTGGCTCCCCCTTATCCGTTCGCTCGGACGAGGAACAATCGATCGTCGAGCTGCGCCCGCAGCGCTGAGTATTTCCCCAACCACCCCATTACCCGACAAACCCGCACAGATCACCCTTCGCTTGTTTGAACAATCGCTCATTGATTCAACACCCGAGCAAGTGCGTATAGAACTCACCAGCGCGTTGATTCATGATGAACCTGTTGAAGTCACTCTGCGAGGATCGGGCGATACGCGGGTTGGCACCTGGATCCCCGAGCGCCCAGGGAGTTACACCGCGTCGCCGATGGGATCGGATCTGACTTTGTCATCGATTGAATCGCAAGTCCGCGTGCTTGATCTCTCCGATGAACAGCGTCTGCTTGACACGGACCATAGCTTCCTCGAACAACTCGCACTCCAAACCGGTGGGCAGGTGATCGCACCAGAAGATTTCAACACCATCCCATCGCTAATGCCCAACCGGACACGGACAATTTCGTCGCCTCCGATCCAGGCATCACTCTGGGATCGCCCGATCATTCTCATCACACTTGTCTTGTTGCTCACTATCGAATGGATCGGCAGACGGGTACTCCGGTTAGCGTAAAAAGGATCACCGACGACACATGACCAATAAACCGATTCAACATGTTCATCACACTCAACACCCAGATACATCTGGTGTGCTCGATGCGCTGATCCGTCGGCTTGGTTCGATCGCCCGCAGAGCTCGAGCGATTCTCTTGCTCCGAAGTGTGCTTGTGACCCTCTCGCTAGTCGTTGGCGTTTCGATTGTGTTTGGATTGATCGACTTCTTGCTGCGCTTACCGATGGGAGTCCGGTTCCTTGGGCTCAGTTTCCTGATGTACCTCGTGTATCGATGCGCCGTTCGACTTGTTGGACCTGCATACCGTTTCCGCTTATCGCCAACCGATATCGCTTTACAAGTCGAGCGTCATGATCCATCTATGCGGGGGTTACTCGCGGGAGCAGTTGATCTCCGCGATTCCTTCAACGCTAAAACATTCAACACAACCAACCCGGAGATCAGCAATGCACTCGCTCATGCTGCGATCACCAATGCATCAAATCGTCTACAGAACTATCGGTACCCATCGATTCTCAAGCTTCGCAAGCTTGCAGCTGCCTCGATTGTTTTCTTTGTTGTCTCGGGGTGTGTTCTTGGACTGAGCCTTCGAACATCAGATCATGTCCGGATTGGAATCAATCGAATCATACTTCCCTGGACCGATGCCCGTTGGCCGATGCGGTATCCGATTGTCGATCTGACGAACACAGCGCCTCGAGCGCTCGATGTCGCGGTACCTATCCGTGCATTGATCGGTTCTACCAGCACAGATGAACACGCCCCCTCATCTGGTATGATTGACTGGAGGCTGCTCGATGCGCAGAACAACTCGATCACCAACTGGAATCACTCGCCCTTGGTTCCCCAGCGCCGTCGAGATCCCGAAACCGGGATACCGATGTACGAACAGTTGATCGACACGAACCGATCCGCAAGCAAATATGCTGGCGATCTCTTCACACTCGAATACAAGATCAAAACACGCGATGACACATCGAAGAGCAAGCGAATTCAACTCGCCCGTCCGCCTGCACTCCTCAAAACCATAACTGAAGTATCACTCCCGGAATATGCGAAGGTCCTTGCCAACACTGACATCGTGCGATCTGGAACAACAACCTCCTCAACCTATGATTCGGTTGTATCGCCGATACTTGCGGGTTCTCACTTAACGGTTACTTGGCACCTGAGCAAACCAGTTCGGAACTTTGGAGACACGCTTCCCAAATGGGCATCGGATTTCGCATCAGACACAACGCTTGCACAACTCACCCAACCAAGCCCAGACATCGTAACGCTCGACTTTGTCGCACAATCATCAGTAACAATCGAACCAGGAATGGTCGATGAAATGGGAATCCCCGTCCGTACTCCGATTGTTCTCTCGCTTGGTGTGCTCACTGACCAGAACCCAGGCGCTTCGATCATCGAACCTACACATGATGAAACCGTATCCACACGCGCCCTCATTGACCTGCAAGCAGAACTCACCGATGACCTTGGACTTGCGTATGGATCGGTCAATGCACGGATTGCTCGACAACCCGCGGGCTCATCGGGCGCTCCACACGAACTCATTGATCCAACAACCCAAGGGGTACTCGTTGAACAAAGCTTTCATGCATCACTCCGGGCATCTCTCTCACACACCCTTGACCTGAGTACGCTCAACCTGCAACCCAACGATCAAGTCTGGGTTCAGGCACTTGGCTGGGATCTTCGTAGATCAGACATCGATCCTGAAATCGGCAAAGCGGAATCTTCACTCCGCATCCTGACGGTCCTTGCGGATTCAGATCTCATTGAGCAAATCCGATCCGGGCTTCAACCCATCCGGAACACATTGCGTCAACTTGATGAACAACAGTCACAACTCATCAACCAACTGCGCGAAGGCGATCTCAGCACAAGCACCGCACAACGATCATTGACCAACCGAATCCAGGCGAACAAACGATCTATTGATCAGATGACCCAATCCATCAAACGCAACCAGCTTGATGACCCGTTGCTCAGTTCTCAACTCAATGACGCATCGAGCATCCTTGATGAAGCTGCACAAGCAGGCGAACAAGCAAGCGATCAAATTGATCGAGGCCAAACCCCACAGGCAATCGAACAACAAGAAATTGTCCAAGACCGTATCGGTGAACTTCTTTCTATTCTCGATCGCGGACAAGACTCCTATCTCGCGCTGCGTTCAATCCAGCAACTTCGCGACAACATCGAATCCATCCGTAACGATACCGCTGAACTCAATGCACAAACCGCGGGTCGATCACTGGATCAGCTTTCACAAGAAGAGCGATCAACACTCGACCGTATTCTTGAACGCCAACTCGATGCTGCTGACGATGCAGCGAGTGCGATGTCAACCCTCGACGAACAGGCAGAACAACTCGAAGAGAATGACCCGACCCAGGCCCAGGCGTTGCAAGACGCTGCAGAGAAGGGACGCAGCGCCCAGCTCGAAGAACGCTTGCGCCAAGCAGGGGAACAGATCGCGTCCAACCAAACATCCTCCGCTACGAGCACACAAACCGAAGTGCTTGAAGAGCTTGAGGAAATGCTTGAGGAACTCGAAAACACGATCCAGAATCGCGACAATGCACTTCGCCGAGAGCTTGCATCCATCATTGATTCCATTGAACAACTCATCCACTCCCAGCAAACCGAAATCGATCAGCTCGGATCATTAAATCCTGCTAACCTACCGACAGATCTCGACACGAACGCGATCGCCCTCAATCGCAATACACTTTCTGTGCGTGATGATGCGCTCGGCGCATTCCCAGAAACCCGAATCATCGCGGATCTGATCGGCAAATCTGCAGATGCGCAGAGCATCGCGATCCGATCATTGCGTGAGATACCGCCCGATATCGCGGGTGCTCGTCGTGCGGATCAGACAAGCTTGCTCAATCTGAACAAGTCACTTGAAGAAGCCCAAAGACTCGACGAGCAAGCCGCCAACCGACAAGCACAACGGCTGCGCACCCAACTCCGCGACGCATACCGATCAGCACTCGAATCACAGGTTGCTCTTCGTGATGAGACCATCATTCTCAATAACAATCTTGCAGAGAATCGACAACTCTCACGCCGACAACGCGCCACAGCACGCGCCATCGCAACAACAGAACAACAAATTCAAACTGACCTCGCAGACCTGCTTGAAAAAACTGAAGAACTCAACGAGGCGCCGGTATTCAATCTTGCACATCAGCAACTCGACATGATGATGTCTCAGATTGCGGAGCAACTCAACCAACGCACACTCAGCCAGCGTGTAATCATCAACCAAGATGCATCAATCACAATCTTGACAACACTTGTTGAAGTCCTCTCAGATCAGTCATCAGAACAAGACCCAGAAGATTTTGATGACGGCCAATCCGGTGGATCAGAGAGTGGATCAGGCGGGGGCAAAGACGAACCTGTCATACCCCCAGTCGCTCAACTCGTCCTGCTCCGTTCGATGCAACAACTCGCCGCGACGCAAACACGGATGATGGATCAACAAACCGAACCAGTGAATCCAAATGATATCGAGGCGCTCTCCCAGCTCCAATCCCAGCTCTTCAAGCACGCAATGGATTTGATCGAACAAATGAGTGGCAATCCATCCCAGGAGAATCCAGAACCAACTGATGATCAGAATGAACCAATCGAACTCGATGGGGAGTCACGCGAATCATGAAAAACAAGCAATCCAGTCCAACTCACTTTCAACTCATCAGTATAAGCACACTGCTCTGTTCATCGATGCTCTTTGCGCGTGAACCCGTTGCACCCGATCCGATCGAATCACTCCCTTCACTCGACGAACTCCTCGGACTCGAAGATGACTCATCAGGTGAGCAACCGATCGTTGACCCGAACCAAGCGGAACTCGATCGAGTATTGAGCCCCCAGCAAGCCGGCGAAGCATTCTCGCAGGCGGTCGAGCTCATGAACCAGGTATCGTCGCGCATCGCTCAAAGCCAAGACCTCTCTATCGCAACCCAGCGCCTACAAGAAGACATCCTCCGCAAGCTCGACCAAGTCATTGAATCAGCCAACGAGAATGAATCAGGGAACAACGGGTCGTCCTCTTCTTCATCGCAATCAGATTCATCTCAAAGCCAACCCAATCAACAACAGAGTCAAGATGGCCAAAGCGAAACCGGCGAGCCTTCAGATTCATCGGGCGAAGCATCAATGCCCGGAGGCACACGCAACGCACAACCAGGCGACGAGATCGCACCCGACGGCGTCGGATGGGGTGCGCTCCCAGCTCGATTCCGCGAAGCGCTCTCCCAAGGCATCGCGGATCAATACTCCGAGTTGTACCGCTCGATCACCGAAGCGTACTACAAATCCCTCGCAGAGGACAAAGACCAATGAGAATGAAACACACAACATCATTGATCGCATCTTTCTGTGTCATCGGATGCCTCAGCGTAGGGTCACATGCACAAGATGAATCGACATCCGATACACAGCAGAGTAGTCCAGAAGAAGCAGAGATCACCCCAGCGCTTGACAATGCAGTGAGTGCGGGCATCAAGTATCTCATTGAGACCCAAGATGACGATGGGGCATGGGCATCTGGTCGATTTGGGAAAAATGTCGCGATCACTTCGCTCGCGTGCCTCGCGATCATGGCGGACGGACACATGCCAGGACGCGGAACTTACGGCGACGCGGTCGATCGAGGTTTAGAGTTCATCCTCAACTCCACCGCGGAAAACGGACTCATCACCTCCGAAGCAAACAACGGTCCGATGTACGGCCATGGATTTGCAGCGCTCTTCCTCGGTGAAGTCTACGGCATGACCCCGGGTGGGAACAATGCCCGCTCGGCGCGGATCCATGAAACACTCGTCAAAGCGGTTCGGCTCATCGAGCAAACACAAAACGATGACGGCGGTTGGAGATACAACCCCGTTCCATATGATGCGGATGTCTCGGTCACCATCTGCCAAATCATGGCGCTCCGTAGCGCTCGCAATGCAGGCATCGAGGTTTCGAGCGAGGTCATCGATCGTGCAGTTGAATATGTCCGCATGTGCCAAAGCACCGATGGCGGGTTCAAGTACCAGCTCGGATCGGGCAACAGCGCCTGGCCGAGAACCGCTGCGGGAGTCGCAGCGTTGTTCTACGCAGGGATCTATGAGGACGATGCGATCGACAAGGGACTTTCCTATCTCTACTCCGCTGCACTCCCTGGCAAAGCATCCTCAACCCGATCACACTATTTTTATGGACACTATTACGCGGTGCAATCCATGTTCCTCGCGGGCGGAGAATACTGGACAACTTGGTGGCCTGCGATTCGTGAGGAACTGCTCTCAATGCAGAACGACGAAGGATCTTGGGATGATCGATCCGTAGGAAAGCCCTACGGCACCGCGATGTCCCTCATCATCCTCCAAATGCCAAAGCGATATTTACCAATCTTTCAAAAGTAGTATTTTCAGAAACTCAACCATGCCTCAACAGCTCACTTCAATATTTGCCTGCTCACTTCTTGCTATTACGCTATCGAGTGCTCACGCATCATCACCAACCAGATGGACCATCTGCACCGATGAACTCAAGCTCATTGAGTCCTCGATTGAACTGATTACACAAGATGAAGTTATGTTGATTGATGATTTCGGTATCCGTCAATCTATACAAACCTCAGATCTCTTCTTTGTTGTCCCGTCCGAACCTATTGCTCAACCACTGCTTGAAGGAACTGGGATAACAGATATCTCCGAGCTCCAACCCACACGGTTCATCACCTTTGTTGATGGACAAGTTATTCAAGCATCGATCCTGCCAAACACAAACCCCGACATACTTACCTGCAGGATTGTCACCGACAACACTGAACGAGGCAAAGCAAACATATCGCTCGAGCAAGTTCTTCAAATCACAAAGACCATGCCAACCGATACGATCACTCAACCCGAAGACGACACCATCACCACAACCACAGGCGATGTCCTCACCGGGTTCATCGAATCCATCGGCGAAATCTCATCTATCGAAACCGGTACCGGAGTTTTGTACATTCCCTTGCTTCAAATCGAGTCCATTGCGTTTGCAAACATCAAAGAACCATCCATAGGCATATACACCTCGACCACTGATGGATTACGGATCAAGTCGGACACTTTCAATATCGATTTCAAGCATGCACTCGCGATCAATATCGACCATGACTCTATCGGGATCGCACCCAATTCAAATCCGACCTGGCTCTTACATCCCAACGCTGCGTCGGGGTTCCATGTTGTCCATCCATCGCAACACATCCAATCACTTGCTCATATCCAACCCGAACTTGTCGAACCGACCGGCGATCGCGCCTGGACCCCTACCCCGAGCACCATCACCAATATCCAAGAACCGATCCTCTCATCAATCGACTTGCGGGCTCCGGTTCGTGTGATCTATCCAATCCCTGCAAATGCAACAAGGTTCGCGTGCACATTGATCGCATCGATCAATACATGGACCGATTGCATTGCTGAAATCTATACAATCACATCGTCTGGAACATCGACAATGATTGTTTCATCACCGATCAATGCTGATAATCCATCGCACACGATTGATTTCATGCTTGATTCAACTATTGAGAAACTTGAGTTCCGGATCGAACCCGGTAAGCATGGTCCGATCCAGGACCGGGTGCTGATCGAGCATCCTCGGCTGCTTATCGAATCTTGAGTGTCACCAGCGCGATTACTGAGAGCAGAATCCCGATAATCCAAAGCCGAGTGACGACCTGATTTTCTGCCCACCCGCCTTGATGCAAATGATGATGGTACGGTGCGATCCGGAATATCCGTCGGCCGGTACCTGTCTTGATGCGTGTGTACTTGAACCATCCAACCTGAAGCACAACCGACATGATCTCAAAGATAAATATCCCACACATCATGAGCACTACAAACTCTTGACGGATCATGACCGCGATGTACCCGATCAATCCACCGAGCGCCAACGAACCGGTATCGCCCATGAACACCTGCGCCGGTTTGCAGTTCCACCACAAAAAACCGAGACATGCACCCGCCATCGCGCCCGCCATCACCGCGAGTTCATCGGTGAACGCGATATAAGGCACATACAAGTACTGTGCAGCGCCCTGATTCCCCGCGATCAATGCGAGCAATATCAATCCGAAGCTCACGATCCCCGATGTTCCCGATGCGAGCCCGTCCATCCCATCAGTAATGTTCACCGCGTTTGAGAGCCCTGCAACGATCATTGTTGAGAACACGATAAAAATCGGCATACTCAGGTAGAACAACCCCTCTGCGGGGAACTTGCTCGTCGGGTTGTACGATCTCTGGAAAGGGATATTGAGCACATGCGCCATCGAGTCCGCATCGTCAGGCACAATCCCATATCGATATCCAAAGTATCCAACAATCGCACCGATACCGAGCTGAAACACCAGTTTTTCCCATGCGTACAGACCTTGGCGTCCCGTCCCCCGGCGCGATGCGGTTAGTTTGAGCCAATCATCCGCGCCCCCCACCGCTGCGAGCCAAACAAGCGTGAAGAGCCCGAGGTAGATCCTGTTGATCCGGATATCCGCGAGTAAAAATGTCGAGATAAAGATCGCCCCCACGATCAAGACCCCGCCCATCGTTGGCACATTCGCTTTGGTTGCTGCGTGATCGCGTAGGAGTTCTGAATCGGTCTCGCCGCCGTCGCCGATCTTCATCTTCTTGAGAAACTCAATGACACGTTTCCCCATGAATACCACGATCGCGAATGAAAGCCCCGCAGCGAGCAATGCACGGAACTGCACCTGATCAAAGATCGAGTACACCTTAAAGAGCCCAATCTTATCGAGCCAGTTCTGCAGTATGTCAATGAGAATATAGATCATCAGTGAGTGTGTGCCTGCCTTTGTAAAGTATACACGATCCGCTCGAGCCCGACCCCGCGGGATCCTTTGAGCAACACAACCGCATCGGATTCGAACATTTCTGCGATGTTACCCATTGATTGCTCATCGTAACTCGGCACAAAGCAGATTTTTGAACTGGCTGCTCTGATTCGAGCGAACTCATTCCCTACAAGAATAAATCGGTCAATCGACGGGTACGCTTTGAATGATTCGATCAGTGATCGGTGCGCCAGGTCTGATTGGTCGCCAAGCTCGAGCATTTCACCGAGCACTGCGATCTTGATCGAATCCGTATTGATCTGATCGAAGGTCTCAAGCGATGCACGCATCGAATCCGGGTTCGCGTTGTACGCGTCGTTGTACACGATCCGCTTGCCAATCTCAACTCGTTCAAACCGCATTGGAGGCCCGCTCATTCGAGCTAAACCCTCACGACTCAACTTGTCATCAATCCCCAACACCCTTGCTGCCATGACCGCCATCGCTGCGTTCGATGCGCTGTGCTTGCCGAGCATCGGAACAGTGAACAACTCATCGTCAAACAAGAAGCGGGTGGAACCAGAGTGCCCAGCATCTGTTTCAATGTGTATCTGCTTTGCTCCATCAAGATGAAGGATCGTTCGATCTTCAATGCCATCAAGCTCAGCATCAAGTGAAACAACACCTGTTGGCACGATCGCGGTTCCACCCACAGGCATCGCCCGCACAATCGCAGACTTCTCTCTCGAAACCCCGTCAACTCCGCCCAACTCTTCGAGATGCGCCCGGCCGATTGAAACAATCACCGATACATCGGGTTTGAGTAAACGTGTCCGCGCTTCAACCTCGCCGTGCGAACTGGTCCCGACCTCCGCGATCAGGTACTCTGCATCGATCGGTGTATTCAAAATCGTCATCGGGACACCGATCGCGTTGTTGAAGCTCTTTATCGAGCACGATGCTTTGCCCTGTTGTTCACATACCGTGTGCACCATTCGGCAGGTTGTCGTTTTTCCATTTGATCCAGTGATCGCGATCACCTTTGCGTTCAACTTCTTCCGCCATGCCTGCGCCAAATTCGTCATCGCATCGAGCACATCGTCAACCACCAACACCGGCACTCCCAGCTCACCCGTAATCTTGCCCTCGTCTGATACAACGCACACCGAAGCACCAGCATCGATCGCAGTTTGAACGAACGCGTGCCCATCAACTTGTTCCCCGACGAACGCGAAGAAGAACTGCCCGGGTTCAATACTCCGTGTATCGATCGCAACACCATTGAACGGACACAACTCCCCAGTATGCGCAGGTTCATTGATCCATCGGCCGCGCATGATGCGTTGAATCTGTGCAAAGCTCCAACCACGCGTATTCATATGCTGCCCATCCGAGGATCGGTTCGATGTTCATTGCGAAGCCGGCGCTCGCGGAGCGCTTTGCGAGCATGCTCGCGATCATCAAAGTGCACAGATCGTGTGCCCCCCTGCCCATCGGGAGATATCTGCTCAGTCTCATGCCCTTTCCCCGCGATCAGAACTACATCGTTTCTCCCTGCATTGGCAATCGCAAACGCGATCGCTTGCCCGCGATCTGATTGCACATGGATCACGCTTGGTGTTTGCGTCCGCAGTTCTGCATCAATCCCCATGAGAATCTCATCAATGATCTTGCTGGGTAGTTCAGTCCGCGGATTGTCACTGGTTACCACCACCGAATCAGCAATGGTTGATGCGACCATGCCCATCCGCGATCGCTTTGTTGAATCCCGATTGCCGCCACACCCAAAGACGCACCATATCTTTGATCCATCATTCAACACGTTGCGAACTGCTGACAGTGCGCTCGACAACGCGTCGTCTGTATGCGCGAAATCAACCATCACCCGCAGATCATCCTCCGAAGAGTCCACCCGCTCAAACCGTCCCGCAGGCAAAGTGAGCATCGGGAGCGCATCACTCACTCCCTTGAGTTGCTCTGATCGTGTGTGTCCGAACCGATCCATCGTGTGCATCGCGAGCAGAACGGCCTGCAAAATATTCATCGCATTAAACGCACCAAAGATCGGCACCCGCCCGCAGACCTGTCCGATCGGGGTATCGATCTCTAAAGTCATCCCATCAATCGACTCATCCGATACGCGGACCATATCCGATGTGCATCCACACACCGTTGCACCCGTTGTGCACGCTGCGATCATTGTTTCACTTGCATCGTCTTGCGTATTGATCGCTGCAAGACCATCGGGTTTGAGCAACCTGAACAATCTTGACTTCGAGTGTTGATAATGCTCGAATGTTTGGTGGTAATCAAGATGATCACCTGTCAGGTTCGTAAACGCGCACCCATCAAACCTCACCGCGTCCACCCGGGACTGATCCATCGCGTGACTCGACACCTCCATCGCAACCGCTTTGCAACCGTGCTCGACCATCGTTGCCAATGTTCGGCTCAGTTCAACCGCAGGGGGTGTGGTCATCATCGCACGAACACGCTCGCACCCATCATCAATCTCCACGGTCCCGATCAATCCACACCGGATCCCTGCTGATTGGATCAGTTGGTGCACGAACTCAACAATCGTTGATTTGCCGTTGGTTCCGGTGACCCCGATGGTCACCAATGATTGCGATGGGTTTCCGTAAAACCGTTCCGCAATCTGAGCTGCAGCCGCCTTCACATCTTGCGAATACAACACAACAACCTTCGAACGATTGGGCAACTGCGAATGATCAGCAATCTGCAAATCTGCCTGATCCGTGAGAACCGCAACACATCCACATTGAATCGCGGGTTCGATGTACCGATTCCCGTTGACCCGTGTCCCGGATCGCGCGATAAACAACGAACCCGGGACCGCGGTGCGCGAGTCTTCCGTCAGATCGCAGATACGAATCGTTGAGAGATCGGGTCCCCCTTTTACGCACTGCACATCCATCCCAGATATCAGATCATCAAGATTCATGGTGTACCTCGTATCGTCAAAATCACTGATCTGAGCGTACATTCATCAACCGATTCAAGGCAGAATAAGCATCGCGTCGCCGTAACTAAAGAATCTGTATTTTCTCGCGATCGCGATCGAATAAATCTCTTGAATCCGCTCAACCCCATCCACCTCACCCGGCACTTCGAGCATCGATGCAACCATCGCTAAGAGGGTTGATCGGGGGAGATGAAAGTTGGTGATCATCCCATCGACCCATCGCCAACGATACCCCGGGGAGATCAATATCCGCGTTGAATATGATTCAGGCAACTTGTCGCCGGATTCAGAGATCCCCGCAAAGGATTCGAGTGTCCGTGCACTCGTCGAACCCACTGCAAAGGTTCTTCTTCGAGTTACGCCTGAAAAATAGGACTCGGCATTCCCCATCGAGCACCGCTCTGCGTGCATGGGATGTTCATCGAGTGTATCAGTTTCTACAGGCTTGAATGTTCCTGCGCCGACATGCAAGACCACCTCGCTTGTCGCGATATCATGCTTTGCCAACTGATCAAAGACTGATTTGGTGAAATGAAGACCCGCAGTCGGCGCTGCGACCGATCCCGGTTCATCTTCATTTGCATACACCGTCTGGTAGTGCGATCGGTCATACGCATCACCAGGATCTTGCGCACGCGCCTTGCGCTGAGACACAATATATGGAGGCAAAGGCGTGTGCCCTACACGATCCAGAACCGTACTTGTTTCTGAGATGGATGCACCCACATCATCTGTGACCAACACAACCCATGCGCCCGGACCATCTGCGGGATAGCGCTCGACGAGTTCAAGCACCACTGATGAGCGTCGATGTCCGCCGTCAATCAACTGATACCGTTTTCCCGGCTTTGTTCGCTTTGCCTTGAGCATCACGATCCAGGTGAGTTGATTTCTCCCTGATACAGATTCTGGTGCAGATCCATGTTGATTGAGGAACAATCCCTCAAACTTGCCTCCGGTATCTGGATTCACCCCAATCAAACGCGCAGGCACCACGCGCGATTCATTGAACACCAACAGATCTTTGGGCGCAAGCAACTCTGGCAAATCTGAGAACACACGATGCTCGATTCGATCTGGATCTGATCGTTGAACAACCAAAAGCCGCGACGAATCCCTCGGCTCAACCGGGCGCGTTGCGATCAGTTCCTTTGGTAGATCAAAGTCTAAATCATCAGTTTTGAGCGGCTGTCTGGTCATATGCAGGAGGATGATACGCATCAATCATGATGCACCCATGCAACATGACTGCACAACCCACGAATCCCAGATTCTGTATTTGTTGATTCTGTACCAGAAACATCGTTTCTAGTTCGTTCGAGCATTATTTCTCGGACGCTCGTATTGGCAAGGATCAAGGCATTCCATGTGCAACCAGTAGGGCATGGCTGTTGGCAGAATTGAAAACTCGATCTACGCACCTCATCAGGTTACGCCTGATCGAGCGGTTGTCCCAGGACCAAAGTCTTTCGATGCACCCGTCGGCAGAGCGCCGTTCCACCGGATGCTCAAAAGCGAGAACATTGCCAATCCATCGAACCAAATCAAACAATATCGTGATCAACAACGTAATCAGCCATGCGATCGGCCATGCGATCGGTACGAATCATCGTCCGCGACATCCGCGATCGATGACACGCCTCAACTGAGTCCCAAACTCGGGGAAGCGCTCCCGATTCAACCTGAGCAGATCATCAAAGACAAAGTGCAACATACAACGACACAGGTCCAACTCCCCGCGACGGGTCGTCTGATCGATGTGTATGTGTAAGCTCAGATTGCACATCGAGATTAAGGGGTGTAATCCACACCCTGCAGTCCAAACTTGGTCCACATATAGCGCATATCAAGATCGTCACTTTCCCCCAGACCTTCGACAGGCACCGGGAATGTATCCAAAGGCACATAGCGTTGACGCCAGACACCCTGATTGGGCGCCGATGGATCGACAGATGAAGCTGCTTCACCTGAACTCTGGGAATTGATTGATCCATCGAACATTAGCTTTTCAGGTGCAGCGTGATCATACGCGAAGTACGGATGCCGAGATTGTTCGCGATCGAACTCTTCGAACATATGCACCTTGGAACTTGGGAACTGCACCTGATTCATGAATCGCCCGGACAGATCGGGTGAACCTGTTGAACTGAACAAATGTGGCGATCCAGAAATCGGCCGATATACATTGTTTGGTCCATCGCCTTGCCACGCGAACGGGGTAATGAAATAACTCGATCCATAGGACCACCGTTGGCGATGTTCAGAGAGACTGAAACTCGATGAACTCTCATACCCATTGAACACTTGTCCTGATCCATAAGGCATCCCGCCGTACTGTTCGAGATAATCCAACGGATGCGCTTGCCAAGCAAGCAGCTGCTGGTCGTCGGGATCAACAAACTCGATTCCCGGGAACGCGGCGTCATCTTCGCCAGCCATGTAATCCATCAGAACCAGATGTGTAAATCGGCGATGCGGGATCGTTGAGCTGAGATTGTTGAACTTCTCTCTGCCTTTCGCTCTTCCTGTTCGCCGCATGAGAATCTCGGTGTTCTGGTACTGCATCGCAGCGACATCTGTACTCAGATTTCGTTCTCTCCCATCTGGCATGAGATAGGTCTCGCCAGCGCGCCAGGAGTATGAAAAAATGCGGTCCTTGTTCTCTTTGGCATACATATCACGGGCTTGCCCGATTGCGAGCAGGTTCGCGGTGCTCGCAGCATCGCGAGCTTGAGTCCTCATCTGTCCGATTGCGGGTGTGATCGCGATCACCAACGCAATGAAGATCGCGATCGTCACAAAGAGTTCTATGAGCGAGTACCCCCCGGAGGACCGTCGAGTGCTTTGATTCGAGTTCATCATATGTATCATTCTGCTCATTCCAGATCGGGTCCAAAATCATCTATATCGGTGGATTTATGCACCATACCGGAATTCATGCTACCATACAATAGGCAAACACCAAAAGCCATTACTTTGTTTTTTCGATGGGGACGCCATGAAAACACGGATCAAACGGACACGCTCACATGTGTTCATCTCTCTTTTGCTTGTCAGCGCACTGGGTGCAATCTCCCCAATCGGCGGCTGCAAGATGATCAAAAAACACTGGAACCCGATCGATATGAACGCCCAGCTCGAGCACGCGCCCCCAATCCGCGCTCAGATCCTGAACAATCAGCACATGCTGATGATGCAAGCGCCCAACCCAGGGTGGGCGTTCACGATTGACAAAGATGAGCAGCTCAAAGACCAGGTCCGACTCTATATTACAATCCGAAGACCAGACCCCGCGTTTGCGTACCCCCAAGTGATCGTCGAGAAGAGCTTGCTCACCGATATCCATGATCGTCACACGATGGAGGTCTACGCACGGGTGCTTGATGCGAATGAGAAATCAGACAATCGAGGATACCAACCACTCCGTACGGTCGAACAGTTCGACGAATAAACTGAACAATCAACTCATTGAAATCCTGGATATCTTGTTTGGACCATGATCCGACCCAACCCGGCGCCCCCTCCCCTGCTTTGCCAATGCCAGGCGATTGTTCAACCCAAGCTCGTGCATTGCTCGCGTTAACCTTTATACCGGGACTGGGTCCTGTTCGAATCGCTCAACTCATCGCAGCACTTGGATCACCTGAAGCAGTCTTGGGCGCGAGCGCCTCTCAGTTTGCACGAATCCGGGGGATCGGCGCAACCACCGCGGGGAACATTGCCAAACATCTGCATCCATCTATAGAACGGATCGATGAAGAACTCTCTAAAATCGCAGATGCGGGCGCTCATGTGATCTCGATTGTTGACCCGCAATACCCCCCGATGCTCGCTCAAATCCCGAGTCCCCCACCAATTCTGATGGTGAAGGGACAGTTCGACCATGTCACCAAGAACCGGTACACAGTATCAATCGTCGGTTCCCGATCCTGTAGCATCTACGGGTCCGAACAGGCAAACCGGTTCGCGGGTGCATTCGCACAAGCAGGTCTGACTGTTGTATCAGGGGGTGCTCGCGGGATTGACACCGCAGCGCATCACGGCGCACTCAAAGCGGGCGGATCTACCGCGGTTGTGCTTGGATGTGGGATCGGAAGAGTTTATCCTCCAGAGAATGCTCGACTGTTCGATGAAATTGTTGCTCAGGGGGGCGCGATTATCTCTGAACTCCCTGTGAATACCATCCCCGATGCGAAGAACTTCCCTGCACGGAATCGGATCATCTCAGGATTATCTCTTGGGGTGCTCGTCATCGAAGCGGGTCTGAAATCTGGTTCTCTGATTACCGCACGTCAAGCGATCGAGGATCACGGCCGAGAAGTGATGGGACTCCCAGGTCGAGTCGATTCACCCGCAAGCGCCGGCACGCATGATCTGCTCAAGAATGGTGCTCATCTCGTGACTGATCCATCGGATGTGATCTCGATCCTTGAACGCGATGCGTTCCATCTCTATTCTGGATCCCATGCTGCGATCACTGCTGATCCATCTCGTCAACCGAATCAGTCTCCTCCGCCTATCGGCGATGCACCACTCTTGCCTGCACCCGTGGGCGATGTTGATGATCAAACCCGTCAGATTCTTGAAGCACTCACTGAATCCCGAACTGGTGATCAGTTGGCAGAAATCTTGAGCATTGATACCGGTGCGCTGCGTGCAAAGATGACCATGCTCGAGATTCAGGGACGAGTCCGACGAGTGGGCAGCAAGTTTGAACGCGTCCGATAAAGGTTTGTATGGGTTCATTGGCAAATGATGCGCATGGATTTTGTATGGGTTGAGATACCCGGATTTGGGTGTTTTTTGCTCAATTTGAGAGATTTGACCCGGTTTTCCTTGCCGTGCGGTGCATGATTGGCTATCTTCAACCAAACAAACAGAGACTTAATACTCATAAAAACTGCTGAGAATACCCGATCAGAACATAGACAACTTCAGTGAACTCGTTTCATTGGAATCAGAATCGTCAATGATCTTTCAGGACTCAAGGCATGAATCGAACAACCGCAACACTCTTACAACTTGGACCCGGAGGCGAGTTCGTTTCCCAATACCAAGACACGCAGACAGGCAAAGGCAAACTCACCAGAAGAGATCGCAACCTAGGGGATGACCAACCCAGACCCGCGATCCCTACCCGAACCGAACTCATCGGACTCCTCACGGTCATGAGTAAACGAATCAGCACACAGTGTGATCGGATTGCAGACGCACAACGATCACTTGGACAAATCACAGGGACGACCTCAACACGAATCTCGGTTGGAGCACATTCAAGCACCCAACGAGCACTCAAGACATCTCGATTTGAAACATCTCGAAAGGATGGACCATATGAATCTCACTCCCAAGCAACTTCGAATTCTTCAGTTGATTCGCGATTCTCGAATTCGCCGTGGCTATTCCCCGACGATGCAGGAACTCGCGGACGAAATCGGCGTCAGCAAAGTAACCGTGTTCGAGCATGTCGAAGCACTCATCAAAAAGGGCGCACTCATCCGCGAAGCGAACAAGGCTCGCTCTTTGTCGATCGCTGAAGGGGTTGCGGTCCCTGATGAGACTCGCCCGCTCAAGTTCCCGCTTGTGGGTAAGATCGCGGCTGGATATCCGATCGAGAAAGTCGCGGATGCGGATGAAATCGACCTAGTTGATTTCCTCTCAACCGTTGATGACGCGGGTTCGACCTTCGCGCTGATCGTCGACGGCGAGTCCATGCGTGACGAAGGGATCCTTGACGGCGATCTCGTCCTCCTCGAACGAGCACAGGTTGCCAACAACGGTGATCGCGTCGTTGCACTCCTCGAAGACGGATCGACCACCCTCAAGACCTTCTTCAAGGAAGACGATCACATCAGACTCCAACCCGCGAACCCTGACTTTGATCCGATCCGGGTCAAGTTCTGCCAGATCCAAGGCATTGTCAAAGGTGTCGTGCGTCGGTACTGATTGACTGATCCAATGTATACATGAATATCAGCCGCCAATGGTTCAACCTGCTGGCGGCTGTGTTTGTTTTGCATCTTCATAGTTTCGATATCAGACTGTAAACCGATATCAAAACCCTAGAACCGTTTGTGGGTTGGTCGAGTGCTTGGATTCTTGACACCCATGATCGCACGCAACAAGGGCAGGTCTTCAGTGCGTGTGAGTTTGATGTTGGTCGGATCACCGGCAACCACGAGCACCTTGTGCCCCAAACGCTCTACCAGACCCGCATCATCAGTCGATGCGAGATCATCTTGTTCATACGCCTTGATCAAAAGATCTCGTTCAAATATTTGCGGGGTTTGCACCGACATTGCATTGGATCGATCGATTGTTTCATGCACAAAGTATGAAGGCGATTTGTCCGCATCACCCAAGATCGCAGCGATTGGATCTGCATGAGCACCATCATCGACTGGTTCTGGATTGATCCGTTTGATGGTGTCACTGATCGCAACTCCTGGCACCACTGCGCTATGAAATTTCGCAGTATCAAAGATGCGATCGATCAACTCGATCGGCGTTGCAGGACGGGCGGCGTCATGCACCGCGATATGCGTGCATGTTGGATCAACCTGTTCGATCGCCAGTTGAACTGTTTGCCAACGAGCTATCTGTCCGCCTTGTATGAGTTTGACACCCAAGAGTGACAAACGATCGCCGTGCTGTTCTTTGAATGATGTGAATGCTTGTGGGTCACTGGGACCTGCGACGATGATCTGTTGCACATCATCGCGTGTATTGAAGAGTTCAACCGTGCGTTGTAGTACGGTCTTTCCACCTAAATCTTCATCGAGCTTTGAACGGGGCGCGCCCAGCACATCAGACGCTTGCTGATCCGATGAGTTGAATCGGGTTGAGTTGCCGCCGGCGGGGATAATCACTGATACACGCATGATCTATAGTATACAAACGCACAGGGCGGAGCCCGAAGACTCCGCCCATTCACCTCGTGAAGTGGTGTATGCGAGAGGAAGTTGGAGAAAGAGAACCCAAAGCGATCTTGCCTCCCGGATGTGCGATTCAGATCATGATCAAAATGATCCTGATTATCCTCGACGACGACGCATCATCATCAGACCACTTCCCAACAGAACTGCTGCACCGCTTGGCGCAGGTACTTGGGTGATTGTGATCCGAGCAATCAGATCATCCGCACCGAATCCTGCGTTGATTGTGGCGCCATTGGCGGTTGTTGAACCAAAGAATGATTCGATGTAATCAACATCGCCTGCATCGGTGAAGAAGTTGCGAATCACACCTGATTCTGGGATTGACTGGCCGTCATTGGTGGAGAATGCTGCATCGTTGCCGGCAGAGTTGAGTTCTGTGCCGTTGTCGTTGATGTCTCGGCCGTAGATCTCGATAACTGTTGTGCCATTGAACTCACCAAGTTCGTTGAAGAGCTCGTGCTCGAATGCGTTGCCGTTGGCGATAAAAAGATCGTTCGATGGGACAACCATCGATGCATAAGAAAGATAGCGATTGACCGATGAGTCGCCGACATCAAGGTTGAAGGTTACGGACTCACCTGGTGAGAACACCGGTGCGTCGCCATCGAATGCGAATGCTGCGACGGTTGCATCTACACCGCCTGCGATTCCTGCATCGCTTGACGAGAACGCACTTGAAATTGGCGCGGTGTTTCCGTTTTCTGCGATTTCAGTGATTCCAGGGAAGTTGGATGCGAGTTCTCCGCCGTTGTATGAATCGAATCCGCCGTTGTGTGCTGCGATCCAGAATGGTGTGAAGAAGAAGCTCTCTCCGCCCATCGTGTTATCAATAGTAATGCTGACCTGCTCAGCGCTTGCAGCACCATTCAGTGCCATGATACTTGCAGCGAGAAGAATTGCCTTCGTTGTTTGATTGCTCATTTCTACGATCCAGTCTCCTCATTGTTGAGGATATTGCCAGATGTTGGATACACTGTCGATGCAAAGCGCACCGATCGCGCCGACTGATGCTGGCACATCAGGCGTGAATCCCCTCTTATGTAACTTGTGATCGAGTTCTATCACTCGATGATGAAGACAGAAAACTAACTGAACACTTTGAGAACTGCTTCTGCTATTTCGTCCGCATAGTTTTCTGCAGGGCCTTCAAGAGCGCCCTCGTCGATTAACCTTGGAATGTTGAGCACACACCCTGTGAACAATGCGACAGCGAGGTCCGGGTCCATGATACGAATCTGTTTGTTCTGTTGTGCACGCACAATGAAGGCACGGAACAGATCCCCCTGCATCGTGTACACTTTCCCGAGTGTGTCCGCCATCCGGTGAGGCATGAGCAGCACATATGTAAATGCGTCTTGGTTGGCATCGAAGTATTGATAAGTGAGCTTGATCCATGCTTTGACTGCATGCTCGAACGGGATGCCTGTATCAACCAGCACTGATTTATCGCGTGCCATTTCTTCAACCACCGCGGTGTATGCGTCGCGGATGAGATCATCTTTGTTCTGAAAATGTTTGTATACCGCACCTTCGGTGACCCCCGCTTCGCGTGCGATGGTACGAATGGACGCGGCATCGATGCCTTTCTGAGCGCCCAAACGGATTGCAGCATCTCGGAGTTCAAATCGCGTATTTCGTCGTCTTGGAGTGTTTGTCATGGACTTGTTCACCTTTGGTATACGGGCGTTTACCTTGTCTGTATCAACAATACATCACGATTTAAATATATTCCCTTCAATTCGGGACTTTTTATGCGTATCTTGAGTGTTCAGGTTCGAATAGAACACTGTACACCAAATGGAGTTGAGATGAATATCAAGCATGTTTCGTTGATCGTGGTATCTGGGTTGGGTTTCTGTGTTGGAAGTGCCCAGGCCGAGCCTTTCGTGTTCCAAGGGCAACTCAATGACAATGGATCGCCCGCTGATGGGATCTATGACCTTGAGTTTGAACTATTCGGTTTGGATCTGGGAGGCACCCAAATCGGGCCAACCGTCACCCTTGAAGATCAGACTGTTACTGACGGGAACTTCCTCGTCGAACTCGACTTTGGTGATGCATTCGATGGTTCATCGCGATGGATCGAAACAAGTGTCCGCAACGGGGACTCTGTTGATTCGTTTACTACACTCGCACCACGATTAAAAGTTGGAAACTCTCCGCAGGCGTCATACGCGACCAAAGCTGGGGTAGCCGACACACTTGCTGATCCATTCTGGATGCAAGCGCCGGGGATCGTTGTCTTTGGTGAAGACGAAGGACAGGACAAGTTCTTCTTCAATCGGGATCGTGTGATCGAATCCTCCGATGTCATGGTCTTGCATTCCGCGATGAATGGTCCCGGCGGGATGACTATTTCGAGTTGGGCAAACGGGATGCCTTACTATGGATTTGCAACCGGTGGATTCACTCGCGCCAAAACATACTACGATCCTGCGACTGATGCATGGGTCGTCAACAAAGGCGGCACCGATCAGATCGAAGTTGACTCAAACAATGATGTGATCATCACCAATGATCTCATTGTTGGTGGTTCGATCATTTCAGGTGATGGTCCCGGTTCAACGGTTCAGTACAAAAGCTTCACACCCGAATCGATCTTCATCGGTCTCTCGAAGAGTTCGACTTCCTTTAACTCATTTGCAGGTGCAATTGTCCCACAGGGATCACCAACGGGAACCTATCTCCGGACAGACCTGAACTTACCTCACGGTGCGAGCATCACACGGATCGAAGTGATCTTTGTCGACACACAGATTTCACCTAACCTGCAGATTCAGTTATCGACTCGCAACCTAGCAACCATGGCGTTTGCACAAACACTGCTCGGTGAATCTTCAGGTGGTTTGGGCGGCGTAACCCAGACCATGCTGATCGAACCAACAGAACCGATTGTGATTGACAATACAGTGGAGACTTATGATCTTCGCATGCTCTCTTCAACAGGTGTTTGGCCGGTCGCGGGTAGACTCGGAGTTCGGAGTGTTTTAATCGAGTACAATACGCCTTGATACTTAAATCATTTCCCTTATTACAAATCAGCACTGAAACTACTTTATAACTGAACACTCATACGAAAAAAGCACCCGCAATCATGCGGGTGCTTTGCTTTGAATCACGATTCGATCAGTTGTTTATGGACAACCGTGCGAGTAGAACATGAGGAAGCTAAGTACATCTTTGATGTCGACTTCATTGTTCGAGCTGACATCTGCGAGTTGATCGCCGCTGACATATGCTTGGATGAACTTGGAAACATCGAAGAAGTTGACCACGCCGTCGCCTTGGAAATCTGCGGGGCATGACTTGAGTCCGCCGAAGTAACGACGCGCTTCGGTGAATGCTTCAGGACCGATCGCCTGACCCATGTGACGGCCTGGAAGGTCGTCTGCAGGGGGATGGATGCCGCCCCAGATGCGTGAGAGTGAACATTGATCCGAAGCGTCCTGATAGGTTGCCCACTGGAGGACAATGTCCATTGATGGACCATCTTCGAATACGAGGAACTCGTTCATCGGTGCGACGAACTCACCGATACCGCCTGGGAAGTATCGTGAACCGGTCAACATCGTCATCATCTCGGCTGCACCACGCGAATAGGTGGAGTGACCCGAGACATAACCCGCAAACGGAGGCGTCACGAATGAAGGACGTTGGTATGGCCACCAGTTGTCTGCGAGGATCCAGCCTACGCCTGCGACATCGGTATCTTCATCTTCGATAAACTCAGGTCCACGCCAAGCTTTCACTGCGATTTTGCCTTCGCTGCCTGCGAGATGTTCGTGCCTTTCACCAACCGCGGTACTCTCAGCGGTAACCAGTTCGATCGCACCTTCAATGAGATTGATTCCATCGATATTATACGAAGGCAATTCTGGATCAGAGCATTGCCCCTGATCACTCAGGAATCGAATCGCGGAGACCGGACGGAGGTAATCGTAGTATCCTTTAACTGACCATGATGCGATGGCGATGTCATGCATGCCCCCGCCCATCATGAGGTAGGACTTCACATCCCACTCAAGATCATCAAGGATCTCGCCTTCACCCATAAACCGTTTTTCGGTCAAAGGATGATCAGAAACATAGTTCAAGAGTGTGAACCAATGTCCTGGAGGTGTTTCCGAGTCTGGACCATCTGCCCAGAACTCCGCAAGGATTCGGCCGTAATCACCACGAGGGACAATCTGAGAATCGTATGCCTCACCCGTGACCGGGTTCACATCATAACCTGTTCCCCAGTCGCCGCCTTCGAGGAAGTTGTAATACTGTTCTTCTTGGGAAACCAGAGCAAGGTCTGCGTTACCGATTGCACCAGGGGAGACATCGATCATGACACCGTCGGTTGGATCGAGATGCGATGACCAAACGACAACCATTTCGTTCCCCCACTTGTAACGATCATCGCCTTCGGGAGTGCCGTGATAGGGTGGTGTGCCTGGATCATGCCACACTGACCAATCATTCCCATCGCGTTGGAGGACATTTAAATCGTTCTCATTGAGCGAGAACGGAGTCACATCACCCCACTCAGGACTCAAGAAGTCTGGGTATCCAAATGGGATTGGATTGCCCGACTGGTCGACAAAGAACTGGAGCGCCAAAGGCTGCCAACGGTTCGGGTCGAGCAAATCGGGGTTGCCAGGATAATCTGGCAACAACGGCGGGTTGATCGTTTCGTAATATAGATTCTCGTAGTCATCTTGTTCGTTTGATCCGTCGACCAATCCTGCGGCGATGATGGTCGCTGCGATACGATTTCCCAATGATGCAGCATCATCACCAACAACACCTTCGTAGGTGTGGTCGTATCCGAGCTCATCCATCAATGCGTCGTACTCAGGGAGTACGAAGATTGCACCAGGTGAACCGGCGAAGCGGTGACGAAGTACGCGATACGATGCAAAGCTGATCGCTTCTTCACGATCTGCTTGGACATCTGAAGATGGGAGCTTTTCATGATGGAGCACTTGGTCTGCTTGTGCGTCATATGCAGCCCATGCGTCCCACATCGCGCTGCTTATGTGATACAGGTTGCGAGCATGAACGGTTGGACGCGCGAAGTCTTTACGGATCGAATCAAGGAATACTTCGTTCCACTGGCGAGCGACTGAATGACTCAGTTCGCCTTGATTATCTCTGATGATCTGGCGCCGCTCAGCAGCAGACGCAGAAGTCTGAGGCTTCATCACCGTGTTGGTGGTATTTGCAATGTCCCCAGCAGTTGCCAATGAACTGGATACGGCCAAACCGGCACAAACGATGAGTGAGCTTGATATTCTGAACATATTCTTCCCTTTACGAGTAATTGATCAAGGTACAGCAAACCTGCGCGTTGCTGACTTGATCCCCCCTAACTTACCCGGATTTTACCAAAAAGCAATAGATTTTTGAGGGAACTATGGAACCGATTGAATTGGCACAGGTCCGATTGCATTATTGAAGCATTATCGCACATGAATCCTGTATCACAGATTGAATCATAAACATAGGTACAGACTAACTTGGTGACCTGATGATCGAGAATGAGGCAACATTGATCCGAGTTGTGCGTATACTACTTATAGATTGACGATTGGTCGTTGATCAACACTGGGGCCGATATGGCAATCGACCGGATAGGGAAGGTTTCGTGTGGCGAGTCGAGGAGCGTGTTAGCCTCGTAAAAAGTACGCAAAAACTTATCTGCAGAACCGCAGTACGCACTCGCAGCCTAATACAGGTTAGCGGATCTTGGGCTTGATGTCTGATAGAGCCCAAGATCACGATTATCAGGCTGGTCAATTCCTGGTGTCTCTTGGGGAGTTGGCGAGGAGGTTTCGAGAGGCTGGACCGAAGCACAGGGCGTCATCACCCGGTGCAAGGTCGAGATCAAAGAGATGACTACACTCGTAGAAGCATGTTACTGACTATCTCGGCACGGGGGTTCGATTCCCCCCGGCTCCATTCTAAAGACCGAACAGATCAGGATGGTTCACAAGAGACCAATGAAGATCTAAATCGTTCAAACAGCGAAGTTTGTGACAAATCGGGAATGGCTCATGAAGGGCCAACCGAGTTCGGCCCAGACCCACAAAGTCCAAATCCAAGTGTCCATATGAGTGTCAATGAGGAATCCTGCCAGGATCCTGAGTTGATCACGATCATTGCAGCATGGCCATCATTACCTGAGCATATCCGTAAATCCATTCGCATCCTCGTTGAGAGCGCTTCCGAGAGGAGGCACTCGTGAGTCACAGTCAAATCACCAAGGTGATCATCCTCCTGGCTGAATCGGACTACGCAGATCTAGTTCAGCTTCTGGATACTCGGATAAAGAGTGAACGTGCTCGTGCAGCTGCTTACAAAGCTCGCAGGGATCATTCAAACCAAATAGTCGCCAAAGGCCGTATGTCGAACCTCCTCGATCTGAGAAACTCTGTTGTTACAGGATGTCGTCAGGAGGTGAACGATGTCTGAGCAAATCGAAGGCAACAACGGGAGAGAAGGGAGTGCCCGCGAGGATCGCGGGCCTAACTGCTCCCCTGCTGTGCCTCTTCCCGCCCGCCGGTCGCCGTCGGAGCATCGCCCCTCGC
>TARA_R110002073_G_scaffold336588_1_pt1 | contig 76294 bp, 40 predicted proteins | sample TARA_R110002073 | Tara Oceans TARA_R110002073 (sample SAMEA4397174) | marine metagenome | biome: Polar Biome; feature: [DCM] deep chlorophyll maximum layer (ENVO:01000326); material: water (ENVO:00002006), including particulate matter (ENVO:01000060) such as... | depth 40 m
TGAATCAACACGCGCTCACGCTCTTGGTGAATAATGCGGGATGAAGTGTTGGTCCAACGGCTGTTACGCAGGCAGGATGCTGGTAGCCGACGGATCGTCTGTCTCTCTGCGATCTTCACCAAAGGCGATGCATTTGACGCTTTCACACAGTGGATTCGTGCTGACAACGAAGGTGATGCCATTCAGTCGCAATGGCGACCAACGCGACAGAGACCAGCAACGCTTCGATGGACCAATTCGCGTGGTTGGCTTGAATACCGAGTCACTGGTGAAACGGTATTCATTCCACGATTCGTTAAAGAGTCTCCACCCAAGAAGCCACGTCGAAAGCCGTTTCCACAGAATCAATCGGAATTGGTTGTCGCCACCCTCGAACGATTCTGCGCCGACGGGCATTCCGTGCTCGTGTATTGTCCCTTGCGAACGTCTGTTGAAACGGCCGCCGAAACCTTTCTGAAAATGGCCTCGTATGGCTATGCAACAAATCACCTCAAGGCCGATAGTGCGGCTCAGATTGCAAAAGCGCTGAGAATCGGTGAGGAGTGGCTTGGAATGAACCACGTCGCACTACAGGCCTTGAGATACGGAGTCGCCGTGCATCATGGCCAACTTCCTCGTCCATTCTTGGCGGAATTGGAGAGTCTGTTGCGACGGCGTGTCCTGACAGTGGCGATTTCTTCACCAACACTCGCGCAAGGTGTTGATTTGTCGTTTGGAGTCTTGATTTTCAAGTCTCTGTGGCGGACCGGAGAGCTGCTGCCGCCAAAGGAATTCGCGAATGTTGTAGGAAGAGTCGGGAGGGCGTTTGTAGACTTGGATGGAGTGTATGTTCTTCCCGTACACGAGTCGGATCCAAAAACAGAACAGAAGCGGCTGAATGAATTTCACAAGCTCGTCAAAGATGCTCGTGGCCGCGAGTTGGAAAGCGGACTCTACTTACTGATTGCAGTGTGCCTAATCCGGCTCCGAAACACGCTTGAATTGTCGGGTGAGGCACTTAGCGAATACGTTCTGAATCAGCAGGAGCTTATCGATAAAATGGCTGGTGGATCAGATCACAATGCTGAGCAAATGGAAGTCATCCTTGCCGAGCTGGACGCAGGCATTATTGCACTGGTGGATGATCTGGATTGCGACGCCTCCGAAATCGCGGCCAAGCTGGACGATGCGTTGAATCATTCGCTGTGGAAACGTCGTCTTGCTGTGCGAGATCTGAACGAGCAACACAACCAATTTGCAATGCTGCATGGACGCGCCAACCATATTTGGCGAAGAACCAGCGTCGCGCAACGAAAGGGGTTCTACTCCGCGAGCATTGGGACAGAATCCGGCATGCTCATTGTCAACCAAGCAGTGCAGCTTGAGACCCTACTGGATACTGCGACTATGGCGATTGAGGGAGGAGATATCAGCCAATTGTCACAATGCTGCTGTGAGCTGGCAGAAATCCTGTTTCAAATCTACCCGTTTCAACCAACAATCCCCAAGGACTGGGACACCGAAACGTGGAAGGCTGTCCTCGACGCATGGATCAGCGGGGCGACGCTCCATCGTGTTACCGACTCCGTTGGCATCGCGTTTGTTCAGGATGCGCTCGTGTTTCGACTCGTTTGGGCGATTGAAGCAGTACGCACGGTTCTCGCCGCCCTGAGCGAGCAGGCTGAAGACGTGACTGATTCAAATGACAGTCGAACATTCGTCGCGATTTGCATGACTTACGGTGTGCCAAGTGTAGCTGCGGCTCGCATGTTGGAATGCGGAATGGAATCGAGGCTGCTCGCTATACGGCTTGCGAAAGAACTTGACCTGAGCTTCACAACGCGCGACGAGCTCATCTTGTGGTTCACACAATTCGACGATTTTGAGCCGCTCAGTTTTTCCGAAGATGAACGGGAAGCGTGGCGAAGGTTCATCGAACGAAACGAATACTCATTTGAACAATGGACTCGACTCGAAGACACCTTTGATTTTCGGCTGGGTGAGGGAATCTCGCTACCCGAGAATTCGATTGTCCGATTGGTCCCGAACGGGGAAGGCACGGCCGAGTTATATGCTCCCGATTTCGGATGGCTCGGAAGGACTGATTCAAAGGTTCCTGCCGGTCGAACGCTTGTTGGAATCACAACAGGTAATGGAACAGTGAGCGTGCGAAACCTGCGTCCGCCAGAGATTCCTGAATGGCTCAAAGAATACCGAGCAGCGCGCGAACTGTGATGGGTTGCAAGATCGACGTAAATTATTGATACGAAAGGTACATGCCTCAATAAACCGAGATTTTCGTATTGAGCTACGGATCGGGGGAGTCGGTAAGGACTCGAACAAGTTAGCAGTCTCCAGACCCGAATAGACCGATGCGATTTACGAAACTTTCGATTCCACTGAAGTTGGACAAGCCGCCAGCCTGGAAAAATCCCGCTTGAGCACGGAGGTGGGCGACACCGACGCGGCCTAGCCGGTTTCGCTTCGAAGCTCCGGTGGCCGACGTCGGTGCATGTTCGAAGCTAGCTATTTGCCTCGCAGCACCTGGGGGAGAACGCAATTTGGACGCGAAAACTTGTGATAGCCTAAATGCAATGCCTTGCGACGGCGAGTGAGCAGGGTCGCGAAGGGTCAGCTAGTTTTTCGCGATGGCAGAGGTTTGCCGGCGGGAAGGGCTGCCTGCCCCTAGATCGCAAGGGCAATGGAAGCGACCAATACGATGGCACACGCCATCCCGAAGAGCCAGTCAATTATCTTCAGTGTTGATTTCAATGAGAAGCGTCGGGAATTCATCATCGCATTTTCCTTCTCGCAGCAAGTTTCAACTATCCCTTGCGAATGATCTCAAATTACTTGCCGAAAGATCAATCCCATTTTCCAATCTGAGCAGCGTATCTTGAAGGCAAGAATTTTTGCTGGTAGAGGAAATTTTTGACAGCTTAGAAACTGAAAAAATACTTCGGGAGAGATATACATACACTGTGTCGCCGGATCGGGGTCGGGCCACCCCCGTCGCGGTTCATCGCTACCGGCACAGCCTCGACTGCCACCGCATCGATCTCGCGACCGGCAGAAAAATTTGCTTGGTCAGTGCCGGACACTTCCCCGCCGGCAATCACACAGCAGCATTTGATCAGCTCACTCTGCGAATGAAGTCGAGCACGCTCTCCCGCTGGCCTGGCTCAAGGTCGCGGAACAATCGCACCAATTCGGCCTCTCCCTGCACCGATGACACCGCCCGCGACACCGCCGAGCCGTCGCTCGTGCATTTCCCCCGTGTTTCAGGGCATTCTTTCGAATCCTGTCGGGGGTACTCAATACAGCTTTGCCAGTCTTTGTTGACTCATTGATTGCGGTGCGAAAGCCATTGGGCGTGCGAATCATTGCCACCAAGTTTTTAGAGAATCGATACCCAAAAACTCTTGTTCGAATGTGCAACGCACCATGGGACGCCTCTGAAAGGCAATGCCGCAGTACCGGCTCGAAGTTTCTGGACAGGCCGTCGCCACGCTCAGTGGCAGGACGTACTACCTGGGTGAGCACAACTCACCGGAGAAGCGAGGCCAAACGACCGCACCCGAGCCGAAGAAGCAGCAACCAGTCGACCTCGCTATCGTTCGGGCCACTGCGGAGTCTCTCTCTCCGACCGTCGTTGCGATGATCCTTGTTCAGGTCGCAGCAGGCGTCCGCCCATAGGAGATCTGCCGAATTTGCCCGATGGATATCGATCGACTAGGCGAAGATTGGATCTATGGTCCACCGGAATACAAGACGGCAGGCATGAAATCGACAAAGCAATCCCGACCGTCCGCGACGCAAGAGATGCACTGACACCCTACCTGTCAGGTTATGGCCGAATGAGCGACGTGCCGTGCGGCGAGCTGCTACCAGGATGCGAGATGGCTGCGGCAAGCCCATTTCAGAGAGGCCAGCGTTGCCAACAGCGGCTTTTGAACGCAAGCTTCACCGATCTATCAGCGTAAATTTGAATCCGGGCTGAAATCCATTACGCTGAACAAAAGGAACGAAAGAAGGCTGAACACCAGGAGCCAATGGATGGAAAAGTTTGTATTCAATATCAGCATTCCGATCAGCCGCAAAACAAAGTTCGGAGTGAAAGGGCTGCTCACCCTCGTCTTACTGGTCGCGGTAGGTTTGGCCGCTTACCGATGGGGAGATCAACGGGGCCGCGACAACGGCTATGCCGCCGGTTACGAGGACGGATGGTCCGAATCAATGGCATCGAAGCTGACCAAGAAGTCTTATCGCATTTCCGATTATTCTGAGATGAGACTGCAGTCTTTGGGGGATCTGATGAAGCTCGCCGAAGAGATCCAGCAAGAAGTCGAAACCACGTCGTGGGAACACAACGGAGGCCCCGCAATGATCGATGGATACCCCCAAGACTTGTCGCTCACGATCACGCAGACGCAGCGAGGGCACAGAGCAGTCGAAAAATTTCTCAAAAGCCGTCGATTGCAGAGTGAATTCGTCGCCCCATGATGCACCGTTAGACGAGCTCGTCGCATCACCTGCGATTCGTGAAGAAGCGATCAAAGTTTACCCGTGCTGATACAGCATAGCCACTCTGGGTCAACCATCACTTGTCGGGAAAGTCGACGTACAACTTCCGCAGCATTGTTTCCCCGATCTTCCATGCCGACTCCCACTCTGACTCAGGACTCTCGAACATAAACAGGTAGAGGATGTCCTGAGAATCGTCCGTGATCAAGAAGTAATGAACGATTGAACCAAGCCTTCTGATTCGACAGCCAAATGTCTTCGCGGGTCCGACTTCGCCTGGTGGAATGATCTGCAGCACCGACTGTTTGTCCTGAATCGCTTCTCGGATAAACGACTTGGCAAAGTTGGACGCCTCGCCGCCCTGTTTCTTGCCGACGTTCGGGATCACGTTGAGTGACAGCCCGGTATCGAACTTTCCAGTGCCATGAATCTTTTCTTTGGTGATGAAGTATCCACGCGTCTCATTTTTGCTCTGAGATAGAAAATGCCATTGCTGAGGCTTCAACATTCCGACGCGTACCTCGTCGCACCATTGCCAATCAAAGCCAGCCGGAGGCGAAGGAAGATCTGGTTTGTCTGCACGCACAGAGGACGGAAGAAACGCCAAAAGTAACAGCAAACAAACTCTGTGGTTCAACATAAAAACATTCCGGTTGCAACAGGATGACAGGACTCAGCAGACTTGCAGGTGCGAACTTCCGCATGCGAAACATAGGCTCGTAGCCTTCGTCGAATCCCATCGCTCTGCACGCTCGTTAGAAGCAGCAGACTTCAAACGATTTCTCTCCGCGGTTAAGACAAGTGTATCCGGCAGGGGATCAGGAACTAACCAAACCTAGTCGATTGGTCCCTCACGTTCCATCAAAATGAATTGGCGATCCAAATCGCTCTGCCCGCGAATTTCACGCATGTGCCTATGTCAAAACGCGGTCCGGTCAAGCAAAACGTGTGTTTTGGCACACAACCCGCGATAGCCATACGGTTCTCAATGCGTCAACGCACGGATCGAGCGAGAACATCACGAGGATCCAATGTATCCCTCACAATCGATGGAAACGGACTGACCAAACCGGAGATGGACCAAGGCGTTTTGAGTTGATCCACCTATCTGTTCACCATTCATGGTTCACGCCTTTGTGTCCTACAGTTCACATGCCCCAGCAGGCAAATCTGCCCAATCGATCGCAATAACATCGAAACTGACATGACCATCAACATACTTCACGTCGAAGATCGAAAAGAGGAAGCCCAGTTCATCCAAATGATGCTGGGCAGGTCTCCTGACTTTGAAGTGTCGGTCACGCAGGCCGAATCATTGGCCATGGCGCTCTCCGAACTGGCAATCTCCAACTTCGACCTCGTGCTTCTCGATCTCGGACTGCCCGACAATGTCGGAGTCGAAGCCGTCGAGACGATACGCAATCATTCACCCAACATCCCCATTTTCATTCTGAGTGGTGACGAGCGGCAAACAACTGCGATCGCAGCGATCCAAGCAGGCGCACAGGACTACTTGCCCAAGCAACACATGGTGGGACAGGTCCTCGCAAGAATGACTCAGCTTTCCATTGCAAGACAGAAGCGTCTGCGGCAAGCGGAAGAGGACTCGCTCACCGACGGACTCACGCAGCTTGGCAATCGTCGTGCGAGCGACATTGCCTTCGAACAGCGACGAACAAGACTTGGAAATGATCACGCCATGTTTGGTTTGGTCGTCGTCGACATCGATCGATTCAAAGCAATCAACGATTTGTACGGACACGATGAGGGCGACCAAGTCATCCAACGTGTTGCAAACCAACTCTCGCAAGCATCCGATGAGCAGTGGGATCTACACCGCCATGGCGGAGAGGAGTTCACCGTTTTGTTCCCGGTCGAAGACCTGAAAGAACTATCAGCGATTGCCAGTCGACTACAAGCTTCCTGTACTTTCTCACACGGCCCTCAGGATCTGATCAAAATTTCGGTGAGCTGCGGAGTCACCGCCGTTCACAGCGACGACACTTTCCGAACCGCCTTCAAACGTGCCGACGCTGCGCTTTACGCGTCCAAGGGACGTGGCCGATGTTGCAGTAGTGTCCACGACGGACAATCCATTCACCCAATCCTCATTCACACTGACTTCCCTTCGTCCATCGCCATTCACGTGCCCTGCGTGAAAGCTAACTCGCCCAATTGAGCGAGATCATTGACTTCAGAGCTGCCACTGTCGGAATTCCAATTGTGGCCAAGTCCCTTTAATTCGCAACCGCTTGAACGGCGAACTCGACAAGCGGAGCAGGGTCCTTCAATGAGTGCGGGTGATGCCCCAATCCGGGTCGGCGGAGTTCTCGGATTTGGCCGCCGAATTCTCGGTAGCGTCGGACTAACACATCACTGTTCTCACTCGGCGGAACGACGTTATCCTGTTCATTGATCATGGCGAAAATGGGCACTCCCGCTTTGGCAAGTCCAGCCAAACGATGCAGCGGTCCATCTTCCATCGATTTTGATTCTTCTTCGATGATTTGATAGGCATCCAAACACGTCTTCCATGCTCGGGGAGCGCCGATGCCGTCTCCTTTGCCACCTGGCCACGAGCGAATGTCCATCACCGCGTTATCGACATAGATGCCGCTGACTTGGTTCGGGTTGGCGGATGCCCATCGCATCACAATCAACCCGCCACGACTCATGCCTTCCAATAAAGGCCTGGGGTGCATACCGATCTTCTGGCTGAGTTCGTAGAACTGATCCCAACGCTTGATGGCGGTTTCGTTGCCGAACAAATCCGCGACGTCGCAGTAACAGACGTGCCATCCCTGTTTCAACAAAGCCACGTCGAGTTGCGGTTCATGGCCCCAAAAACGGGCTCGCCAAATCCATGGTGCATTCGGGGCGGACGCCGCAGGGCTGACCAACTTACAAGCCACTCCGTCCAGCTTAAATTCACGTTGAACAAACCCATGGAAATCGCCAACGGAAACTCGATCACCTATCTGCTTTTCAAGTTGACCAGCGGAAGAGCCCTCAGCCACCGCTACAGTTGCCGCCTGACTGGAACCGACCGATTCGTCGCCAACCACACCGACCGGCGAGACGATGCTGAGAGCGACCACCAGACAGAACGAATGGAACACGCGACGGTGGATGGGGCTGATCATGTTCGGCAACGAAGGCGAGAGTGAGCGACGAATTGGGCAGGCAGCGAAAGTCGCAAGGCCCCGGAAGGATCAAAAACATTCCTGATTCCGCCGTGTACTTCCACACGAAGATACACAAAGCCAACGTCGAGTGTCCTTTCCACCCGAGTCGTCGATTCCGAGATAGTGAAGTCGGAGGATCGCTTGTAAACAGCAATTGAGGACTATCCTGGACTGCCAAATGTTTGGTCTTGACAGCGTTTTAAGCTACGCAGGTTTTGTTCCTCGACTTCGCCCCAACGGGGCAGCCCTACGCCAGCCCAGGGCAACGCCCTGGGTTGTGGCGGGACCAAGATTACAAAGCCCCAACGGGGGGCGGTCCTAGCGGGTTTTGGGGAGTCTTTCTTAGGGCCGCCCCGTTGGGGCGGAGGAAAGAACAGAAACCAACAACGCATCTTCCGTGTCAACACCAAGCATTTGGCAGTCCAGGACTATCCCAAGTTCATCGCCAAAACCTGCTCCTGATGACCGATTATTAGAGAGCCGCGACGATCGCGCTAGTTTAAGCGGCGGGTTCGGTGCGACACTGCGTTGGTCGATCACTGGCTCGATTCCGCAAATCTTCTTTGGTTGATGTAACCCTTTCAAGCAGAAAGGTCGATGAACGAGACAACGTCTTCTTGTTTGGGCAAGTCATTTCGATGGGTATCCGCTGGCACCACTCCGCCGTCCACTGTTTGACAGTGCTAGCTCTGACCGTCATCGGTCCAGGATCTGCTCCCAACGCACGAGCTGAAACCGACGGTCTGGTCGCAGAGTCCTCCGCCGTTTCGACAACCTTCGCACCCGTCGAAGACAGTGTCAGCCAGAGTGATTTGTCCGACGCCATCACGCGAATTCGCGAGTTGGAAACGATCGTCGCGGCCATGCAGGCCGAGTCGGCGAGTGAGGCCATACCAGCAACGGTCGACGGAACAGCCTACCAACACGTGCCGTTCACGGATCGATCCACGCACGACGGAATCTATGATTCCGGCTGGACATGGCGTCCCCGCAACCCCCAAGAATCGCCTTTTGAGTTGACCGTTGGATTGCACAATCAGTTTCGCTACACGGGTTTCTCTCGTGAAGAATCCACGTCGGTCGACGCTGCCGGAAACATTCGCGAGATCAACAACCGGAACGACTTCAACATCAACCGAGGTCGGCTGGTGTTTTCCGGGTATGCGTTTGACGAAGACCTGCGGTTCTATTCCAACATCGACTACAGCACCGTCACCTCCAATCCCATCCAATTGCTGTTGGGGTGGATTTCGTTTCGGATGTCCGATCGGCTTTCGATCTACCTTGGGCTTGGCAAACTGCCAGGAACCTGGGAATGGACCGAAACATCTCGGTACACGCTCGGTGCCGACCGAACGATGGCGACAACATTCTTTCGACCGTCCATCACAGCGGGCATGTGGGCCAAAGGCAAACTGACCGACGACATCTCGTATCACGTGCTGGTCGGGAACGGCTTCAACACACTTTCACTGCAAGCATCCGAACTCGATACGCAACTCGCGTATTCCGCCCTCTCGTGGTGGGAACCGTTGGAAGAGTTCGGGCCCGGTTTCTCAGACATCGAGAACCACCCGTCACTGGCATTTCGATTGGGGCATGGATTGACTCAAACCAGAAACGCCAGCAGTAGCAACGCTGACCCCGCAGCCGAGCAAACCGTCATTCGACTCAGCGACGGAACTCGCCTGATCGAACCCAATGCGATCGCTCCCGGGGTGACGGTGAATGCCTTTGATATCTGGTTGTACTCCGCTCACTTTGGAATCAAACGGCGAGGATTCAGCTTCAGCAGCGAAGTGTTCCTAAGGTGGCTTCGCAACATCGAAGGCGACACCGGCACCGGGCTACCGTCACAGTTTGACCAGGGGTTCTTCGTTCAGAGCGGCGTGTTTGTGATTCCACAAACGCTGGAACTGTTTGCACGTGGATCCCAGGTGAACGGGGAATACGGCAGCGGCGACGAAGTTTCGGCTGGGTTCAACTGGTACTTGTTCAACAAGCGATCCGCCCGATTCACGTTCGACGTGACTTCCATCGACGATTCACCCGCACAGCAGTCGCGAACGGGTTATGTCGCAGGAGAAAGCGGCACCCTTTTCCGGTCCCAGTTGTGGACCTTCTTTTGAGCCGCAAAGCTTCGTCGAAGTGGGTGAACGGCGACCTTTTCAGGTGTTCGCCTGTTTGTGCCTGGGATTCTTGGCGAACGCCAGTGGTTCACCTTCCAATCAGTACGCCAAATTGCCACCAAACTCAGGAACGCGGTCGCCTTTCACGAGGTCGGCCCATTGATTCAATCTTCCACGAGACATTTCCCAAAACTCTTCGCACAGTTCGAAGTACTCCAGAACCACGTTCTTTTGCCCCACCTCCAGCAATGCTTTCGCCAAACCCATGTTGGGCCCGAACGATTTCAACTGAGGAGAACCTGGCGTTTGGCCGGCCCGAAGCAGATACGATTTCGCTTCTTCCACGTCGCCATTGAAGAGGGCCACGCGGCCCAGGATCAAATTCCCATGATGGAGATGGTTCCCTCGATTTCTTCCGGACTCAGCGACTTGGAGCATCTCCTTGGCATAGGTTGCTGCCGCGTCGATGTCCCCGGCTTCGAAGGCAACCTTCGCCAAACTTTGCAGTAGAAACTCTTGCTCCATTGGCCCCGAGAGTCGATAAGCGGATTGGAACTCGCCAAACGATTTGATTGCAAGGTCCTTCCGTTCGGGCCCCACAGAAAGCGAGATAATTCCCAAGGAATACAATTGGCCCAGAGCGGAAGACCACTCGGGATCATTTGGAGCCAAACGTTTGCCTCTGTGCAACAACGTTTCTGACAAATCACGATCGTGAAGTATAAAGTAACGTGCAGCATGGCGAAGAACCGCTGGACTTTCAGGCAAATCATCCGTTGCCTTGAGCCAAGCCTTCTTCGCTGTGTCATAAGCACCCGGTTGCAAGATTCGGTCGATTGTGACAAAGGGCGTCCCCATGATCTCGGCCTCCGGTGCATTCTCAATCAACCATAGCACGTGTCGCTGATGCGTTTTTTCTGCGTCTGGCTGCTCACGCCGGCAGAGAAAGTAATACCCTAATAGTTTGGTTCGAGAATCAATGTCCGCCGGTTGGTCTGCCACCTTCTTTTCGAGCTCAGCGACCTCTTCCGGTGTCAATCGCCGACCCTGCATTGCCAATTTTTGAACGTTCGACGCCATCCCACCGCTCCCATCTCAATCATAAGAAATCTGTTTGCAGCATACCTGATCTGCTGCATCCTACTGAGGCGGGGAAAGCTTCGCGATAACGAGAAACATCACCGGGGCCAAAATCAACACGACGAGGTGCTGAGCGCAAGCCCGAAGGTGAGGCTGGTAGCCATCGGCGATACCACTTGGGCTTCTCTAGATCGCTCCAACAGAATCGGCATCATTCCGGCGCATGTGGTCACCGATGTCAGCAAGACGGCGCGAAAGCGTCGTCGTCCGCCGTCGATGATCGCTTCGTGATGCGGCAAACCGTCAGTGACACGACGATTGAAAAAGTCGAGCAACAAAATCGAATCGTTCACAACGAAACGTTCCCAATCTCAGGTCGGAAGGACCATATCTTCCACCACCGACTTCAAATCAGTCATGAAGGTAGCTGATTTGTGAATGTACCTCGCCCCGATCACAAGACAAGCATGATCAATCTCCTTTCCCTGACGACCGGAGATCACGACTTTTGGAATCTTTCGAATCCGATCGTCATGATTAAGAAATTGAAACGCGTCCAATGCGTTGCCAGTGGGCGTCTCGATGTCAGTGACGATCAAATCAAACTGGTCCGATCCCAACACTCGCATCACAGAAAACCAATTGAACACCGTCGTTGGATCATGGCCCCAATCAAACAGTGACTTCACCAGGATTTCGCAGAACTCAGAATCATCTTCGATCACGAGAACATTCATAATCCACACGCTTTGTAGCGATTCAAATGCGGCGTGGGACACAGCACCTTTGAGACGGCAGCCTCGAAAACCTCGGCACCATAGGGTTTGAGCAAGAAATATCTCGCCCCTGCTGACATGGCCAGCCGCTCGTCCTTGGGGCGTGCCGAAGCGATGATGACCGGTGTTTCTCTCAACTGCGGATGAGACTTGAACCAATGAAGTGCAGTAATCCCATCCACTAAAGGCATCCGAACATCCATGCATATCAAGCTGGGCAAAAGAGCCTCTGCCTTCCTGATCGCATCCATGCCATCGCTGGATGAGTACACAACATACCCCATCGCTCGCAATCTCAATTCGACACCGAACCGGATTGCTTCGTCGTCTTCGACGACCAAGACTGTTGATTTTGTCATCAGTTGCCCCACTGAATCACTAGCTGGTTGCTAAATGAATCGCTGAAGCCGACGAATTGGACCGCAGATTCAATCTAACGCTCCCTTCCTTCGGCTGGCTCATATCGAGGAGTCAGATGAACTTCACCAACCGTCTTGCCAACCAAACATGCAGAATGTCTTCGCTCAATGCGAATATCGCCCCGCGACGAACTCCCTGACCGGCACCCCCGAAATTGCCCTTTCGGAACGATGCAAAACACAACTCTCAGTCGTCGGTGTTCAACGCAAAACATTCATTGGTTGTTCAAAACAACCATCCGGTTGACGCTGGCTTATGCCCATCCCAGCGATGACACCAGACGCAGTACGAACAAGTCGCAATGAATCTGGAGTCAAATTGATTATCGGCTCACAAAAAGCCTCTATTGAAGATATACCACCGCATTCCGGCCAAGTTTGTTGCAGACTGTCGCAAACCCCTAATGTTTCAACAATGGTCAGCGTTTCTCTCGTCACGACCAACACCTAGATTGCAAATCCCATCGATATGGTTTCGCAATGAAACCACCCTGCGTTCTGTTGATTTAATGAGCCCTACCGCTTTAGCGTCGGTTAATCAGACGCCAATCGGGGCTAACGCCCATCGGCTAATTGTTGTCATTCGGTATGCGATCAAATCAACAGCCCGCTAGGTCTCTGCTGCGTAGTAACGCTGCACCACAAGCAGGCCGACAGGAGGCATTCGGCGTTTGAACTGTTTTGCAAACGCCACTGTTCCCAAGTACAACCGGGCTAACCCCCAAACGGCTCACACGGTTCTTTCCGATCCTTCCTGGCCACCTGCCAATCAAGCATTCTTGAAGGATCCTCACACGAGCAGAGGTCCCGCGGCAGAAGGATGGTCTTCTTGGTGACGACCGCTGATTTCATCAAGAAGCAGAACCAGCCGTTCGAATTCGATCGGCTTTCGCATCACGGCGTAAGCGCCAATCTTCAGAAGCCTGGCTTCCGTTCGATCGTCGACTTTGCCGGAGATCAGAATCACAGGAATTGCCGCAAGCAGTGGGTTCTCCCGCAGGCCAAGGAGTACTTGCTCGCCATCTACAAACGGCATGTTGTAGTCCAGCAGGATGGCGACGGGATGCAAGCTGAAAGCCATCCGATACCCATCCAGGCCGTGCTTTGCTGTACGAACGTCATACCCATGCCCGGCTAGACGTAAGTGGATCCCGTGTGAGATGTCTTGTTCGTCGTCGATCGAAAGAACGACCTTCTCGCGTTCCGAAACATCCAGATAACTCAAGTCCGCCTTCGCCGACGACGAATACTCGTCCGCGAGTTCGAAGAGATACTTTCTCGCATCATTCTTCGTCTGGATATCCATGTTCAGCCCTCATTCGTGAAGTTCATGCGCAGCTACTGATTTTCGTCACGCAATCGAATTGTCTTAAAATGCTGCTACGCCGCAAAAAAGTATTTTTCGGTAAGGAAATACGTGGAGCAAGTACTCTAAAGTTTTTAAATCCAATCAAACATTTGGCACGAAACTCATCTGACCACAACGATGAACTCAATTGGCAACAACTCTAGAGTCACTCAAACATCGATCATCCAGCAAAAGTTCTTGTACGACCTGGAGCAATTGTCGTCCTTGATAGGGTTTTGCGAGGACTCGGTTAGCCCCAGCTATGTAAGCCTCGTTTTCATCAGCCAGGCTTGCTGACAGCACCAAAATCGGAGTCTTGGCGAACTTGCTGTCATTCCGCAGTTCACGAATCGCCGTGATTCCATCCATTCGCGGCATCAACACATCCATCACGATCAAATCAGGGCATAGCTTCGCCACATGCGTGAGGCAATCCAACCCATCGCTGGCAAAGCAAGTGCTCATACCACCCGACAGTAGCCACCGCTGAACGGATTCGCGGATGTCCGGTTCGTCATCGACTATTAAAACTACAGGCATCTCTTTTCAATTACCTCAGTCATTCCATTGATGTTTCGGTCGGCTATATCGTTTTGCCAATGGTCAATCCATTGACGGGCGGTGCTCTACCTACCCAAGCTTGGCACCATTTCCATCGTCCGGTTCCACTCTTCCCTCAACACATCGCGGACTGATTCAATGTCATCTCGTCCAGAACACTCAAAGAATGTGGCAACGTAGTTCGGCAAAGAACCGAACGGACGATTCCGATTCATTTGCTCAAAATCGCTTTCTGTTCTTTCCATCCACAGCTTGGCATCTTGTTGATTCCCTGAAAACAAGAGCAACCACCGATCGTTCGTCTGCCGGAACAACAAATCTTCGACTCTGAAGGATCCGCAGATAAAACGTTCGAAATCATCGCTTTGGCGTTGATCCTGAATACCAGGAATGTCCAAAGCTAGAAGACAAACTGGCCCGACACCTGAAGTGCGACTTTCGGCCATCCGAGTCGCAATGCACGCGGGATCTGGTAGCGGAAGCGATAGACGAAATACAGTCCCTTGCCCAACCTCTGAATCGACGTCGATGCTTCCAAAGTTTAGCGCCGCGAGCTTTTGAGCGATGTTCAATCCGAGCCCTACGCCACTACTTTGCTTCGTACCGTTGTGTGTCGCTTGCTCAAACCGTCCAAAAATTCTTTTGAGTTCAGCCGGTTCAATGCCCGGTCCATCGTCTACCACCTCAACGAGTGCATCCTCACCGTTGGTCGACAGCATTGTTCGAATGCGTACATTTCCGCCTTGAGGCACGAATTTGATCGCGTTGGTAGCTAAGTTTGTGATTACGCGAGTAATTTTCTCCGCATCGCAATACACCTCGACCTCGCCATCCGCTGCTTCCAGATGAAGATTCACTTGCTTAGTGTCCGCTCGGTTTGAGACGAGCATATGAACACGCTGGATAATGGAATCTAAATTGATCGTTCGCCGCGAAAGATGAAGCAATCCGGCCTCAAGCTTGCTCTTGTCAAGAAGATCATCGACCATGCCGTTGAGATCATCCGCGCGTCCCAGAATCTTGCTGAGCATCCCGGCTTGTTCTTCGTTGACGTCTCCCACCAAACCATCACGAATGATCGCGACATAGTCCTTGATGACGGTCAAAGGAGTTCGCAGATCGTGGGACACGTTGTCGACGATCTCTTGCGAAGTTGCGTACAGCTTTTCCAATTTTTCGTTCTTTTGAAGAAGCAACTGCTTTTGCTCCTTGAGATCCTCCTGACTGACCTTCAACTGATCGACGATCTCTCTGGTTTGATTTTCCGCCACTTGACGATGAATCGCGTGCAGGATGGTTCGGGCCAATGCCTGACCATGCAGTTCTCCCTTGACAATGTAGTCCTGTGCCCCCACGTCAATTGCGGCACGCTCGACCTCATCGTTGTCGAGTCCCGTAAGTGCAATGACCGGCGTCTCACTGCACAACTCTCGCAGCTTGGCGATTGTTTCCGTTCCGGACGAATCGGGAACAGCGAGGTCCGCAATGATCAAATCGTGCTTTTTGGACTCCAAAATGCCCAAAGCCTGCACGAGCGTTTCCGCCCAAGTGAATTCGAAATTCGGGCTGGATTTACGGAGCTGTCGAGCGACCGCCTCCGCATCGATCGAGTCGTCTTCTAACAACAAAATGCGAATTGGCTGGAGAGATCCCATCATAAATTCACTCCCTTCCTCGTCGTTCGAGGTCAATGAATCGAGACACCTCGAATAGGATCTGCCGAAAATCAAGCGGCTTTCGAAGAAACGACGACGCTCCCTGCAACATGGTCCTTCGTTCAGCGTCGGCATCTCGGATACCAGTCAAGATGATGACCGGAATGTCTTTCAGCATTGGATTGAACTTCAACACTGAGAGGAGATCTTCTCCGCTTCCGTTGGGCATCGCGAGGTCCATCACTACTAGTGAGGGTTTCCACTGAGTTACCCTTGCGATTCCTTCCATTCCATAGTGTGCATGGTCGACTTCGACTCGATACGGTCGAAACATGATGTCGATGGCAGTTTGAATGTCCGGATCATCATCTACGCACAGCACTCGCGGCATGAGCGGAGCATGTACTGCTCGATGGCAATACCTCTTTAGACGAGTTCCCACATCTTTGCGATGTTTGGTTTTCTGCGGTAGCGGCGCCATTAGCATCGAGTCTTGCCTCCCAAGGGAATGGAGTGATTTTGCGTAGCGAACCGCGCAAAAACGTTCACTTGAAGCTGAATCACTAAGTGCTTCTCATCGAAGATGTAGTGTCACCTGCAACCTCATTCGACCAATTCAGCGTTGACTTTGCGCATGTCGATTGGCCGCTTGAAACCAGCTTCACGATTGAACCCTAGCATTGGTATCCCCAGCCGAAGGCCCGACCTTCATTTATCACCCGTCATTAGTTCCACAATCCATCTTTGAACCGTCATTCGTTCGTCGCATGTTGGCTGACCAGCGCCACCTAACTCAATTGAATCGCAAAGTTTGGAATGCCAATGATTTTCACAATTAGTTCCGACCATGAGGAATCTTCTTACGGTAAAAGACTATTGGAGACGGATAGCGTGCTTCAAAGAAGCGATAAACACTTGTGATCAACTGGGTTACGAGCGTTCAAAACGCCACCATTCGCCTTCCATCTGTCTAACCGGAGGCGATCTCATTCGATTGGCAATTCACATTCTTACCGAGGGCATGCACATTGAGCATTCAAAAACCGCGGCGACGAAGTGACCGATCTCGTATGAGTTACGCAATGCAGAATCGCACATCAATTTCGATCGCCGCCACAACCGCCATGGTGGTTTTGGCTGTTTGCAATCCGAATGGTGCCTTCGCTCAAGTCGAGCGTCCACAAAGACAATCAGTTGAAAGCAATGACTTCTATCCAGCCGCCAAGATTGAACTGAAGTGCACACCTCTTTCGATTCAGTTCCTTTCAGAGCCATTCTCTTTGGCAATTGGTGGATCGAATGGACAGATCTATTTTTGTCGCATTCCCGACCTATCAATCACGTCGATTAGTCAAGCTCACGAGCTAGCTGTTCGATCGTTGGCGTTCTTGCCAAGGCAACGAGTGCTAATGTCGACCTCGTACGATAAGGTTGCCATTCTTCGGCACGAAGACGAGCGATGGCACGCCAGCCGAACCAAAGCGGTCGAACCAGTCGCAGGAGTTTTCGCTCGTCCCGGAGATCACTTTGGCATTTCTATGGTCGGATACTCGTCGCGGCTTTACGTTTCCTCGAAAAACGAACTCAAGGCCGTCGATACCGAGAGCCATTTTCTACGGACAGGTTGCTACTCGGAATGCGGGAAACACCTCTGCTATGGTGATCGCCGAGGAAAGATCCTTTTGACGCTGGTCGAGAATGCAGACGACTGGAGCACTTACCGAACTCACCGTGTTCATCGAAGAACGATCCGCCGCGTGGACTCCATTCCCGGCACGTCTAACTTCGTGTCAGTCGGCGAAGACGGTCGAGTCGCCGTTGTTGACCCCGATCGCGACACCGCAGAAGCGGTTGTCGACAACTTGCCTACCAAGCTGGTGAGTTGCACTGGCATCAGCTCATCAATGGTTGCCGCAGGTGGCACCAACAACAGAATCTATGTCGTTGATTTGACAGGTCGCCGCGTCGTTCAAGTTTTAGATGACCACCGGGGCACGGTGATCGGACTCGATTCGAGCGGTGGAATGATCGCGAGCATTGGCTATGACTCGAAGGTCATCTTGTGGCGTCGCCAAACAGGTTCGCCTCGCCCCAACTTGGGTCTTGCCAGTTCGGCTCCCGAGGTAGGCGAGTAGTTAGGGGAGAGAATAAGAACGCTCGACTGCGCCGTCATTCGCCGTTTGGAAGTAGATTAAGATTGTCGTAGGAACGTTGTCTGACGCCGGTTCAGCTCGCATGCCAAAACCTGCTGCCTCCATGCAGCGCATCTCCGACGGCCAGTTCACTCGGACCCCGAAGACGACATCGCCGGTGGCTCCGAGATCTTTGCAACAACGAGGTACATGACCGGAGCCAGTACCAGCACCACGAGGGTGCTGAGTGCAAGCCCGAAAGTGAGGCTGGTAGCCATCGGTGAGACCACTTGGGCTTCCTTGGATCGCTCCAGCAGGATCGGCATCATTCCGGCGCATGTGGTCACCGACGTCAGCAAAACGGCTCGAAAGCGGCGTCGTCCGCCGTCGATGATCGCTTCGTGAAGCGGCAAGCCATCGGCCACACGACGATTGATAAAGTCGACCAGCACAATCGAGTCGTTCACAACCACTCCAGCGAGTGCCACAATTCCAAAGATGCTGAATAACGTCAGATCGATGTTCATCACGATGTGACCCAAGATGGCTCCGATGAAACCAAACGGAATGATCGAAAGGATTAGAATCGCTTGCCAACTCGAATTGAACTGGATTGTCAGCAACAGGAACATCGCTCCCAAAACGAACACAAACCCCACCACCAAACTATTGACCGTCTCATCGGTCTGCTCCTGTTGTCCGCCCCACTGCAACTGAACTCCAGGAAACTCCTTTCGGAATTCTGGAACGAAGTTCGCTTTAAGATCGGACACGACGTTGAACGCATTGCCGCGAGTTTCGTCGACATCGGCCACCACAGAAATGCTACGCATTTGGTTGACCCGACTGATCTCGGAGTATCCCCGTTGCACATCGACTTTGACAATTTCGCTGAGCGGCCTCTCCATCCGATCCGTGCCTCGAACGCGAATGTCGTTGAAGCTGACCAATGTGTTGCGATCCTCGCGAGGGTAGCGGACTCGCAGGGGCACTTCATGGCGTCCCCGCTGCAATCGCATGACCTCTTCACCGTAGTAAGACGCTCGGACGGTCCCCGCTACATCAGCCAGTGAAACGCCCATCGCTTTCGCATCGTCGCGAACCTTGATGCGGTATTCCCATTTGCCTTGGCGTGTGTCCGTTGCGATGTCAGAGACATAGGGGTACTCACCCAGCTTTGCCTTGCATCGCTCGATCGCGGCGTCCAGCATCGCCAGGTTCTCACCGGTCGCCATCAACCTCAGCTCGATGGGCAGAGACGCAGGTCCTCGTGGTGTGGCTCCGAAGGCGACCGCCTCGGCTCCTGGAAATCGCCCTGATTCCTCACGCCACATCCGCACAATGTCATCGCTTGATACCGTTCGTTCACCGATGTCGTTGAGTTGGATGAACAGACCGCCGACGTGACCGGCGACGCTGCTGCCTACTTCATCGCCTGACGAGCCGACGGTTCGTTGAACCGCTTGAACAAACCCACCTGGGTCAGCCGTCATCTTTTCGTCGATCGAACGCTGATTGACTTTCCAGATCGCGTCTTCCAAACGTTTTGTGGCCGCGTTGGTGATTTCCACCGGCGTTCCGTCGGGGTAGGTCACCTGCACGGTGATGAAACCAAAGTCGATCTTGGGCAGCAGCAAGAACGGAACCATGCCCGACCGTACGACTCCCACTGACAAAATCAACAGACCGGCAAGCGTTGACAGTACAACGGCAGGGTTCCTGAGCGACCACCCCAAGATCGGTGTGTAGATCCGATCAATGCATTTGGTCAAAAGCTTCGACATTCCCGCGTTTGCTTTTTGAAGCAACCACGCCAATGGACGCAAAGGCATCAACAAGTACGTCACCACATCCAAGAATCGACTGCGTTTGTGCGAGAGGTGCGATGGCAGAATGGTCAAACTTTCGAACATCGAGATGATCAACATCGCCCCGACACACATCGGTAAAACGACGGTCAATCGTTTGATTCGGCCTTCCATGTACATGATCGGCGCGAACGCAATCACTGTCGTTAGAATCGCGGTGATCACGGACGGCATCACCTCATACGCCCCGTCGATGGCAGCTTGGTGATAGCTCTTTCCCATTTCGCGATGCGCATAGATGTTCTCGCCAACCACGATCGCGTCGTCGACAACAATCCCCAGCGCGATCAAAAACGCGAACATGGAAGTCATGTTGAGTGTATGTCCGCCGAAGTGCATGTAGATGCATGCGCCCAACAACGAAATGGGAATGCCGAGCATCACCCACCACGCCAATCGCATTTCCAGGAACAAAGCCAGGACGATAAAAACAAGAACCAAGCCCATCCAAGCGTTCTTGCTCAGCAGATTGAGGCGATTTTTGACGCTGGTCGAGCGATCGCGCATCGCAATCAATGAGTAGCCGTTTGGCAGTGCATCACTGCCATCCGCAACGAACTGTCGAACTTCTTCCGCAACCTGAATCAGGTCATCGGCACTGGTCGTTTCAATTGAAACCAAAACAGCGGGATGACCATTGACTTCGTTGATGCTTCCTTCGACCGAAAACTCATCACGAACTCGACCGAGATCTCCAACAGTCAACACCGCGCCGCCTGGCTGGCTCACCAGTGGAATTCCTTCGATCCCGGCCCCAACCGAACTCTTGTCACTCCCGCGAAGCAGCACCTCCTGCGATCGGCCGCGAAGGGTTCCGCCGGGAAGCTCCACGTTGTTTGCACGTACAATTTGGGCAACGCTTTGCAATGACAAGTTGTATTTGCGAAGCGTGTCTTCAGGGATCTCGATGTCGATTTGATAGTCGGGTGTTCCGACCAAATCCGCGACGGACACCGACGGCAACGCAAGAATCTCTTCGCGAATTTGTTCCGCGACGCGGCGAAGAGCGAGTGCCGCTTCCGCTTTAGCTTCCGCATGATCGAACGGAGGGCCGCGGGTCACATCGCTAGAACTCGATTCATCCTCGCCGGCGACATCCGAGAACTCAGGCACCTTTGGCCCCATCACCGCCACTCGAATCGCGGTCACAAAGTTCGTGTTCATCCGGATGTCAGGCTTTTCCGCAAGCTCGGGGAAGCTGGGAATTTGTCCGATCAACGTCGTGACTTCCGTGAGCACACGCTGGGCATCGGCTTGATTCGCATCCGGATCCAGTTCCAGGGTGACCGTCCCCATGCCTTCGCGTGCCAAAGACGTCATCTCATCGACGCCATCGACGGTGCGAACCGCTTCTTCAATCTTTTCCAGAATGCCTTCTTCAATTTCGTCAGGGCTGGCACCGGGATATTCGACCGATATCGACAGCACATACAGCTCAAAGTCGGGCCAAAAATCTCGACGCAACTGCGACAGGCTGAACGCCCCCAACAACAGCACACCAACCATCACAACGTTCATCGCCTGCCAGTTTTTGACAGACCAAGCAATCAGAGCTTTCATCCGTCAGCCCGCAAGCTTGAGTTTGCTTCATTAGAATTCGACGACGCATCGCCAATCGCCGGCGAAGCAGATTGCCCTGTTTTGTCTGGTCCCGCTTCTGCGATGGATGGCGTTTGCCCGCCCACAGGCATTCCTTCGATCGGATCGCTGATGGGCGAGACGATGATTCGGGTCGATGCCAAGGTGCACAGATGATCGAGTTCCGGTTGAACTTGAACGACGACGTCATCACCAGTCCGACTGACAATCGTGATGGGAACGATTCGCAGCTTTCCATCAACGTTCAACCAAAGCCGATTGCCTGGTCGAACGGCCGATTCAGCCACACGAAAGAGGAGTTGATTGGGTTGAGTTTCGATCGAAACGTCAACAAACATTCCACGGGTCAATTGCCGACTCGCACTGCCTTCCAAGGATGACTCAGGGGACTCTACCCGGAAGAGACATGGATAAGTCCGGGTGTTGACATCGATGCCGACTCCATCGAGGCGTTCGAAGACCGCTGACCATTGATGGGATTCCGTTCCAAAAACAGTGGAGATCGTCGCCGACACCGCCGAATTGATACGGTCGGCATCAGAGACCGCCTTTTCCGCCTGATCAGGATCGCTCGCCGCCAAGGTCGACAAAACGGATTGACTGTTCCAAATCCAGAACATCTGGTCCGCGGTCAGACTCGCCCGAACCTCGACGGCTGACGTGTCTTCAATCGTGATGAACGGAGTCCCTGTTGGCAGGAACGATTGCTCCTCGACTTCGGATGACACAACGCGCCCGTCGATTGGCGATTGGATCTCGCAGCGGGATAGATCCAACCGGGCTCGCTCCAACAACACTTCCGTCAGCGATCGTTTCTCCTTTACCAACTGCAACTGAGCAGTCAGTTCACGCCGACGGTTTTCGAGTTCCACCAAGGATGAGTCCGCAGCCAACTCAGCACGGCGAGCGGTGTCAACTTCGGAAGCGGATGCGGCCCGCTGGGCAACGAGCGAGTTTATTCGTTCGCGTTCTTGGCGAGCGATCTCCAGCTGCTTCTGGGCCAAAGACTGCAACTCCACCGTGTTCTCAATGCCGACCTGGACGGAGTTTTCTTCAGCGGCTTCTTGTTGAGCCAAAGCTTGCAAACGCTTCACTTCCAACTCGTACTCAGTCGAATTGAGTCGGATCAGCACCTCACCCTTTTTGACCTTTCGACCGGCACGAACGTTCTCAGACAACTCGACCACGCGGCCGGCAACTTCAGAAGCCAATCGCAGCTCACGCAATGGAACGACCACTCCATTGACATCGATCACCACGGGTCCACTATGAAAACGAAGGTCGTCGGTGCTGACAATCGTTACGGGTGACTTGGCCGGTTTGGTACGCTGCGGACGCTGACGTTCACCCAGGAATGTATAACCGTAGATCGCCGCGGCCAATACGGCTGCCGAGACGACCAGATTGACGACGAAGTGGAGCGGCGACGATGGCTGTGTGTCCCCCAACGCCGGTCCCGCTGACGACTCACTGGATGCCAAGTGCGTCCTACTCGCCGACTGAGGTATCTCGGAAGTCACCGCTGAACCGCTACCGTTCGATGCCGCTGCCTCGCTAGCATCCAACTCAAAGGTTGGAGCAGAACTCGGCTCAAGGTCAGTCGATTGACGCGATCCAGATGAAGCTGACCGAGGCGATTGAACGTCAGGTACGTGAGTCATGAGATTCGCGGGAAAGACGGGTGAATCATGGTCGCTAATCAGCCGGAAGCCGGATTTGTCAATCAAGTAATGCTGGGACGCCCCTCGAAGCCGGAACGCTCATTTCACAATGCCAACCGCGCAGCAAGAAGCGCAGTCACGTACGCCCATTAAAACCCGCCGTCGAGCTCCATGTTCCGCAAAAAAGTCGGCTCGGGTGAGATTTGTCACTCAAATCCGCCTCGCCCATCCCAAGGGACGGTCGGCACGAAGCGATCTCACCGGCCGCTTGGTGAGCCCAGAACGCTGCTTTGGCCTGATTCATCCAATTCCAGATGTTCTGCCACTCGCTCTTTAATGGATTGCACCAACGATCGAACTTGATCCTGATCAACATCGCGTCGGTACTCGTTGTCACGCTCGACATTGCCGACGTCGGGCCGAATCGCTTTGAATTCGCGACCGTGTTGGCTCGAGACAACGTTTCCGACGACGGTATTCCCCTCCGTCGAAACCTTCAGCGCGATGAAGCGATCACCGCGCTGAGAGCGAGTGTCATAGACCACGTTTCGTAAGAGATGGTTGTGATCCGCGATCGACGGCGTCGGCGAGGAACTTGCGACCGCGTCCACAACATAAATGGACTGCTCTCCCGCATCCACGATCACGTTCGATTCCAAACGATTGGCGGACGATTGGATCAGCACACCTTGCTTGGTCGAACCGAGGACAACGTTGTTCCGGATGACATTGTTTTCCGAGGACGACAGAACAAAGATCCCGCGACCGTGATTCTCGATGAAATTGTGCTCCACCAAGTTGTTCATCGCATCATTCGGCAGGCGGATCCCGGCGTACCCGGAATCCAGCAGAATCTTCGCAGTGATCTCATTCCAAGCCACATAACAATCGCGATGACGACTGAGATTGATGCTACCGTTTTCGATCGAGTCGAATCGGTTGTGGACGATCCGAATGCGATCGCAGTTGTCGCTGGCATAGCCCGATTTACCGAGATTGTCCCGGAACAAGTTACCTTCCAACGAGATGTCCGAACAACCTTCGAACCGGACGATTCCGCCCGCAAACTCAACATGGTGAAAATGCAGGTTGCTGGCCTCATACATCGCTACGGTGCGGTATCGGTTGCGCAACGTCAGTCCCGTGACGAAGGCTTTGCTTCCGTCGATCCGCCGCGCATTCAGCAGATACGAGCGTAGCCTGCGGCCTTCCAAGATGGTTTTGCCGACTCCATCACCGATGAGGTTGACGCCCGAACGCAACTGGATTGGCCGAGAGAACCGGTACGTTCCGGAGGGAATGTAAACCGTGTCGATGCCGGGTGAATTCGCGACGTGCGAGATCGCCTTCCCCAACGCAACGGACTGGTCTGAATCGGAGCCCGCACTCAAACCGAAATTGGTGGCGTTGATGGACCGAGACTTCTCAAGAACGTGATCGCCGACGACCCACGTACTGGACGTTCGCTCACTCGGTCCGAGGGTTTCTATCTTGGGAACCGTTGGATCATCCGATCGAGCATCCGCGACCGGAAGCAAACCAAGCGTCAACACCATGCCGAAGAAGAGAATGCGATCTCGCATGGTGGACGCCTACATGAAAAGCGATGAACACAGACGTTCTATTCCGAAACCGACTCGGACGGGAAGTTTGCGTTCGTGCTGACGGTTTGAATGTCGTCGTGGTCATCCAAGGCTTCGAGCAAAGCCAGCACCTTGCCCGAAACGCTCTCGTCTAGATCCACGTTGGTGGAAGCGATCTGAGTCACTTCGCTGACCTCGGTTTCCATTTTCGCTTCGTCAAAGGCGACTTCCAAATCGCTGAACGCTTCGGGAGTGCAAGTCACTTGGACCTTGCCGTCCTCATCGACCTCGACGTCATCCGCTCCGTTCTCGAGAGCGAGTTCGGTGACCTTTTCTTCGTCCGCACCTTCACCGAAGACAAAGATGCCTTTGCGTTCGAACAAGTAAGAGACACAACCGGTTTTCCCCAGTTCTCCACCGAATTTGCCAAACATGGTTCGCAACTCGGGTGCGGTTCGGTTTCGGTTGTCGGTCATGGCCAAGCACATCACGGCGACTCCGCCGGGACCGTAGCCCTCGTAGAGGACTTCTTCAACAGCGTCGCCTTCCAGCTCACCGGTGCCACGCTTAATCGCACGCTCGATGTTGTCCTTGGGCATCGAAACCGCTTTGGCGTCATCAATCGCTTTTCGCAATCGGATGTTCAGCGAAGGATCACCTCCGCCCATCTTTGCAGAAACGATGATCGCCTTGCTGAGCTTGCTCCACATCTTGCCCCGCTGAGCGTCAACACGCCCTTTGCGGTGCTGGATGTTCGCCCATTTACTGTGACCTGCCATGAGTGTTGTCCTTCCGGTTTGGATCAATCGTTGTTCACTGGAGTGCGATCGCGTCCATCGGATTCGGACCGATCCTCACTGAGATCAGCGGGGTTTCCGCTTGGTCAATTTACGGTTGGTGGCTTTCTTTCCAGCAGTGGAACTTGTCGACTCGGACGAAGCAGACTTGCTGGAGGTCGTTGACTTCTTTTTAGCCGACTTTTTCGGAGCCGATTCTTTTGCACTGCTGCTTGGCTTGGCATTGCTGCCGGACTTCTTCGCAGGAGCCTTCTTGGTTGTCGAAGTCTTGGACGATTTCTTTCCGGCGGACTTGGTCGTTTCAGACGACTTGGACGCCGTCTTCGAAGCCGACGTCTTACTGGACTTCTTCGCGGTGCCAGATGTCGAGCTTTTGGCCGAACTGGAGGACTTGTCCGTTGTCGCCTTTTTCTTGGTCGACTTGGCACTGGCAGCAGCCTTGGCTTCTGCCTTCTTCGCTTCGGCAGCCAAACGGGCCTGCGATTCGGCGGCTTGTTCAGCAGCCGACTTTTGCTGCACCGACGACTTAGTCACGCGACTGCCTTTCTTGGCGCTTCGTTTGACCAAGACGGCCGACTTTGCTTCCGCTTCTTCAGCAGCTTCCGCTTCGGCTTCTTGTTTAGCGGCTTCGCGTTCTTCTTTCTTGCGAGCCTTCACGCGTTTGATCGCGGCTTCCTTGCTGGTCAGCCATTCGTCGAGTTCTTTGGAACTGCCCTTGGCAACCGATTCGAGGAACGTCCGAGCGGTCTTGTCCTTCGGATCCATCAACAGTGCCACGGCTGGTTGATGCATCAAAGCTGCGAACTCAACGCCTTTGCTCTTTGGCACGGCTCGTTCAAGTCCTGGAACGCGACCATCGGACGCTTCCGCTTGGCTAGCGATACCGGTGACCAACATCACGACCATGGCGGAGTAATCGATTGGGATCGAGTGACCACCGAGTCCATGTTGAATGATGTAGCTGAGCACGAACGGAGTCATCGATGACATCCCTTCGAACTTTGCAACGGCTTTGCCCAGATTCTCTTTCTTCAGGTGGTCCAGATCGAAGCTGTAGAACTCTTCGAAGATTCCTTGCAGGATCGACTTCAGGCGCTGAGCAGCTTTGTTCGCATCCGGCAGACTCGACAGAACTGTCGCCAACTCGGTCACCGTGGTGACGCGGACTTCGTTCCAATCGAAATAGTCTTGCTCCAACTTCGCCAGGCCTTCGTCGGCCAAATCAGCGGGGCAATCTTCGAGCAGGCAGGCATACAGCGCGTGTTCGAGGAGAGGACGCGACGGGGTGGCGGGGGCCACGTCGTAGTGTTTTTTCAAAGCTGTTTGCAGCTTTGTAATCAGTTTCGCGCGGTTAGTGGCTGACATCTAAATGCGGTAATCAATCGTTTGAGTGGGGAGTGGCGTCTTCGCCAGAATCATTTTGGTCACGATCGTCGGTCGCGCCTTCTTTTTCTTGCTGAATCCGGGCAAGAATCTCGCTCACCGTCATCGCGTTCTCTTGGCCGCGATCGACCTCGAACCGCAACTTGGGCGTGTAGCGGGTATCCATTCGGTTGGCAATTTTGCTTTGCAGGAACCCAGCTGAGTTTTGCAATCCACGCAGCGACAGGTTCTTCTGGGACTCGTCGCCCATCACGCTGACCTTGACCTTGGCCTCGCGCATATCGGGTGAAACCTCGACCCCAATGACCGTGACGTCACGAACACGTGGGTCACGGACTTCGGTCACGATCGCATTCGCGACCACTTCGCGGATCGCTTCGGCGGCTTTGAGCAAACGTCGACTGGACAAAAGACAAACTTCAACAGAGAGGAGCGTGCAAACGCATCAGAAAAAACGTCACGCGGGCAATGATGCCCGCATCGACCGCTGGACTGAACTCATTCCGTGATGGTCGCTGACGACACATCGATGCCATGTGCCGTCAGTTTCCGACTCGAAGATCAATCGAGTTTTCGAGCGACTTCTTCAATCTTGTAAGCTTCCAATACATCGTCTTGTTTGATGTCGTTGAAGCCTTGAAGACGGATACCGCATTCCATGCCGCGGGGCACTTCCTTGACGTCTTCCTTGATCCGACGAAGCGTGTCGAGCTGGTAATCGCCGATCGTTCGCCCGTCTCGGTTGACTCGGATACGGCAGTTTCGCTGAATCGAGCCCTGTGCGACGTAGCAACCCGCGATCGTGCCAACTCGGCTGATCGAGAAGACTTGCTTGACCAACGCACGGCCGAGTTCGACAACGCGTTCTTCTGGTTTCAAACGTCCTTCGATCAACGCACGGATGTCATCGGTCAACTTGTAGATGACGTCGTAGCGACGGATCTCAACCCCACGTTCTTCGGCCAGTGAACGAGCTTTGTCATCGGGGATCACGTTGAAGCCCAAGATGACCGCATCGGAAGCACTTGCCAGAGTCGCATCGGCGAGCGAGATGCCGCCAACACTGCGTTGCAGAACTCGAATCTCCACTTCGGGATGGTCGAATTTGCTCAGCTCTTTGTCGATGGCTTCCAGCGAACCACGAGCGTCGGCTCGAATGATCAAGTTCAGCTTCACGGTGTCAGCCGATTCACCAAGCTTGCCGTCTTCCAGCATCTCTTGGAACGAGTCGAAGCTAACCTTGGTCGTGATACCCGACAGGCTCTGACGACTCGATTCGCCTTCACGAGCACTCGCGATTTCGCGTGCTTGTGAAATGTCCTTGAGGACGTGGAATCGATCGCCCGCACCAGGAGGCGTGTCCAGCCCCATCAAACTGACAGGAGTACTTGGACCGGCTTCCGTAATCGGTTTGCCAGTCAATGTGTCTTGCATTGCACGGACGCGACCGTGAGCCGGACCGCAAACCAAGATGTCACCAACTCGAAGCGTACCGTTCTGAACGATCAGTTTCGCAACCACACCGCGGTCGCCCTGCTGTTCCGATTCCAAGCAAACGCCCAACGCCGATCGATTCGGGTTGGCCGAGTACTCGTTCAGTTCAGCGATCGTTAGCAACGTGTCCAACAATTCGTCCATCCCGGTGCCTTGTGTGGCACTGGTTCGAACGATTTCAACATCGCCGCCCCATTCGCTGGGCGTGAGTTGGTGTTCGGTCAATTGTGTCATGACGCGGTTTGGATCAACCCCTTCGAGGTCAATCTTGTTCATCGCAACGACAATTGGCACTTCAGCCGCTTTCGCGTGACTGATGGCTTCTTCGGTTTGCGGCATGATGCCGTCATCGGCGGCCACAACCAACACAGCGATGTCGGTCACGTTCGCACCACGGGCACGCATTTCGGTAAACGCTTCGTGACCTGGTGTGTCAACGAAAGTCACGGAGCGACCGTCTTTGTCAATTTTGTAAGCACGAATGTGCTGGGTGATCCCGCCGGCTTCGCCCTTGACGACGTTGATGCCGACCAAGTGATCCAGCAGGCTGGTTTTTCCGTGGTCAACGTGGCCGAGGAAAGTCACAACCGGAGGACGTGCGACCAATGTATCCGGGTCGTCAGCCGTTTCTTCGATTTCAGTGATCAGCTCTTGTTCGAGCGACTCTGCAGCCTTCAGCTCGATGTCGAGATCGTGTTCGGTCGCGAGCAACTCGGCGGTTTCGAAATCGATGTCGGCATTGATGTTGACCATCATGCCCATGCCCATCAGGGTTCGCATCACATCGGCGACGCTCACCCCGGACGCTTCGCAGAAACTGCGAACGGTACACGGCAATTCGATCTGGACCTTGTCTTTCCGAGGTGCAGCAGTGTTGACACCCTTGCGACGGATACGAGGACGCGAACGTCGGTAGTGATGACGATCTCCGCCATCGGAACCGATAATCCGTCGACCACCACCGCCACGCTGTCGTTCGGCACGAGCGCTGGCCATTCCGGCCAAGCCCTTCTTCTTTGGTTTTTCGTCTTCATCGATGACGCGTTTGCCACGTCCCGCGAGACCAACGGTGCCTTCGGCTGTCTTCTTGCCACGTTGCTTCTTGTCCGCTTCGTCTTGTTCGAGGCGAGCGAGCGGAGCTTTCATGCCCTGCTTGTGGCCTTCGATGACATCGCGGGTCAGCTTGATATCTGGTTTCTGAGCTGCCGGTCCGGAACTGCCGGTCGGAGCAGCGGGCTTCGCTGGTGCACTCGGCAACTGAGCCAAGTTGACCTTGATGCGAGGTTCGCGTTTCTTCGATTTGCCCGCATCGGCGGCTTTGCCAGCTTCTTCAGGACGATTTCGCGAACGATCCAAGGACCGCATTTTTCCGCCAGCAGACGCGGAATCGCGACGCACGGCAGACAGAGGCGTTCCGGGAGTATTGGGAACGACACGGCCAGAGGAATTGTTACCCATCCGTCCCGCGATTCGGCTCGCCAAACCACCGCCCTTGTTGGACGAACCATCGTCATCCGATGAAGCGACTGGTGCGGATTCGCGTTTGGGTGATTCCGGTGCTTTGCGTCCACCGGAGTCCGATTTGGGACCAGGAACGCTTGGGGCTGAGGCAGCCGATTCGGGCTTGGTCGATTGACCATCCGTTTTGGCGCCCATGCCGATCCCGCGACCGCTAGGCGACGCCATACCGGTTCCGACCCCACCAGTCTTTGGCAGGCGGACTTCTGGTTTCGGCGAACCGTCAGCTGCCGTTGGCTCAGGAGCTTTCGCTTCTGGGGCAGGCGCCAACTTAGGCGTTCGCACAATCGGTGCAGGCTTGCCAACTGGGCGGCCGCCATCACGAATGGGCTGCGCCGGTGCGTTGGGATTGTCGGTGGCCTCCGCGGGTTTGGCAGAGCGACCAACATTGATCGCCGATGGCTTTCGACCGATCGCTCCGCTCAAATCACGAACGGGTGCGACGGGCGCCGTGGGCGTATCCTTGGTTGGAGGGGCAGCTTTTGGCTTTGGTTCAGATTTCGCAGCGGAACCGGCGAGATGACCTCGCACTTGCTGGGCCTCTTCGTCTGAGAGACTGGCCAGCGCGGAACCTTTGCCCGTGATACCGGCTTTTTTTACCGCATCAACGAGTTCTTTGCTGTCGAGATTCAGTTCTTTGGCGAGCGCGTAAATGCGTACTGGCACTGGGTCGGGGTCCTGTCAAATTCGATAGGTGAAGTCCGCTCGCAATTCCTTGCGGCTGCGGCTTCGTGGTTTCGTTCATCAAAATCGCATAAAAAGACCTCCATCGTTGCTACCGCCAGTCGGTGAAAATGCACCAGACTCGCTGAAAACAACGGGGAATTTCATAGCGTTCAAATTGTCCCAAGGACGATTGCAAAGACCAACTTTGCTTCTGTCCCACGTTAGGATAGCGTACGCGGCCCGTTTTTGAAAACGGCTCACTCAGCCTTCCTGCTTGTTACCATCGGCCTCAGTCGATTCAACCGCTTCGGCGACCGGCTCAGGCTCTTCGGATTCAGTCTGGCCCTCTTCCGCCACTGGTCCGCTCACTTCATCAGCGGGTTCGGCGGGGGCCTCTTCGGTGGAGGTAGCCTCCGGTGTTTCAGTTGCAACTTCAGCCGCAGGCTGATCGCCTTCGGCTGCTTCTGCGTTCTCCGCTTCCGCGGTTTTAGCGGTTGCTTCTTCCGTGCTCGCTTCGGCAGCTGGCGTCTCAGCCTTTGCCGGAGCAGGAGCGTTTTGGTCGGTTCGTTCTTGGTCTCGTCGGACGCGGCGTTCTTCTGCGGCAGCTTGTTCAGCTTCCTCCGCTTTGGCTTCCGCCGTTTCGACAATCCGATCGACATCCGCTTCGCTCAAGCCGCTCATTTCCATGAACAGGTCAGGCTCGATCACGGACAAGTCGTCATATGACAAATAGCCTTGCTCGACCAACGCCTGAGCAATCTCCTCGGTGATGCCTGGAATCTGGCTGAATCCACCCACCGCTCGCTCGATTTGTTCTTCGAGCTCGCTGTTGGTCATGATTTCGATGTCCCAGCCGCAAAGCTTACTGGCCAATCGAACGTTCTGACCACGACGACCAATCGCGAGCGAAAGCTGGTCTTCTTGAACCAAAACAATCGCACGACCAATCATGTCGCACAACAAAACTTGATCGACTTCGGCAGGTTGCAAAGCGTTGGGGATCAAAACTTCGGGATCGCTGTCATAGCGGACCACATCGATGTGCTCGCCAGCCAACTCTTCGCGAACGGCTTTGATCCGACTGCCGCGATAACCAACACAAACACTGATCGGATCAATTTGCTGATCTTCGCTGCTGACGGCAACCTTGCTTCGGTAGCCAGGTTCACGCGAGATCGACTTGATGGCGATCACGCCGTCGTTCAGCTCAGGGATTTCTTGTTCAAACAAGCGTTGTACGAATTGTGGCCGCGTGCGAGACAACACAACGCGAACGCGGTTGCCGCCGGATGGCCGGACTTCAAATACGATCGCACGGACGCGTTCGTTCGCGTGAAGGCTTTCGCCAGGAATTTGTTCGCTGCGTGGCAGGATGGCTTCGACGTTGCCCAAGTTGACCGTTGCGACGCCGCCGTCGGCACGCCCAATCATTCCGCTGACGATCTCACCGATTTGATCGCGGTATTCCAACATCAAGGCGTCGCGTTCAGCTTCGCGGACCTTCTGAATGATGACTTGCTTCGCCGTTTGAGCTCCGATGCGACCAATTTGATCGTCGCCGAGAGGTTCGCCAGCCAACGTCGCGGCGATCGCTCCGTTGTCACGACTGATCGAAACAATCACATCCGATTCTTCGCCATACTGCTTCTTTGCCGCGCTTTGTAGAGCCGACTCGATCGCCTGAAACAGCAGTTCTGGATCGATGTTTTTATCGCGATGCAGCGAATCGACGTATCGCAAAATGTCTTGCGGATTCATGGCGAAGAGAAGTCTTGAGACGAAAAGATAAAAAAACAGCCCGGACCGAATCGGCCCGGGCGAACGATTTCCCTGGTGATGAGCCGAGACTATCGCTCGGCGGTTGAATTGTCAATCCGAACTGGGGTCAATCCAGCTGCGATTGTGGGGTTGGCTCCTCGGATGAGTCAGCTTCTTCCGTTTGTTCGGATGGCGTTTCCGTTTGCTCCGACAATGAAGCAGGAGCTTCGGTCGCAGTTTCCTCCGCCGCATCGGGTTCGTCCTTGGCGGCTGCTTCATCGACAGACTGCGGCGATGATCCTTCGCCAGCTTCCATCACAGCCTCATTGGAATCCGACTCACCGTCCTCGTCAGCGGCGGGCGTTTCGCCGGACTCTTCACTGCCATCTTCCGCCGCGGCGTCAGTTTCCTTGGGTTGCTCCGGAGATTCCAAGGCCACCGCTTCGGACAACTTACCCGATGGTCGCAGCTCGTATTCTTTGCCGCCAATTTCCAACAACACCAATCGAGCCGAAACCGATTTGACGCTTCCTTTCATCGATCCGATCTCAAACGAATCTCCGACTTGCAGCTTCAGAGTTTCCCCGCGAGTCCGAACATTCATCCATGCCGTCCAATCGTCGCGTCCCTGAACCAACGCGGTCAGATAAGTCTGCGTCGCGTCGTCGAACTTAGGTGGCAATGGGTCGGGTTCTTTTGGCGGCGGAGGATTCTCAAGCTTGACGACCAATGTCTTTTCGATCTGACGACGCGGATAACCGGTGTCCGTCATTCGAACGACAACCTGCAACGGTTCTTTGTCAGGCGCAGCCGATGCGTCACCTGATTCTTCACCGTCTTCAGGATCCGCAGGCGGGTTGAACGTGAACGTTCCCGAGTCGGCCTTGAAGCTGGCCCACTCTGGCAGGTCACCTTCCAACTCATAAGTCACTTCGGTGCCTTCGGGATCATCCACCTTCAAGCGGACATCGGTCTTTTCACCTTTGACGGCAACCAATGTTGCATCACCGGCATACACAGGCGGCTGGTTGGGTGGCTGGAAGAAATTGCGATTCAAGATCGCCTGACGTGTTTCGTCGAGCGACTTGGCAACTCGCCAAGATTCACGTTCCGGAATCTTCGCGTCGATCGCTGCGTTGTTGAGCGAGATCGCATCGATGGTCATCTCAACATTCAGATCACCCGTTCGCGACGGACCAAAGTTCAGTTCGCGAATTCGATGCAGGTAGTCGCGAGCGTAGAAGTCATGCAACAGCCCAACCAAACCATCCAACGATGTCTTGCCGGAAACGCGAAAGCCGTAACGGTAGTAAAGATCGCCAACCGGTGCGTCGCTGACGGGGTCAACACCTGCGTCTCTCAACCCGGCTTCGCGGACCGTCCCCAACAACCACGATTGATAGGTGCTCTGAGCCCGCTCTGGGTTGCTGGGCAATGAACGCACCATGTACTCGCCCATTTGACGATCGGCATAGGCACCGGCCAATAACTTCTCGTTCAGCGTGTTGGCTTCGTTCTGCAATCCTGCCAAGCGATTGTCACGAAACTTGATCGCATCTCGGTAGCGATTGAATCCCCACTGGAACGCAATGACCACAAACAGGCCGCCAACGGCCATCGCTAAAAAGCGTTCACGTTGAGTCATGACTGCACCTCCGGTTGAACGTTCACGTTGAGGCTCGCCGACTTCGAAGCTTCTTGGGTTTCCTGGTCAGGCGGAGTTGCATCGGGATCCGGGGTGGATTCGCCGCCCGCACCTGCTTCGGTCGCAGATTCTTCTTCCGCGGCTTTAGCAATCCGCTCGTAGCGATCCGCACGAACGCTTTCGGTTTCCACCGAGACAGTTTCGCGAATTTGCCAACGGTAAGCATCTTCGGTGTCAACTTGGCTGGCTCCGTCGCCGACGACGCGGTGCGATTCATCCCGCAGCGACGATTCCATTTCGTCGATCACATCAGGTGATGTTACCAATCCGGAAACAACCATCCGTCCACCACCCTGGCGTGAATCCGCCTGCGCGGAAACCTGCTTCAAAATCAACTGATCCGATGGAGGCAGTGCTTCGGCCAGACGTTCGATTTCCTCCAGCCAGTTCACGTCGGCATCCAAAAATTGATCCAGTCTCTCAGTTCGCTGAACACTCGCGTCGGCGACTTTGACCTGGTCTCGCATCGTCGCATTCGCGGCTTCCAAACGTTCAATCTCCGAGTCGCGAGAACTGAGTTGACTCCAGAACAACCATCCCAGCCCCAAGACAATCGCCGCGGGGATACCAATCATCGCGGCCATCTTGCCACGGTTGGTGCTCGGCGGAATGTATTGACGTGGATTCGCGAAATCGATCAGCCGATCCGCGTAAGCTTCATCGGCGACCAACAGGCCGACCAACGGTGCCAGACGGCCGACGGTCTCACCGACCGAAGGCTCCACCGAAGAATCGCAGTCGACAATCTGCAGTGGGTTGATCAACCGTTTCTCGGAAGGCGTGTCCTGCCCTTGGTCCAAACGTTCGGCAAGTTGATCAAGCTCTTCACGATGGCGATCGGGTGTTCCCCAAATCGCAATGTCGCAAGGCGAACCCGATGCCCCGCAAGCGATCATGCTGCGGCGAAGCTCACCCGCCAAGGCGTTGACCCGCGCCGGTGATTGCGAAGGCAACCGGACCGAACGAACGAATGAAACATCTCGACCACGGAACAAAACGATTTCCGCTTCGTCACCGACCAAGTCAATCAATGCCAACGTCGACCGAGTCGAATCGTTGGTCTTGTCTCTCAGAATGATTTGATACAACGCCGCGGCAGCGATTGGACGCAGTGCGATCCGACCGACGGTCATGCCCGCTTCGTTGATTGCTTTTCGGATTGGATCAAGCCTGTTCGCACCGGTCGCCGAGACGATCGCCCGCACGCCCTTCTCGGTTCGGCTGGTCTGCAGGTAATCCACCGTGGCACTGTCGCCAGCGGACGCGAACGTTCGCACGGCTTGAAACCGGATCATGTCCGGCAATTCATCATCCGGAACAGGCGGGAATTCCATCTGACGAAGCTCGGCTGAATCGCGTCCAACCGCGACCAAGCACTCTGATTTTTCCAAACCGTGCTCTTGGATCCATTTGCGCAACGTGGATCCCACGCCGGCGGTTTGAATCGGCAAAATCGCGGCATCAACGATTCGCGTTTGCTTGCCGGAAACCTCTCCGACCACAATCCGAATCTGCTGTTCGTCCCAATCGACGGCTACTTTTTTAGTCATGGTGCAATAGTTTACTCAGTTGTTGTCCGGAACCACGATGTTTCCGCCCAGGACCGACAGATCGAACCCGCGACCCAAATGCGTCAGGTCTCGGTAGTGAACCACACGCGGATTCGGTGTGGAGGCGTCAATGATGGCTTCGCCTCGGGCGGCCAAACCAGAGCCCGAATCGAACCCGATGACTTGAGCTCGAAAGACGTCGCCGCGAGCGGTCACCAACGGCAACAACGCTCGCATTTGATCCACTGTGACTAAACCCTCCGTGAGCGGCCAAGTTTCGTGATTGCGGTCAGAAGTCGTACCACCCACGTCCTGAGAACGTGCTTCGAGGATCGCCGACATGGTGTCCTCATCGACCAACGGAACCCCCATCAACAATTCCGCCGGACACTCGTTCAGGTTGATTCGGCCGGGCAAAACATCACCGTCTTGGGTCGTCAGTTGATCCATCAGAAGCGGCAGGAACTCGGCCAACAAAGTGGGCTCGCCAATCAAAGGCGATGTGTACGTGAACGTTTCGCCGTTTCTTTCCAACGAGACTTTCGCGTCGATCAGATCGAGAACCTGATTGAATTCGACGGCGGCTCCTCCAGTCAGATCGAAATCGTCCAAGGCTTCGACGGACCACGGCAACACGGTCCCTTCTGATTCAGAATTTGCGTTATCAGCATCCTGAGCTTCGATTCCCTGGGCGGCCAACGCTTCGGCACTCGCACCACTGACCACCGAGTCGGCGAGAGACGACTCTCCCGAAATTCGATAAGCGACGATGAACGACGCGAATACTTCGTCACCGATCGCAGTCATCAGCTCTTCGTAGAGGACTTCGAGATCATCGCCGTTGATATTGACCCGGAATTCACCATCCATCGTCTTGTTGGCTTCGGCACCGTGGACCGTCAAGTAGCTGGCCCAACCAAGAACTCCAGGTGTCTCGATGCTAGCGGCATAGCGTTGCTGCTCGTCGGGATCCAACACGCCGTTGCGATTGCTGTCCGCCCCAAATAACAGCTGAGGTGTGACGCCGCGAACGAGCAACAGTTCCTCAACCGTTTGCACTGGCCCATTTGCCGCCGCGTAAGGTGTCGCGAGCGATGTGTAGTACTCGTCTTCGCAGCCGTTTTCGCGTGGCTCGGTGTCTTCATCGAGCCAATCCAAAATCGCATCTGCGATCGTGACATCCATGCCCGGCAAAGTCATCAACAACGTCACGGCGATGTTTTCGCTCGACAAATCAGAATCCTCCGACGCGGTCGCATCACCCAAGATGCCACCCGCATCGACACTACCACCGGACAGTCCCGTCAACATGTTGATGGCATCGGAGTTTTCTTCCAGCACGGTCAGAGCGTTGATATTCAAACGAGCCGATTCGTTCTGCAATCCATAACGAATGCCACCCAGCGTGCCCATCTCGGTCAGGCCGGGCGCAAGCACCGTGAAGTTGCTGGTCGGGTTGCCCTGCGATCCATCGGTGATCGGCACCCCCTGAAACATACTCGGGTTGTTGAAAACGCCACCGGCGTCTTCTCGCATCGAAGCGGGTTGAGCCAACACCAAACGGACCGCTTCGATCCCCGAATCAACCGTTGCACGTGCCTGAACCAAATCGCCTGTCAAGTAAGCGGTTTCGTCCGCTGCGATCATCAAGTCGGTGAACGAGTAAACCGCCATGGTCGCGACCGCGATCACGATCAAAACCAGCACCAGAAAGAACCCGCGGCGACGAGCGTTTCGCGCGACAGGTTTGGTGCACGAATCATGTGCTGGACGTTCCAAGGACTCACCCAACTTTCGCAATGATTTATTCTGCGACGACATCAGGTGCCTCCGCGGTGCTGGCGGCTTCTTGCTCTTCAAGCAAGGCTTCTCCGTCTTCGGGGAATGACATCGGAAGACGAATCACGTGAGTGAAGACGCGACCTTCTGTTAAACCAATTGTGGTGGAACCAGCAGACTCGCCAAATGCCGCACCCGGCGACGCGGGCGGAGCCAACTGCAAACGAACACGAATCGCCAGCGGCAAATACCCGGTTTCGTCGGTGCTGTACTGCGGCAACCAGTTCACACCGTCGTAGTATTCAAACGCAATCGCGACAACTTCAGGAGCGATCAATTCACCGGTTTGATCCAAACGGGACGAGCCACCGGTCAACATCGCCTGCATGCTGATGGCTCGATCCAACTGACGTCGAACCAGACCGCCACCCGTCGAAGTGGCGTTCGTGGTTGCGCTCTCATCCGTTGCCGCCAACTTTTGCATCTCGTCTTGAATTCCAAACGAGCCCGCGACCTGAACAAAATAAGTGACCGTTTTGATGTCGCTGGGACGGTCCAATAGATCGACTCCGGAGCTGATCGCCAAATCAGGATCAATCGCGGTTTGCTCCAAACTGGGCAAGCGGCTGACATCGATTTGCAACTGAGTTTCATTGCCGATCAAACCAGGCGACTGCAGAACAACTCCGGACGTTATCCCCATGTCCGATTCCAAAGTCGGATCACCATTGAGCGTGTCGGGATCATCCGGCGGCAATTCGTCATCACCTTCGCCCGCGGATGCGCCACCGCCGGTCAAGCCGAGACTTTCCAGCGGAGCCGCCGCCGCGGACAACACATCCGACAAGGCGTCGGTGGAAACCGGACGAGTGACCAGCGTCATCCGCAAATCATCTTCGATCAGTTGCAGCAAAGCCGACGCGAGTTGAGCTTCACGAAACTGTTGTTCCGCGTTGTCCATTTCGCGAGCGTAGAAATTGATCGCACCACTGATCAGCCCCATCAACACAACGCTGAGCGCGAGCGTCAAAAGCATCTCCAGCAAGGTGAAACCGGCACGTGGAATCACGACCGACCGTCCGTCCACGAACGAGCTGTTCGAGCGGCGACTATTGGATCGATGCAGATTCAGCACTGGCTTCCTCCTCTCGCAAAGCGGCTTCTTCTTCAGCCAACTCTTTCAGTCCCAACAATGGATCGATCATCCAGCGAGTCAGCGAATAAGTGGCGAGCGCCGGACCGCCATCGGGATCCAAAGCTTCCACGCTCACACGAACGGCCAACATGCCTTCCATCGGGGCGGGCACAACATCGATCTGCGCCTGGAACATGGTCGTCGCGTCGGTGTCCATCGCCTCCACTGGCATCGCCGGGGAAGCCGCGGGCGTCATTCCGGTGGAAGCCGAAACCAATAACTCCGACATCTTGCTGGATGCAATCAACCGAGTCTGGCTGAGGTCGCGAGCTTCCCGTGCCGCGTCCGTTCCCGTCCCAGCGATCTGGGCAAGGATGCCGAGCGAAACGCCAAGGATCGCAAGCGACAACATCATTTCGAGTAGCGAAAATCCGCGTCGCGGTGTGCTGCTCGATCGGCAAGGTAAACCGCTGACCATTCGATTTGCGTTCAAGGTGACACCTCGACGCTGGTATCCCCGGTCAATCCACGCAGCAACACCGCGCCCGATCCAGCCTCAAGATGACTGAGCGTGATTCTGGCGTTGCTCGTCTGGCCAGTCGGGTAGAAGTAGATGGGTGGGAAATCCGAAGACGCGGTCAGCACGACTTCGCCATTCGTTTCGGGAACCGTGGCGGTCGTTGATTCGGTCGCGTTGATCAGCAACGTCGCCGCTTCAGCACTGCTCTGTCCACCAACTGGCGAAGTCAACACGGTGGTGATCGTCACGCCTTCGGGCATTTGAATGATTCTCGCGTCGGCCTCGACCGGTGTCACCGCGGATGCATCGAGTGCCTGCGAAGCACCGGACAGCAACGCCGACTGTGAACCGGATTGATCGATCGCCTGAGTTCCATCCGCAGCGGAACCGAGCGGCGAAACGATCCAGGCATTCGATTGACTCGCTCCGGATGCGTCGACAAAGTTTGCCTCCGTCGGACGCAGCACCATCACTCGACCGTCTCGCATTGCACGAACTCGCAACCGAGTCATCTCAGCAGCGAGTTGATCCGTCCCGCGAACCAACCGTCGATCGGACAACAACGCACCGGCCGTCGGGATGATCACCGCCGCGATGGCAGCAAACACGGCCATCGCGAGCAACAGTTCCAACAAGGTGAAGGCGGTTCGCGACGCGAACCTGGTGCGCAAATGGCTGTCAGCGCGAGACGAATGCGTCATGGCAATCAGCCTGACACGATGATGTCATCATCCGTGTTGACTTGACCGTCGATTCCGCCGCTGCGAATCTCGAACGTGTTTCCGTTCACGCTGTAGGTCAATGCGTTGCCCCAGGCATCCAGAGGAATTTCTGTGATGATCGGAGCAACCCACTTGGCTTTCTTGGCCGAGTCGCTGGGTCCATCGCGGAGTTGCTCCAGCGTTTCTGGCAACGAGTTCATCCGGATTTGGTACATCTGGATGTTGCTCTTCAGCGAGTTGAGCTGGGTTGTCGTCGCGTTGGCGTTCGCCTCGGCTTGGGCACCGGTGATGTTGACCAACACGATCCCGCCGATCACGACCAGGATCGAGAGCACCAGCAACAGTTCCAACAACGTGAAGCCGGCGCGAGCAGCGGTGCTGCGACGAGAGCGAGGGGAAGTCGATGTCGCGGTTTGGCGACGGGCTCGGTGAGCCACACAGTGGTGATCAGTGAGCATCATGAGTCGAAACATTCTGCAAAGGTGGGATGGGTAGGAAGGGCTCCCGCCGGATTGACCGGTTGGCACATTGGCCGCCCGAGGGCGAAAGCATTCTTCCAAGCGTACATTGAAATGAACCCCAAGCCAGCCCCGAAGTTTCGTGGATCGGGTCAGGTTGAACGATTTGCGACCGATGGCTTTCCCCAGCCTCACGCGACAACCGGGTTTGAAACTTTTGCCAGCCACCAAAATTTAGAGAAACGACTCCTTCGCGGCGATCCAACGTGGCTCATTCGCAAGCAAAGTTTTGCTTTTCAGCGAGCTCTGGGCGCGGATTCAATCCGAAGCCGGCCCCGTGAAAAAAGGTGCGTCGGCATCCCACCAATCCGGGTCACGAAACATCCCCTGATCTGCCCCGTGATGGAACGGCACCGAGCGTTGGATTCTATTTGGGCAGCCCGACGAGTCCTTTTGGGGGCTCTCGGTCGTTTGGTTTGCAACGGTTGAAGCGACAAATTGATCGAATTTCTGAGCAGTTTCTCGCCGCCAAGTTGACAATCCAATTATCTTCAGACGTCCGGCAGGCCACCACTGCGCTCCGATTTCGACCACAATCGGTGCGTGAGAACCTGTCTAGAACGACATTTTCAAGCTTTTCATCTGATTATTTCGATTCGCTTCGCTGTCACGGTGACCGTGGCTGATCCCTTCATTCTTTGAGTTTCTCATGACGCTTCGACGCTTTCATTCTTTGTTGGGCACCGCTGCTTCAGACGCTTCCTCGGTATCCGATCGAGGAACCAAGGGGCAACGTTCCGGTAAATCCCGCCGCACCCGGAGTGATCGACGAAGCAAATGGCAGACCGCTGACCGCCGACTGAACCACGAAACGCTCGAAAAACGAGAACTCCTCGCCGCGGAGTTGGGACTGATCGCTCATCCGGTATTCGCTCCTGGCACACCGAGTGAAACCATTGAGCAGTGGCATGAGGAACACGGCGACAATCATGCCGCGATCACATCTGGCACAAAACTGCCTGGTTTTCAGTTTGGCCCTCAGCTTCAACCCATCCTTTTCAATCCAACGGACCCGTTGCGTTGGCGGACGTCAGCGTTGAATCCCAGTGGCGCACCCAATTTAGGCGATCCGATCACGCTGACATGGAGCATCGTTCCGGACGGAACGCCGATGCTGGACCCAAACACGGGCAACACCACCGGCACCAGCAATTTGGTCGGATTCCTCGATAGCGTTTATGGCAGCGGAGCGACCAATGAGATCACGGAAAAACCATGGTTCGGGATTTTCTCCAATGTCTACGACGTGTGGTCGGTAGGGACAGGCTTGAGCTTCGTCTACGAGGACGATGATGACATGGCACCTTGGGCCGCCGACGCTAGCATTGGCGAAGCGGACGTGCGTGCCGACCTGCGAATCGCGGGGGCCGCGATCGACGGTGACTACAACGTCTTGGCCGCCAACTACCCACCCTCTGGATTCGGTTCCATTGGCTTAGACGGCGACATGATCATCGACACGACGGACCGTTACTATTCGGACACGGCGAATTCGGCGTTCGATCTCAATATTGAATTGACCAACATTCTGAGTCACGAGATTGGTCATGGGATGGGGTTGGGCCATGTGATGCCGACCAACGGCACCAAATTGATGGAGCCATTCATTAGCGCGAACTACTACGGTCCGCAAGAAGATGATGTCTTCAATATCAACATGTTGTACGGCGACGCGATGGAGCCAAACGACACGATGGCAAATGCAGTCAATCTCGGGGTCCTAGACCTTGCTGCCCAAACCATTACTGATGTGTCGATCGATAGTCCTAATACGGATGTGGATGTCTTTGCGTTCTCACTGAGTCACCCCACCGAAATCGATCTGATCGTGACGCCTGTTGGGTCTGCCTATTTCGAGGGCGAACAAGGCGGTGCCGCCCCGGTTGAAGTGGATCGCCAGCGTCAACAGGACTTGCAATTTCGATTGCTAGATGGAAGCGGAAATCAGATCTCGTTGTCCAACGACAACACATTGGGCAACGCGGAATTCCGCGCAAAAGTACAGTTGGCGGAAGGATCTTACTTTGTCGAGGTTTCCGCCTTCTCAGGAACAGACTCGCAAGCTTATCGCATGTCGGTAGGCAATTCCGCTCGCGTTATCGTTGGCCCCACCTTGCTGGCGATCCGTCCTGATGACTCGGGGCTCCTGCAAGACGGCGATACGCTTGAAGCTGCGCCGAATGAATTCAATCTCTTTTTCAATGGTGGCGCTGATCTCGACGAAGCAACGATCAGCAGCGACACCGTGAAGTTGATCCGCGCCGGCGAGGATGGGATTTTTGGTCCCAATCCGGACAACTTGGACGCTAGCGGCAATCCAATCGACGATGACATCCAAGTTGAATTGGGTTACGTCGGCCTGCTCGAATCAGGAAGCATCGAAGCCAGCAATCTTCAGCAAATCGTGATGCGACCGGCCAGCAATGCGGCCCAGAATGCGTTCGATCCATCGTTTGGCTTTCCTGACGATCTGTACAAAATTGTGCTCATCGGCGAGGGCAACTCACCTTTGCAAAGTCGTGCCGGAGTACCGTTCGATGGCGGCAACAACTTCGAAACGACCTTCCGCCTCAACCGTGGAGCCCAGGTTGTCGCCGTTGTGCCTCAGCCAGTTGTTCGGGCCAACGCGACGCAAGCGAATCCCGAAGGCACGCTTTCACAGCAATCGGACACGATCGTCATTCACTTTGACGGACAGCTTCTGGACATTGGCGATGCCGAAAACCCCGCTTTCTATCGGCTGATCGATACCCGCGCGACTGCGGACAAGACCGATGATCAGCTCGCACCGTTGCAGCCCAATTTGGCGACCTACGACGTTGCCGAAGGCACGGTCACACTTCAATTTTCGGGACCGATCCCCGAGGGTAACTATCGGTTGGACATTGGCGAAGCGGGCACGCCAGTTGGTGGTTCTCCCACCGTTCCGAGTACCTCACTCACCAACAACGACAACAACTCGACTCTGCTCACCGCCAGCGATCTGACTGGAACGCCAGCGAGTCCCGTGACGTTGGATGCGACCGGTGTTCGCATTGCTTCACAGATCCAAGTTCAATCGGTCCCGCTCGCTCAACGCGTTGGTGGATCCGACGAGCCGGGGCACCGAGAAATCCAGCGGGAACCCCATGTTCGAAACGACGAAGGAACGAATCTGATCGCTCCGTCATCGATCGAGATTGTTCGCTATTACTTCCCGGACACTCTTGGGACTGATGCCAACGGCCAGGACTACATCAACCTGATTACCGAAAAAGAAAAGGAAATTGTCCGCACCCTGTTCGATATCTTCGCCGGCTTGTCGGGATACGAATTTGTAGAAACATCGGAAACAGTGCCCGGACTCGATGAGCTGATGATCGGCAAAGGGGATTTCAGAGCCGTCTCACCCAGCCTGGGACCGAACGATGGTGTCGCCGGGTTGGCGAATAGCACATTCGCAATCCTGAATGGCACCTTGTTTAATCAATCAAATCGTTTCTTTGGTGACGGTTTCACAGAGACGATGATGCATGAAATTGCACACTCACTGGGGCTCGGCCACTCTTATGACATCCCTTCTCTTCAAGGAGCTCCGTTGCCAAATGACGTGCTGCCTGGAGATCATGATATTGTTCAATTGCAACGCGTTTCTCCACCTAACGCGACTGACATCGACCTCTACAAGTTCGCAGTTGCGGAAGGAGGACGTTTCACGGCAGAGACTTTCGCCGAACGCCTTTCGACGCCAAGCGGCCTAAGCACTGTCTTGACCTTGTTTGGCATCAACGACGATGGATCGATGGACATCATCGCCCGAAACGATCGCTACTTCGGCAACGACTCATTCCTTGACGTCGACCTCGAAGCGGGCACCTATCTGATCGGTGTCAGCAGCACTGACAACGAAGACTACAACCCTTTGGTTCCTGACTCTGGTTTTGGTGGCACGACAGATGGTCAATATGAACTGGAATTGAAATTTGCTGGTGAGTCCGCGTCTGTCCTCCGCGATGTTGATGGAACTCCTATTGACGGCGACCGAGATGGAACCCCGGGCGGCGTCTTCTCGTTCTACTTCCAAGCCAGCGACGTAAGCACCACCGTTTTCGTCGACCGTTTGAACGATCCTAACGCAGCTGCGCTGGATGGCGACGGGACGTTGGGCAATGCGTTTGACAACATTGGGCAAGCGTTGCAACGTGCCGGTGAACGCATTGTGTTCCCGACCGTAGGTCTGGATGCACTCGATGCGAGTGACACCTTTGAAATCATTCGCACAGTCAATGGAACCCCCGAAACAGAAAGCTTTCACTTTGGGGCCGGCGGCATCACCTTGGCCACCAGTGGCTCGCCAGAAGACGCTGCTGTAGCGACCGCTTCTGCTATCAATGCTGTGTTGCCAGGAAGTGCCAATGTGGTTGGTCGAACCGTCGAACTGACCGGGATTGAACGATTGGATCTGTCTGGCTCAGACACATTACTGAACACACCGAACTTGGTTCGGATTATCGGCAACGACGCCGATGGCGATCCATCCACCACCGCCGACATCAAACCGTATCTGATCGGTACTGCGACAAGTGGCGCGTCGCTTCGCGATGGTGCTGAATTTCGCGTTCCGCAAGGCGTCACCGCGATGATTGACGCGGGAGCGCTGCTCAAGATGCGGAAGTCAAACTTGGATGTCGGATCGTCTTCCATCGATATCGATCGTTCCGCAGCTGCGCTTCAGGTACTGGGAACCCCCGATGTTCCAGTTTGGCTGCGTTCGTACTTTGACAGCACTTTCGGCGGCAATTCGACGGGTTCATCGGCAGCCAATCCACCGGCAGCAGGTGACTTTGGCGGCATCGTTCTGCGTGATGATTCCGATTTGGAATCCTCGGGCATGTTCCTCAACTACATCTCACACACTGACATCCGACACGGTGGTGGCAAGGTATTCGTCGATTCCGCCGAAGATTCATTCAGCCCAATTCACGTGATCGATTCCCGACCATCGATCGCGTTCAACCGAATCACCGATAGCAACAGCGCCGCGGTTTCGGCCAGCCCTGACAGTTTTGATGAGTCCGGTGGACGCATCGGGCCCGAAATTGTCGGTAACTATTTGGCGAACAATACCATCAACGGTTTGTTCATTCGGATTGAGACTCAAGATGGTCAAGTCGTTACTAAATTGACCACACCGGGTCGATTCAACGACACGGACATCGCGCACGTCTTGACTGAGAATTTGGTGATCGCCGGAAACGTTGGCGGTCGCTACCTAGACAAGACCACCGGCGAATTATCAGGCCGCGCGTCGGGACGCCTGCTTGTCGATCCGGGCATCGTCATCAAGTCGGCAGGCGCTCGCATTGAAGCGGAAGCGGGTGGCTCAGCCATCATCGCCGAAGGCACCAAAAACCGCCCCGTCATCTTCACCTCCATCAATGATGATCGATACGGTAGCAGCGGAGTTTATGACACGACCAACACACCTGGGTCGGCCGGACTACCTGGCGACTGGGGCGGTTTCTACTTCGGCTTCACGAGCTCGGGTAGTATCGACAATGCCATCATTTCTTATGGTGGTGGCGACTCATCGATCGAAGGTGGATCCGCAAATTTCAATGTGATTGAAATTCACCAAGCTGAAGTGCGGATCACCAATTCATTGATCAGTGACAATGCGAATGGAAACGCGAGCGGCGTGCGCAACGGGCGCGGTGCAAACGCGTCCGCCACGATCTACGTTCGCGGCTCACAACCCATCATTGTCGGCAATGAGATTGTCGACAACGAAGGACCCGCAATCAACATCAATGCCAACTCGCTCCAGTTCACCAACACTCCTGACTATGGTCGCAGCACTGGTCGGTTGGAGGTTTTCTCAGAATTTGACGACAATGTTGGACCGTTGGTCCGATTAAATCAATTCGAGAACAACGGCATCAACGGCATGCTCGTTCGGGGCGAAGTGCTGACGACGGAATCCATTTGGGACGACACCGACATTGTTCATGTCCTCCAGAATGAAATCGTGGTCGGCAATCATCATTCCAATAGCGGTCTGACGCTTCGCAGCAGCGGAAGTGAATCCCTGGTGGTGAAGCTACAGGGCAACAACGCTGGGTTCACCGCAACTGGGTCTCCCGCCGAAATCGTCGACCGAATTGGTGGTACCGTCACCGTGTCGGGTTCCCCTGGGTTCCCAGTGATCTTGACCAGTCTTCAAGACGACTCGGTGGGTGCCGGATTCACACCGACAGGCGCTTTTTTGTTCGACACCGGAAACGATGGTCAAACCGGCGGTCAGAAAGGGGATTGGCGTGGGTTGAGTTTTGACGAATTCAGCAACGACCGAAACGTTGCTGTTGTCCGAGAACGCGAAACGCCGTTGACGGCGGGGAAAGACGAGAACTCCTTCCCGGGTGTTGCCCAGTTTGTGGGCACCTTGGCTCCCGACCAAAAGAGCGGCGACGAAAACCGAAGACTCGGCTTTGAGGTCCAAGGGTTCATCAGCCCCGATTCGCCCGAGGACCTGGATGTCTACAGTTTTGAAGGAACGGCGGGAACACCGGTCTGGCTGGACATCGATCGAACGGACTCTTCGCTTGACACCGTTATCGAAGTGCTCAATGCCAACGGGACCGTGGTGGCTCGATCGATGAGCTCGTTCGATCCGAATGAAGCGGGTTCGTTGAATAACTTGCCGCTGATTCAGAATCCACTGCTCGGTGGCGATTTCAACTCCGAGAATTACCGCGACGCAGGGATGCATCTTGTTTTACCCGGCACACTGGGAACGCTGGGGCGTTACTTCATCCGCGTCCGTTCACTGGGATCAACACCAACATCGCTCAACGGGACGAGCAGTGGCCAGTACCACATGCAAATCCGTTTGCAGCAAGTGGATGAATACCCTGGTAGCACGGTTCAGTATGCCGACATTCGCTATGCGAATCGCGGCATTGATGTCAGTGGATTGCCAGCTCGCAGTCATATTTTGGGTGAGGCAGGTGAGGTCACAGGAGCCGCCAATAATACATTTGCCCAGGCACAACCACTTCAAAGTTTGCTCGAGAGTGACCTGGCAGCAATCTCTATTTCCGGCAACCTGGGCGAGGAACTGGGAGTCAATAACCGCGATCTCGATGTCGATTGGTATCGTTTTGATGCGACTCAGACAGGTGTTCAGGTCATCGGCGGTGTAAACGATGCAGCCGGAACCATGGCGGTCGTGTTTGATATGGACTATGCCGATAAGGCCAACCGAGCCGATACGACTCTTGCCGTCTACGATGAAAGTGGCCAGCTGATCTTCGTTGGACGCGAGTCCAACATCGAGGACGATCAGCCCGACACCATTGATTCCGATCCCGACATCGATGATCTTTCGCGAGGATCGCTCGGCACCAAAGATCCTTACATTGGCCCGGTTCATTTGGTCACGGGAGGCCAGTACTACATCGCAGTGATGGGCAACGGCGTCACGCCAAGTGCTCTGATGGGCCAGTATGACAATTTGGGAACGTTTGACGCCAACGGTGCGTTCCAACCCGGAGCAACAGCCGACAATCGTTACGTGCGGCTGGAACCAGTCAACTCAGTTGATCGTGTTGTCGAAGATCGGATCGGATTCTCCGGTTACAACACAATCCCACTGGATCCGTTTTTTCCAAATGGATTGCCGATCCAGCCCCAATCATCGATCTTCAACATTGACTCTTCAGCCAACTTACAACTGCACCTGCCCGCGTTCTCGCTTGAAAATGTGCCTTTGTACATCGCGACCGAACGCCCGGTCGCCAACGCCGACGACCAACTGTATCTCGCCGATCCTTTTAACGGAGGCACGTACACACGCCCCGTTTCACAAAATAGTTGGTCACCAGCGAACGATGACATCCAGGACATCACGATTCGCAGTGACGGCCGGATGTTCGGTTATCAACGAGCCGACAACTTGGGCAACTCGGTCGGCCGATTGGTCGAGATCGATCCTGCCACCGGGACACTCACCGCGGTATCGGACGACAACATTCCTGGTGAAGCTCCCCCGATCAACGCCAGCGATCTGAATGTTAACCTGACAACGAATGCGAATCGCGGAACAGTCAACGACCCTCGTTTAGCTGAATTTACGAACTCCAGCGATGTCGATGCATTGGCGTTTGAACGAACCGGAGCCGCCACGGCGACTCCCACCTACGATGTCTACTATGTCGTTCGTGAATCGGAAAATTCATCGAAGTTGTATCGAGGAAATGAGGGCGGCAGCGCCGCGCCGGTGGCTGCCAACGGTGGCAACCCCAACCAAGCAGCAAACCGTAAATATGGTGTGATGGGGAACATCAATCTCGCGGGCGTCACGCCTCAGGTTGACACATTTTCAATCTCCAACAACGCCAACCCAGCTGCACGGACGGACATTCGTTTCCAATCCAACCAACCCGGTTTGGCCGGCGCATTCACGCTGAACATCGTGAATGCTGGAAATGACACGGCCGCTGTCGTGACCAATGCCAACATCAACACACGCTCCATTACTCTACGTCTTGGAAACAACAACGGCGGAGGCCCAAATGCCAATGCGATCGTGAACGCAATCAACACCCACCCCGTCGCTCGTCAGATAGTCACTGCCGCAATCTATGGCGGTAATGCCAACGGTAATCGCGATGGAAATGGTGGAACCGTCGCTAACAACCGATCGACTCCATTCAGTACGCCGGCGAGCGGCGTTGCGTTGGCCGGGCGCGTCACCGGCATTGCTTTCGATGACCCGATTGCACAACAAAATCTGTTCGGGGTGACAAACGCCGGTGAAATTATTCTGATCGATGAAAACAGTGGTATTGCGCAGATACTCAATGTTGTACCCGGGGCTGAGTTCAGCGCGCTGGCGCTTGGCCCTCAGAGCGTCGAAAATGGTGCTTACGCGGACTTGATGTTCGCCACCACGACAGGCGGACAGTTGTACGCTTTCAACTCAGCTGGAGTGCTGCAGAATATTTTTGCCGACAATTCAGGCAACCCAACGGCCCTGTTCGCTCAATTGAATGACATTGCGCCGGCCCGAGGCGACGCCCCCGTCGGATTGGCATTCAGTCCCTTGGACTTTAATCTCTGGCACCCAACAACACGTCGCGCAGGCGATGTCGGTCACGGTATCAATGAGGCCCCGGACGGGTCACGCGAGCCGGGTCAGATTGATGTGGAGTATCTCGATTCATTGACACCAGACGGAACCCGAAACTTCCGACAGAACAACGGTGGTGCAAGCTTCTACTTTGGATTGGAAGACTGGATTCCAAACAACCAGTTCAACAATACAACTCAAGGGTACATCACCTATGACGGCGTAAACGCTCAGTATGGACTATCTGAAGAATTACATCGTGACTTGGCATCCAACCCAAACTTGGTCAACACTTACGCCCTTGCCGGTGGTGCTCAAGGTCAATTAGTCTCGAACTCTTTCGATTTGGCTGGTTCGGTCGCGGAAGATCGTCCTACGCTCTACGTCAACTACTTTTTGGAGACGGAAAATCATCCGGGTGAAACCACGGCGAATGGTCAGGATCCGTTCCGCGACGCTGCCCGTGTATTCGTGTTGCGGCCCTCGACGGGAGAGTGGGAACTGGTTGCAACCAACAACTCCGCGCTCAGTGCGAATGACCCATCACAGAACCCAGATGGAGAGCTTCCCGGATTCATTTCGCATTTGTCCGACGCAGGTTTGAACAGCACCACCCAGCGTGCTGAAAATCATCAAATAGTTCAAGAACTTTTCGACAACACGGGTTCGTGGCGTCAAGCAAGAATTGATTTGTCGTCTTTCGCCGGGGAAACGGGACTGCAACTTCGATTTGATTTCAGTACAGCAGGACGTATCGTCGGCGATGGCATTCCGTCCGCTTTCGGTGAAATCTCTTCGAACTCTCGCTCCAATGCGACACAGAATAATTTCTTCGAAGGTTTCTATATCGACGACATTATCGTCGGTTACGCCGAACGAGGCGAAATGGTCACCGTTCCCGCCCAAATTCCTTCCGTCGAAGGTGCTCTGCAAGGCGGGACGCGGGCCATCAATATTGATTCCGGAACCTTCACGCTGCTGAACGATCCTCGCTATAGCAATCGCGATCCGAATCGCAACCCAGAGATTCTATCGGGACCTTATCAAGTCGAAATTCGACGCGTCGATGAATATGCATCTTTAGCAGATGCCAACATTATTCCGGACTTTGATGGGACGTTCCAACCGTTTGACACCAATGTTCGCCACATCTTGTCGGAAGACGGCGTCACGATGTTCGGCGGCACCACCGGTTTGCTCGCTGACCAAAACCGAGAGCGTCAGCAGGGCATGTTCATCATTGATTCCAACTTCATCTCCGATTCGAATGATGTTGGGATCAATGTCCAGCCAGGCACCGCGGAAGAAACTGGCGTGCCTCACCAAGGATCCTTGATCAACTTCCCGCAATTGAACTCGCCTCGTTTGGTTCCCGGCGTGGTGATTCAGAACAACGTCGTGTCCGGTGATTCGGCCATCCGTTTCGCGGGCGAGACGAGCACCGAAGCTGGACGATCCGTGCCATTTGGGCGAATCGTCAACAACACGCTGGTTGGCTTTGGGGACGGACTCGGGATTGATGTGGTCGGGCAAGCAGCACCGACGATCATCAACAATATTCTTTCGGAATTTGGAACCGCAATTGATGTTGAGGGTTTCAATGCCGTCAATACTGTAGTTCGAAAGAACTACTTCCAAGGCAATGCATCCAACGGCACCACCGGTACCAATCCGGAACTGGCTGGGCCAAACGCCCCCTTGTTCATTGATCGTTCCACTCGCAACTATTACCTCGAATCCGGTTCGGCGGCGATCGACAATTCGCAGGAGACGCTGCCCGATCGTCTCGCCTATGTCACGTTCAAGACGGAACTGGGAATCGCTCGATCGAACATTGACGCGCCGCAGCGAGATGTCTTTGGTCAACTGCGTGTCGACTCCGGTCAATCTGGTGGCGGCAGTGGAGCTGATCCATTCATCGATCAGGGAGCAATCGACCGAGCAGATACTGACGCACCTTATGCCGTTCTGTTGAAACCGATTGATGATGACAATGCCGGGCTGGATAAAGATCCCAATCCAACCGTCGTCTCGCTTGATGATCCCATCCTGGATGTTTTTTCAATCCTGATTGGGGATGGCCGAGACGAGAACTCGCCATTCGAAGGCACGGGCATCAATCCTGCGACGGTCGATCGTGATTCAATCTTGGTGCGACGCAATAACATCGAACTTGTCGAAGGTGTGGACTACCGGCTTGGTTTCAACGATTCAACCGGTGAGTTGCGTTTAACGCCACTAACCACACTTTGGCAGCCAAGTGGTGTTTACGAAATTTTCTTGGACAACCAACGGATTGCCGACCGCGCCGGAAATTTCCTTCGTCCGAACCAACAAAATGGTGAGACCAAGTTCACGATCATTCTTCCGACTGTCAACTTGGACTACGGCGACGCGATCGACGGCTTCGGCACGACTTTGGGCTCCAACGGAGCCCGTCATGCAATCATCGACGATGGTTTCATTCGCTTGGGCTCGATCATTGATGCGGAACGAGATGCCGCCACTGCCGGATCACCAAACGCGGCCGACGACGATCGACTCCCAGTCGTGATCACGACGAGTTCCTTGGCGTTTGCAGCACCGGTAGACAACGCTGGTGTCAGCACCATGGAAGTGGTTCAGATGCCGATGCTCGGCGACACGTTAACGATTGATATCGGCAGTCCACGCGGACCGGTGACGTTTGAATTTGTCACCGTTGGACGTTCCGCTGAGCCAGGCAATGTGTCGGTGATCTTTGACGATTCGGTCTTGACCGACGCGGTTGAAATCATGAACCAGCTCAACGGATTCACCGCAGACGTTCACAATGCCATCGCGTCAGTGTTCGAAGACTTTGGTCAAGCGTTTGATGTCGAGTTTTCCTTGGGCGACACGCTGGTTCCGATGCAACCCTCACTGTCGCTGACCAACTTCGATGATGAGGATGGGGTCGGCATTGGATCTCCCAATACGCAACGAGTCATCACTGCGACGCCTTCCAATCCATCTTCCTTGGTCGTGGCAGCGTCACCGGCCAACCCGGCGACGATCGAAGTCCAATCGCTGCCTTCTAACGGTGATCAGATCGTCATTGATCTTGGCACCTTGGCTGGTTCGAAGACCTTCGAATTCTTGCAAATAGATCCGCTAGCAACAGAGCCGCAGTCTTCGACCTCTGGCACCATCGCGGTTCGCTACGAAGCCTCGGATTCGATCGATGACATCGCGGCTCGTTTGGCAGCACGCATTGACCAAACGCTTGCGGGTTACGGCACCAGTCTTTTGGTCAGTTTTGCCGGCAATCTGGTCAGCCTGGAGAACCAGACGACCTCGCAGACCGTGTTTGTCGATTCCCTGATAGATCCAAACATCGGTTCGATTGGCGTCTTGGGATACCTGAACCCCAACAATTCCAATGGAGCGTCGATCCTGATCAACGCTCCCAACGGTGGTTTCTTGGACGCATGGATTGATTGGGACCAGAATCAACTTTTCGATCCTCGCGACTCCTCTGAAGACGGTGGCGAACAGATCTTCCGAAGCGTTCCGCTCAGCGCTGGCGATAACATTCTCAACATCGTCACTCCCACCACCGCGTCGAGCGGCATGGCCTGGGCACGGTTCCGCATCTCGCCCGAAGGCGGTTTGGCCTCCGACGGTTTGGCTGTGGGCGGTGAGGTTGAGGACTATCAAGTCGAAATCATTCCGGCACCAATCCCGACACCGCAAGATGACCTCTACCAACTACTTGAGGATCAATCACTTCTAACTGCGGAAATGGGACTGTCGTCTGTCTTGTTCGGTCCAACCGCAGCGGCAGACGATCTGCTGACTCCATTTGCGCCAACGACGGTGGTCTTGGTCGATGGACCCGAACACGCTGAGAATTTTTCCATTGACCCTCTCACAGGGTACTTCCAATACGTTCCCAAAGCCGACTTCGCTGGCATTGACACGTTCACCTATCGCTTGGCCGACCAAGCGACCTTATTGGCAAATCCTGTCTTCGACGTGAACGGGAATCCGATTGGCGTCGCGACAGTGTCCATCAACGTGCAACCCGTCAACGATGTGCCTTCTGTCGAGAACCTGACATTGCTCGCGTTGGAAGACACGACGCGAACCTTCACGGCGGAACAACTCAAAGCCAGCGCATTTGGCGACGGAAATCGCGAGTTCACATTGACACTCCCTGATGGCTCGACTCAGTCGGCACCATGGGACGAATCGATCCAAACGTTCAATGTCATCTCGCTGCAGACCACTGTGGCAGGAGTTGTCACCGATATCGACTGGACCACACCAATCCCCGCCGCTGGTTTCAAAACTCCACGGGGCCGAATCATTCCAACCTGGGAAGCGGCAACTGGGTTCTTAGAAACCATCGAGTACTTGGCCGACACGGACTTGAACCAAGACAACGCGAATGGCAATTCGCTGTTGCGTGATGAGTTCCAGTTCACAATCGAAGACGATGGCGTGCTGGTCAATCCTGGCGCGGACCTGGTCGATCCAACGGACGATACCTTGTTCACGGGTGCCAAACTCACCGCCCAGGCGACTGCGGAGATTGACGTCAAACCGAAGAACGATGCACCGATCGCCGCCGACGACGTCATTAGCGAGAAGAATCCAATCTGGAACGCGTTCTTCATTGGCCCCGACCCGATGAACCCAATCGCGTCGGTGCCTGTTCCCACGGAAGACCAAACCCTGGTCATCCCTCAGGCCTACCTGATCGCGAACGACAAAGAAGCTCGTGACTCGGCAGCTGACGAAAACGACAACACCAACGATGATGGATTGACGGTGACCGCCGTGAGTGCCACCAGTGCCCTCGGTGGAACCGTTTCGATCGACACCAACGGCGACATCGTTTACACGCCGGCACTGAATACTTATGGGGAAGACTCGTTCACCTACACGGTGACGGACAGCGGCATCACGTTTGATTTGGGCCCCGAAGGGACACCTGGATCGATGCTCGAAGAGCCCGACTTCCTCACCCACACTGCGACCGTTCGCATCCTCATCAAACCGGTGAATGACACGCCACAAGCGGACGACTTGGCTTTGGATCTGCTGGAGTACCAAGAGGACGAAGATGGGACCGGCGACGCGAATCCGGTTTCCAAGAGCGATGGTTCCGGATTCAAGGACTTCTCCAAAAATGACTTGCTTCGACTTGGTGGAGCGGGTTCCGCACTTGAGGTCACACCACCTGCGGACTTCCCTGCCGACTTCGATGAAGACGCACAAGATTTGCGAGTCATCAAGATCGGCTTGCCGGACGCAACCGCTGCATCCGTTGACGCACGCTTGCTGACTTACGACGCCGTCACCGGTTTGGCTCCGGTTCAAACGTTGGCCACAGCGCGAGGCACACTGTCACTGACATTCTCGCTGGTTCCCGATCCCGCCAACCCAGGAAGCTTCCTGGCGGACAGTGGCGAGTTTGTCAGTGGTTCCTACGAACCCAACGTGGACTACAACGAAGAATCACCGTTCGACGCCACGGACCTGTTCACCTACTTCGTGGAAGACTTCTCTGAGATCCCAGTTCCTGGAGCGGGCAACTTCCCAGGCGAGTCACTCGACAGCGTTGGTCACGGCAGCCTGACTAGCGCCGCCGCCACTGTCACGGTCACAACTCACGCGACCAATGACACCCCTGAGTTCCCAGTCTTCGATACGGTGACCTTCGCCGAAGACATCAACGACGCTGGCGATGCCTTCAACACCGTCTTCTATGACATCTACGGGGAAGCCGTCATCGCGTCGGCTGATCCTGCGGTCCACAACCTCCCGCAAGCCATCTTCGTCAGCCGCGATACCGCAGAAGACGAGCGTGGAAACAACAGCGGAGCGGCGCCGACGCAGTCGCTGACCTACAGCTACAACACGCTGTATGAACCGGCCGGCATGTTTGAATCCGCACCAGTGCTCGACGAGTATGGGGTGTTGACGCTAACACCACGTGCCGATGCCTATGGTTATGCCCTCTACGAAGTCACCATGACGGACAACGGGCAGACTTACGATCCAGCCACTGGCATGTTGGTCGACGACTTCCGTAGCGTGACTCGCACGTTGACCGTGCACATCACGCCGGTCAACGATGCTCCTGTTACCGAAGATCGAGCATTGGAAGTCATGGAGGTCGAGGAATTCTCGTCGCCGGATGACATGCCGACCGGCGCGGTCGCTTCCATCGACTTGACTCCGGATCAGTTCCTGGGTGGCACCACCGAGAATCCAGAACTGGCCGAACAAAGTGACTTCACGGATGACGTTGACGCGGTCGACGAATTCGATGAAGAGGAACAAAGCCTGCGAGTTGTGAAGTTCACCGTCACATTGGCCAACGGTTCCACCGCAGACGTCGACGCCGAAAACAACAACGGCGTCGAACTGACGCTGGCAACGGGGCGCATCACGTTCAACTTCGATGACATCGCGGACGGCGGTGCCTACACCGGCGGTACTTACTTCCCGAACGTGGATTACAACGAGGAAAGCCCGTTCGCACCGAATGAACAGTTTACCTACGTCGTCGAAGACTTCGGTGTGACCACCATCCCAGGTTCGATGGATGTCACCGGAACCACCGAGCAAGTCGACTACACCAACGATGGTGGGTCGCCACCGCAGGGACTGAACAATCGTTCGACACCGCGAACGATGACGCTGACCACGCGGGCTCAGAACGATGTGCCCGAGTTCCCCGTGTTTGGTGAAGTGACCTTCGCCGAAGACATCAACGATGCTGGCGACGCGTTCAACACGGTGTTCTACGACATCTACGGGGAAGCCGTGATCGCGTCGGCCGACCCTGCCGTTCACAACCTGCCACAAGCGATCCACGTCAGTCGCGTGACGGCGGAAGACGAACGTGGAAATGACAGCGGTGCTCTACCGACTCAATCATTGAGTTTCAGTTTCACCACGCTCTACGAACCGGCCGGTATGTTCGAAACAACACCGACTCTCGACGAGTACGGTGTGCTGACTCTGACCCCGCGTGCCGACGCTTATGGTTACGCGGTGTTCGTTGTCACCCTGACGGACGACGGTGGCAGCTACAACCTGCCCAATGACCCACGTAGCATCGATCGCACATTGACCGTGCACATCACACCGGTCAACGATGCTCCTGTGACGGTTGACCGAGCACTCGAGGTTGACGAGGTCGAAGAGTTTGCTTCGCCAGACGACTCGCCAACCGGTGACGTCGCGTCGATTGACCTGACACCCGAACAGTTCCTGGGTGGTTCCACTGAGAATCCGGAATTTGCCGAACAAAGCGACTTCACCGATGACATCGACGCGGTCGACGAATTCGATGAAGAGGAACAAAGCCTGCGAGTGGTCGAGTTCACCGTCACGTTGGCCGATGGTTCCACCGCGGTCGTCGATGCCGAGAACAACAACGGAGTCGAACTGACTCTGGCCACTGGCCGCATCACGTTCAACTTCGATGACATCGCAGACGGCGGTGCCTACACCGGTGGTGTTTACTATCCGAACGTGGACTACAACGAGGAAAGCCCGTTCGCACCGAACGAGCAATTCACTTACGTCGTCGAAGACTTCGGAACGACATCGATCCCAGGATCGCAATTCATCAATGGTGGTGCTGCCGACAAAGTCGACTACACCAACGATGGTGCGATGCCTCCTGTGGGACTGAACAATCGTTCGACACCTCGCACGATGACGCTCACCACGCGGGCGCAAAACGATGCACCTGAGTTCCCAGTCTTCAACACGGTGACCTTCGCCGAGGACATCAATGACGCGGGCGACACGTTCAACACGGTCATCTACGACATCTACGGTGAATCGATTATCGCGTCGGCCGACCCGGCCGTTCACAACTTGCCGCAAGCCATCTTCGTCAGCCGTGACACCGCGGAAGACGAACGCGGTAACGCCGGTGGTGCACCAGCAACCCAGTCGCTGACTTACACCTACAACCCGTTGTATGTTCCGGCGGGCATGTTCGAATCCGATCCGGTTCTCGACGAGTACGGTGTGTTGACGCTGACGCCTCGTGCCGATGCGTATGGCTACGCGGTCTACACGGTCACGATGACAGACGACGGGCAGTCTTACGATCCAAACACCGGCATGTTGGTGGACGACTTCCGCAGCATCACGCGTACACTGACCGTGCACATCACGCCGGTCAACGATGCTCCTGTCACGGTTGACCGTGCTCTGGAAGTGGTCGAAGCCGAAGAATTCGCCAACGAAACCGGCCTCCCAACCGGCGATGTGGCGTCCATCAACCTGACCCCCGAGCAATTCCTGGGTGGTTCCGCCGAGAATTCGGAACTGGCAGAACAAAGCGACTTCACCGATGACCTTGACGCCGTCGATGAATTCGATGAAGAAGAACAAAGCCTGCGAGTGGTCGAGTTCACCGTCACGCTGGCCGATGGTTCCACCGTCGTCGTCGACGCTGAAAACAACAATGGCGTCGAACTGACGCTGGCGACCGGACGCGTTACGTTCAACTTCGATGACATCTCGATCGGCGGTGCTTACACCGGCGGGGTCTATTACCCGAATGTTGATTACAACGAAGAAGCACCGTTCGCTGCCAACGAACAGTTCACTTACGTCGTCGAAGACTTCGGAACGACTTCGATCCCAGGGTCGCAATTCGTCAACAGTGGTGCTGCTGACGAAGTCGACTACACCAACGACGGTGCGATGCCACCTGTTGGTCTGAACAATCGTTCGACACCTCGCACGATGACGCTCACCACACGGGCGAAGAACGACGCTCCTGAGTTCCCAGTGTTCGACACGGTGACCTTCGCCGAGGACATCAACGACACGGGCGATTCGTTCAACACCGTCTTCTACGATGTGTACGCAGGCAACGTGGTCGCCAACTACGACCCTGCCGACCCAATGCGTCCGCAAGCGATCTTTGTCAGTCGTGACACAGCGTTCGACGAACGTGGTGATGGGCTTGGTTTTGCACCCACGCAATCGTTGACTTACACGTTCACGTCCCTGGCCAGTTCCTCGCCAGCCGGCATGTTCGAAACATTGCCGACGATGGATGACTTCGGCGTATTGACCCTGACCCCGCGAGCCGATGTTTACGGTTGGGCGGTCTTCGAGGTCACCGCAACCGACGATGGATCCGACTACGACGCTGCCGCGGGATTGATCAGTTCACCTCGCAGCATCACTCGCACGTTGACCATCAACATCACACCGGTCAACGACGCCCCAGTGAGTGTCGATCGAGATCTGGAAGTCACCGAAGTCGAAGAATTCTCGTCGCCGAATGACCTTCCAACCGGTGCGGTCGCTCGCCTGCCGCTGTCGCCAGCGGACTTCCTGGGCGGTACGCCGGAGAATCCGACGCTTGCCAAAGCCAGCGACTTCTCCGACGACACGGTCACCTTTGAAGAGTTTGACGAAGACGAGCAAGGCCTTCGCGTCGTCGAGTTCACGGTCACGCTCGCCAATGGCTCGCCGCAAACCGTCAACGCGGGCAACTACGTCAATGGAACACTGATCGACTTGTTCAGCGGCACGATCTGGTTCGAATTCGATGCAACGACGGGTGAGTTCGTCACTGGTGAGTATCTCCCCAACGTCGATGTCAACGATCAGTTGCCGTTTGAACCAACGGAAGTCTTCCAGTACATCGTCGAGGACTTCGGTCCGACATCGATTCCTGGCAGCGACCGTCCAGATCCGGATGCCATCGGATCCATCGACTACACCACCGTGGGCGGAGTCGGCTCGAACAACCGTTCACAGCCTCGCGACATGACGCTGACCGTCCGCGCGGTCAACGATGTGCCAGACTTCCCCGAGTTCGACACGGTCACTTTCGCGGAAGACATCAATGACGCGGGCGGAGCCTTCAACACCGTCTTCTATGACATCTACGGTGGGCAAGTCATCGGCAGCAACAACCCGTTGGTGCACGGTTTGCCACAAGCAATCCACCCCGGACGCGATACCGCTTTGGACGAACGCTCGGTTCAAGAATTGAGCTACAGTGTTAGCGTGATTTCATCACCGGCGGGCATGTTCGCCAGCGATCCGATCTTGGACCGATTTGGAGTGCTGCAATTGCAACCCAATGCGGATGCTTATGGTTACGCGGTGTTTGCACTGACGATGACTGACGATGGGCAATCCTACATCTCCGGTTCGATGCAAGATGACCCACGCAGCATCACACGGACGCTGACGGTCAACATCACTCCGGTCAACGATCAACCGGTCGCTTACGATCGCGAATTGACAGTCAACGAAGTGGAAGAATTCTTCCCGATCACTGGTCAACCAACCGGCAGAGTTGCCGTTCTCGACCTGACTCCAGAGACGTTCTTGGAAGGCAATCCAAGTGACGCCCAGACAGCAGACTTTGCCGATGGCGTCGTCACGACGAACGAGTTTGACGAAGACGAACAAGACCTCCGGGTCGTTCAGTTCACCGTCACCAATTCCAGTGGCACACCGACAGTCGTCAGCCGAGACAACCTGAACGGCGTTGAGATTCCTCTCGCAACTGGCACGGTCACGTTCAACTTCGACGCCTCGGGCGCGTTCGTCAGTGGCCAATACTTGCCAAGTGTTGACTACAACCAAGAAGACCCGTTCTTGGACTTCGAGCGATTCAGTTACATCGTCGAAGACTTTGGTGAAACTTCGATCCCAGGCTCTGACTACGTCAACGGTCAGATGGCACCGCCGGTCGCTGGATTCCAACAAGCGGATTACACGACAGTTGGTGGTGTTGGATCGAACAACCGTTCGGAATCACGTCGTGTGACGATCCGAACCATCCAGGTCAACGATGCTCCTCGAGTTGAATTCCGTGAAACGGTCGACATTCGCGAACGCGACGATAACCGCGGGACCAGCCTCACGGACTGGGCGACACGACGCGACCCGGCCGAAACCACTGCATTGGACGAATTTGACCGACAAGACGTCTTCTTCACGTTCAAGCAGTACGTCAGCCAAAGCGTGCCTGACTTGTTCCGACCTGGCTTCACCCCTGAAGTTTCTGACGACGGAACGCTGACGGTTTACCCATCGCCAGACGCGGTCGGCACGGGTGTTTTTGTGATCACCGCAACAGACCGCGTTTCGGACACTGATCCGTTCACTCCGAAGTCAACGGAAATGACAGTCACGGTCAACGTTCGTCCAGTCAACGATCAACCTCGTTTGTCTGACATCGCACCAACAGGCCAGACTGGATCCATCGATGACGCCTACGAGATCACCTCGGACGGCACGCTGATTGTCACGATGAAGGAAGACAACACGGCCAACGATGGAACCACTGGAACGCCGTACTCGATTCCGCTTCGATCCGTCGGCCCAGGTGCACGCCCAGGACTGTTGGACATCTACACCCCGGGCCCAGCCAACGAATCGGACGGCACCTTGGGTGGAAACCAAAAGGTCGAGTTGGTGCCATTCACCACGCTGCCGACGACTCTCGGTGGTTCGGTGACATACGTCCCCGAAAATGGTTCGACACCGGCGTCGCTGGAGTACACTCCGCCGACGAATGCCAACTCGTTGAACAACCTGCCCGACTCGTTCACCTACCAGGTGATTGACGACGGCACGAACTTCAACATTCGTGACCAAGTCCTGGACACGTCACCGCTGACACGCACAGGCCGCATTCAGTTTGTTCTGAATCCGGTCAACGACCGTCCGGTGTTCGACATCGCACAAACGGTGATCAATGTCAGCGAAGACGCGAACATGTTCGTCCGCAATGACTTTGCGTTCAACGTGTTCGGTGGCCCCACGCCAACGGCCAACGACGAGTTCAGCTTGACCGCCGCCCAAACGGTGTCGTTCAATCGCATCGAACCGGTCAATGTGTCAACAACTCAAGCGGCTCAAGCTTTCACGACGCTTCCAACGATCGTGCCTGCCGGCCACTTGACCTTCCAAGCCGCTCCAGGCGTGTTTGGCGAATTCGTGTTTGACATCTATGGTCAAGACAACGGACAAGGACCGAACTTTGGACGTGGCGATTTGAATGAGTCATTGGCTCAGCGAATCACCATCAATGTTCTTGCGGTCAACGACGCACCGATCCCTGCCAATGGAACGGGTGACACGGTCACAATCGCGACTCGCGAAGACAACACGTTGGCCATCCCAGTCGACGGTGTGATCAACGGTTCGTTGCTCGGCAACTTTATCGCTGGCCCTGATTCGCCAGTGGATGGATTGCCAGACGAAAACGAGTCGCAAACCTTGTCCGCGGTCAACGTTCCGTTGCAAACCGCAATGGGCGGCACATTGACTCCTTCGCCAAACGGCGCGGGAGCAACGTCCTACGTCTACACGCCACCATTGAACTTTGTCGGCACCGACCAGTTCGTTTACGAAGTCAGTGACGGCGACGCATCGCGGACCACATCGGCAACCATCTCGCTGGTGGTGACTCCGGTCAACGACGCTCCGATCATCTCGCCTTTGGCACCGATCGTCGTGGAAGAAAGTGCCGGCACGGTTACCCTTCCGGATTGGCTTGGCACCGTCTTGGTTGGACCTCCCGGAACGGGATCCGGCGGACGTGCGGTGGATGAATTTGACGGCACCGGAACCACGGCACCTCAGACCATCACCGAGTACCGATTCTCCTATGTCAGTGGCGACACCGACTTGCTCGCCACGTCGGCTGGCAATCCAGCCGGGTTGCAGATCCTGTCGGACGGTTCGCTGCAGTTCACAACGTCGGATGAAAACAGCGGCTCCGCCACCTACCAATTGGTGGCTGTCGACAGTGGCCCCAATAACCCGGCCAACGGCGACGTTTGGGAAAGTGCACCGGTTCAGTTCACGCTGACCATTGCTGACGTGAACGATCTGCCAACCTTCACGGCTGGCCCCGCTGTCACGGTCTTGGAAGACAGTGGAACGTATTCGCAACCATGGGCGTCGGATATTTCCGCCGGACCTGGAAACGAAGGCAATCAAACCGTCGCGTTCCTGGTTCAAGTTCCGGCAGAGGATCAAGATCTCTTCTCGGTGCTGCCATCGATCGACGAAAATGGAGTGCTGACCTTCAGCGTGGCTCCTGATGCAGCGGGCAGCACCGACGTCACGGTGACGTTGCAAGACTTCGAAAATGGTGTCTTCGCTGGCAGTTCCCAGCCCGTCACTTTGTCGATCACGATCACGGACCAGCCCGACCTTCCGGTCGCTGTCGATGACTCGTTCACCACCACCGAAGACGCAGTGCTGTTCTTCACGATCGAAGATTTGCTCGCCAACGATAGCGACCCTGACCTGAGCGACATCCTCAGCTTTGTGGAATTGCAAACCACAACCGCGTTGGGTGCCATCGTCAATGTCAATCAAACAACCGGCGAAATCTCGTACACACCAATGGGTTCGGACACGATTCAGTCGCTCCGTCCAGGTGAAACGGCAACGGACACGTTCCAGTACGGATTGCAAGACGACAGTGGCGTGACCAGCGTCGTGACCGCGAATGTCACGTTGACCATACAAGGTCGCAACGACGCACCGGTTGCTGTCGACGACCGCGTGTTCATCGAATCAGTCGGCACAACCGTGCTGGACCAGATGCGAGATCCATTGTTCAACGATTCGGACATCGACGGAACGCTGGACCGCACTTCACTGACAATTGTGGTTGAACCTCAATTCGGAACGCTGTCCGACGACAACGGTGTGCTGACGTATCTGCCTGGCCCTGATTTCGCTGGCGTGGACACGTTCACCTACACGATTGCCGATGACTTGGGCCAAGCCAGTGCTCAAGCAACGGTTGAACTCCAGGGACGTCCAACCGCTTCGGACATCACCGCGGGAACATCCGTCGGACGAACCGGTGCGATTGACATCTCAGACAGTTTCAACACAGCGTTTGATTTGGACCTGACGTCAATTCTGATCACGACCCAGCCCACCAACGGGACGGCAGAAGTGATCGACGGAAAAATCATGTACACGCCGGACACTGACTACGTCGGACCGGACTTCTTGATCTTCACCGTCGCTGACATTAACGGAAACCGAAGTGCACCGACTCGCATGAACCTGAACACGGTGATGAGTCGACTGCAAAACCCAGTCAACTTCTCCGACGTCAACCGAAACGGCGAAGTCACCGCACTGGATGCTCTGTTGATCATCAACCGACTAAACGAAGTCAGCGGTAGTTCCAGCGGTGAAAACATCCCGGTCACCGATGCGGACTTCGGCATCGGCACCAACAATGGCGTGAACGAACAGTTCTACTACGACCAAAGTGGTGATGGATTCATCTCTTCGCTGGATGCACTGCGGGTGATCAACGAGATCAACGCCCAAAGTCAGTCCGGATTCGGTGAACCGACCGACGTTCTGGCGAGCGACTTCAGCACATCGGCCGGTTTGGATGCATCCACTTCGTCGGCTGCTGAGTCCGTTGACTCAGGACCATCGAAAATGGTTGGATCCTCAGCGACCAACGCGGAAGTGGATCTGATTGACTTGATCGCGAATGAGCAAACCAAACGCGATGGCGAAGAGTCCGATTCTTTGGAATCGAACTTGGATACCGCCGTGCGAGAATTGTTCTAAGCCGCTTTGACTGACTCGGGCGTCGTTGGGACCTGTCTCGACGATGCCCGCGGCTTTAAGCTGGTTCGCATGAACGAAGCCATTCCTGCACCGAGCGATCTCCTACTTCCCGATGATCCAGCGCAGTCGCTTGACGTGATTGCGGTCGGGGCTCATCCAGACGATGTTGAATCCGCTTGTGGTGGGACGCTCGCCAAGATGGTCCGTCAGGGCTATCGCGTTGGCATCGTCGATTTAACCGACGGAGAACCGACGCCTCATTGCCCCGACGTCGAAACTCGAATGTCGGAATCGGTCCAGGCCGCCAAGTGTCTCGGGGTTCACGCTCGGATTCAACTGAACCTGCCCAATCGCATCTTGATGGACGGTTTCGTTCCAAGGATTGCACTTGCTCGGCAATTCCGACGATTTCGACCTCGGATCGTGATCGGGTTCGGACAAAAAACGCCCATGGCGTCACCGGATCATTGGCAAGCGATGCAGATCACCGATGCGGCCGTGTTCTACAGCCGATTGTGTCGCTGGGACGAACACTTCGGCGGCGTCCCGGTTCATGCGGTCGCTCGCCAGCTGTACTTCCGCTTGGCCTTTGAACCAGATGTGATGCCGGGCGAGTCGCACCATTTGATCGTCGATATCGGCGATTGCCTGGAGCAGAAGCTGGCTTCGATCACCACCTATGACAGTCAATTTGCCCATAAACCCAAGATTGCCGAACGCGTGCGTGCGGCGGCGTTGGTCACCGGATCGCAAGCAGGATGTTGGGCCGGAGAAGCGTTTGCTTCAGCTCACCCCTACTCGGTCAGCGATCTGGTCAAGACGGTGATGAATCTGTAGTGGAATTGCCGGAACATGGTCTTCGGCGGCTGGTGCTGTTCGATCCAGCGGTGGTTTGTCACAATCGCGACCTCGGATGGTGAACCCCACGTCGCGAAAATGGGTCGTGGGTAACGCCGAAGCCCTCGCTCCCCACACCGACAACTGCTTTCATGACGCGTCGTCTGCTCGTTACCGCTGCATTGCCCTACGCCAACGGCCCGATCCACATTGGTCACTTGGTGGAATACCTGCAAACCGACATTTGGGTTCGGTTTCAGAAATTGCGAGGCAATCGCTGTTTGTACATCTGCGCCGACGACACCCACGGCACCGCGATCATGATCCGCGCCCGCGGAGAAGGCCGTTCCGAAATCGAATTGATCGAAGAAACCAGCGAAGCCCACCAGCGAGATTTCGCGGGCTTTGGAATCGAATTCGACCACTACGGCAGCACCAACAGCGAAGAGAACCGAACGCTTTGCCACCAAATTTGGCAATCACTTCGAGACGCAAATCTGGTCGTCCAGCGAAGTGTGGAGCAACTTTACGACCCGGAAGCCGAGACCTTCCTGGCCGATCGTTTTGTTCGCGGTACGTGTCCCAAATGCGGCACGCCTGACCAAGCGGGCGACAACTGCAATTGCGGTCACACCTACAGTCCCACCGAACTGATCGATCCGGTCAGCACGCTGAGCGGTGCGACTCCGGTTATCAAAGAAGCCGAACACCTGTTCGTGGAATTGGAAAAGCTACACGACTTCCTCTCCGAATGGGTTTCCAACTCGGGTGCTTTGCAACCAGAAACTGCCAACTACTTGAAAGGTCACTTTCTGGCCGAAGAACTTCGCGACTGGGACATCAGTCGACCGGCTCCTTACTTCGGATTCGAAATTCCCGACGCACCTGGTAACTATTGGTACGTATGGTTCGACGCACCGATCGGCTACATCGCCAGCACGCAGCAGTGGTGCAACGCCAATGGTGAAGACTTGGCCGATTGGTGGAAAAGCGATGACTGCGAAGTCCACCACTTCATCGGCAAAGACATCACTTACTTCCACACGCTGTTTTGGCCGGGCATGCTCAAGACGGCTGGTTTCTCACTGCCAACCAAAGTTCACATTCACGGATTTCTGAATGTGAATGGCAAGAAGATGTCCAAGAGCGATGGAACGTTCGTCAAAGCGGAAACCTTTCTCAAACACATCGATCCATCCGCACTGCGATACTTCTACGCCACCAAGTTGTCATCGCGAGTCGAAGACTTGGATCTGGGAGTCGAGGAGTTTGTCGAGAAGGTGAACTCTGATTTGGTCGGCAAAGTCGTCAACCTCGCCAGCCGTGTAGGCAAATTTGCAAGCCGCACGGGATTGGCACCATCGTATCCCGATGATGGTGGGCTGTTCCAAGCCGCCGCTGCGAAAGGCGACGAAATCGCCGCCGCGTATGAAGAAGGTGAGTTTTCCAAAGCAATGCGATTGATCATGGAATTGGCGGACGCGGCAAACCCGTTTGTCGAACACGCCAAGCCATGGGAAATGAACAAAGATCCGGAACGACAAGATGAACTGCGAGACGTTTGCACGGTCGCATTGAATCTGTTCCGGCAATTGGCCATTTACCTGGCCCCAGTCCTTCCCGAACTGGCAAATAAATGTGGTGACTTGCTCGGCGAGCCAATCACCTCATGGGAACAAAGCCAAACGCCACTGGTCGACCGGGGCGTCAACAAATTTCAACGTATGATGGACCGTGTCAAAACTGAGGATCTCGAAGCGATGATGGAAGAAAGCAAAGACGAAGCAGCTCAAGAAACCGATGCTGCTGCCACTAACCCGTTCAACGACAGTGATCAACCACTCAAGGATGAGCCACTCGCCGATGAAATCACGATCGATGATTTTATGAAGGTCGACTTGCGCGTCGCTCGAGTGCTTTCCGCGGAACATGTGCCGGAAGCGAACAAGCTTCTGAAACTGACCCTCGGCTTGGGTGGCGATGAAACCCGTCAAGTCTTCGCCGGAATCAAAGCCGCATACGATCCGGAAAAGCTGGTCGGGCGTTTGGTCGTGATGGTCGCCAACCTCAAACCACGAAAAATGCGTTTTGGTTTGAGCGAAGGCATGGTCACCGCAGCCGGCCCCGGCGGCGAAGAAGTCTTCGTGCTTGGAATCGATGACGGCGCATTGCCCGGTCAACGAGTCCACTGACCCCAGTGTGGCATAGGCTTCCAGCCTGTGAAAAAGAGCGTACGAAGCACACGGCTACTCCCCTCAACCATCGCCCTCACTCCGAGCGGGTGAGCGAAGCGAGTCGAAGAGCCCAGCAAAGCCGCGCGACCTCCGTCACTGAAACGCCTTGCCCTTTTGAGACAGACAGCCAGTGAAAATTTCCGCGATGAAAATTCTCATTGTGCATTGCCATTTCGAACGGGGCGGCGTGACTCAGGTAGTCGAAAACCATGTTCACTGCCTTCAGGGATCCGATCAAATTGACGAGGTCGCTCTCGCGAGCGGACCTCGACAATCGGGGTTGCAAGCAGCAACACGCGAATCGGCGTCCATCTGGAGCGTCGAATCACTGGAATACGATTCGCATCGTGACATGTCGATGGGCGTTGACGAGCAAGCCCAAAACACCGCTCGCGAACTCGACGAACGGTGCGAACAAGCGGGTTGGTCTCGCCAACAGACCGTCGTTCACTGGCACAACCACAGCCTCGGCAAGAACGCGGCATCACCCTTGGTGATCCAACATCTCGCGGCGATGGGCTACTCCTGCTTGCTGCAGATCCATGACTTTGCCGAGGATCAGCGTCCTCAAAACTGGGCTTATCTGAAACAATCTCATGGTTGCCGGCGAGCAAGCGAACTCGACGCGATCCTTTACCCACACGGGGATCGACTTTCCTACGCGACGCTAACGACTGGCGATGCGGAAACGCTCGCGCAATTTGGGATTCATCGTTCTCGCGTCGATGTCCTGCCCAACAGTGTGCGTCTTCCAACCGGCGAACTGCCCGAGTTCGAAGTCGCAACGCAAAAAGTTCGGGAGGCATTCGATCTGCCTGCCGACTTTCGCTGGATGTTGTATCCCGTGCGGGGCATTCGACGCAAAAACCTTGGCGAGTTCTTGTTGATGTGCCAATTGGCCGGTCGTCCCACGATCGGTGCGATGACGTTGATGCCAGCCACGCCCATGGAAAAGAAGTCCTACGAAAGGTGGCAAGCCGTTGCTGAGCGATGCGTTGAAAACGTCGTGTTCAACGCCGCACATCATGAGGACATACAATTCGTCGACAATTTGTCGTCCGCCAGCGTTGTCGTGTCTTCCAGTGTGGCCGAAGGATTCGGGATGGTCTTCCTCGAACCGTGGCTGGCGTCTCGCAGCGTCGTTGCTAGAAATCTGCCGGGAGTGACCGACGACTTCATCAATCACGGGATGCGTTTGGATCATCTCTACGATGCGGTCCAAATTCCCGGATCGTCCGAGTGGCTCGCAGCAGCCAACCGCCGGTTCCAAGATGCAAAGACGAACGCTTGGAAAGATGTTCAGCGCGACGTCGACATCGCGAGATCGCAGTCGACGCCCGACCAATCAAGCGGCGATGCAAACGATTGGGTCGACTTCGCTCGATTGACACCTTCGATGCAGATCGAAGTGCTACGGCGTTTCAACACCGACGCCGGATTTGCAATGGAAGTTCGCGAACGCAACGCGGCGTTGTGCGATGCGTTGGTGACCGAAGCCCGTCCTGCTGTCATCGATCACAACCGAAACATTGTTGCCACCCACTTCGGACCGGAGAACCAAAAACAGCAATTGCTGAACGCATATCGAAAGGCGATCAGCAACGAAAGCATTCCGGTTTCCGAAGTCCAAAGCGACCAAACCATGTTGGATTTGGTCGAACATTCGCGGCCGTTTTATCCGTGCCGCGTTGAACAACTGGATTGAACGACTCAGCGACGCGAGTTGCTCGTCCGACCCGCCATTTGTTTGCCCTTGGGTCGAACCAAGAACACTTTGGGATCGTCGACGATGAACGAAGTGCTCCAACGGCGTCCATCATCTGCACTGCAGATGTTGTAGAAGAACGTCCGCATTCGTTCGGCTTCGTAACCGTATGGGAATTGACTGGTGATGTAGTCTTCTTCCGTCAGGTCCTCGACGCCCGGCGAGGCGTAGTAGTGCACCATGCCATCGGGCGTGACGCTGATACCCATCGTCCACCAACCAGTCGTCGTGATCTGTGGTCCGCGGAAGTCGGCTCCGCGTTGGTTGCTCCGAACTCGCAGGTAAGCGTAGTCGTCGGTACGGCTTCGGCTGTCTGCTTTGCTCTCAAACTCGATGAACATTCCGGGCCAGTAAATCTCGTTGCCCATCTCTTTGCGTTTGAGTTTGAGAAATCCAATCTCTTTTTCGATCAATGCCGTTGTTTCGAGAGCCAAACGGAAGCCAAAGTGTGGTCCGCTGCGCTTTTCCCATTCGGCGACTGGTGGCAGGAACACTCGAGTTGTGACGCTGGGCACCTCAGAAACATCGATGCGACGCTTCAGTCGATACTGAACGTTTGCAATGAAGTCATCTTGGTGCATCGTTCCGCTAGCGTTACCTGGGATGCCAGTGAACTTACTGCGCATTAGCAGAGCGCCTTTGCTGCCCGGCAATCCGCCCGCAGGAGTGACGACTCGTTCGACCACGTCCGGGTGGCCGCGTTTAATGCCTTCGTACCAACGGCCGTTGGTGCTTTTCCCCATCGGTGCACGTTGATTTTCATCAATGTCTTCCGTGCTTTTGGGATTGTTCGGCACGTATCGCCACGATTCGTCCTCGAAGTCATCGGCCACGCCGACGAGCTCGGTGCCCGTCCCGGGAACGACCGGTCGTTGTGCGTTGGCGTCTCCACCGCACACACTTACCAAAGCTGCGACTCCTGCGACGAAGGCGGATCGCCAACGTCGTGCCACCGGCTCCTGATTATCCACCGGCTCCACAGTTCGCAGTGCGAAATGGCCGACCCAACGGTTGGTGTTGCTCTGCATTGCTACTTCCGTCACTTCCGTTCCCAAAGGATTGAAATGGACATGGATCGCGGCCTGAACGACGGTGTCGTGGGCGAAACGATGATCCATGACGGAGGCCCCCCTCCAACCGGAACAATCGGCAAATTTTGACCGCCACTCCAATCCATCCGGTTCAGGCTGGGAAAGTTTTGCGGCGGATCCCCCCGATCAATCGGGTCTGCCAAGGACTCCAAACGTCACAATCGTTCCCTTCCTCACAAACCATCTCGGAGAGCGGTGGACTGCTCCAGAACGCCCGATTCCGAGACCGAATTGCTCGAAATTCGCAGGAACGGAACTATGGTTGTTTGTGTCGGAGGGACGCACTCTGCACCATGATTTACCCAAATATTAAGCGTCCCCCCGTGCGAGGCGGGGTCGGTTCTTCGGAGCCGGCCTCGCCTTTTTTCGTGGACCTCGGATGAAAGCGTCTGGCGGGCCGCGAGAAGCCTCTCCCAACGCTCAAATGCTCTCACATTCGGGATTTTCGTTGACGGGAGACGGTGAGTCGGTGAATAATAAGACTCCGCGAAACATTCGTGTTTCGATCCTTTTCGGCCGTGCTCTTCTCACCGAAGGTGTTCCTTTGCGACACGCCACTACGACCTCGTCCTCGTCCAATCCAACTGGCCCCATTGCTGCCGCTGCGCATTTGAATTCAGCGCACTCGGTTCCAGACGCCGGAGGCCAGGTTTCCAATCATCAACGCGCCAAACGAATTTGGATTCTGTGCGTGGTCATGGTGCTGTGTTGGCTGCTCAGCGGAATCGCATCGGCCCAGCAGTACGAGGTGATTGACTCACCTGCGGCGCAACTGACTCCCGAACAAATTGATGGCTACGAGCGTGCGGCAAAAACCTTGGCAACGACTCGAAAGAAGGAGCAACTGACTGGGGAAGTCCTGAAAGGCGCGACGATTTACGTTGAGCATGTCGTCCCCTACCAGATTGTTCGCAAGGAAAACCTAAACAAAATGGGGCCGATGCTGGCTTCGCTTGAGAAGTCACTTACGAATGCTCAACGCATCGACAATCCTGGCAAGACGGAATTGCTAAAGAAGATCTACAACGGAATGAACAAGGTTGCGATAGGCAACCACATTCCTGCCGCTCGTATCAATGCGATCTTGGTCCTGGGACGACTTGATAGCCGTCCGTACGATGGAGCGACGGGACGTCCGCCCCTGCCATTGGCCGCGGTCTTTTCGCCTCTTTTCAACACGCTGGCCGGGATTTACGAGAACGAAGAAGAAGTCGACGGAGTTCGCGCGGCAGCATTGCAAGCTTTGCATCGGGCAGCGATGTACGGATTCTCATCGATGAAGGATGAACCGAAAGCCAAGCTGACGCAACTGATGACGGATTTGCTCGATGCACCGGCACCGGAAGGTCGCGATCCGAAGGCGCACGCATACTTGCAGCGTTCGGCGGTCGACATTCTGCATTACCTCAGCACACCTGATGACACATCGCTGGGCAAGCAGTTGATTTCGATCAGCACTGATGAAGAAAAGCCTGACTTGATCGCGCTCTATTCGGCCGCTCAGTTGGGCGACATGACCAAGCAACTCAACGGACAAGTCGCCGACACCGACGGCGTTTTGAAAAGTTGGTCGCGACGCGCTTTCGAAACAGTGGAATCCGAACTGAAACGATTGCAGGCACGCGATCGGAATACCACGATGACTGTGAAGCAGCCACCAAATCCAGAAACATTCCTGGGCGTCAAGGAAGAGAAAAAGAAGAAGAAGGACAAGAGTCGCACCACCGGCGGCATGATGGGTGGTGGAATGGATATGGGAATGGGAATGGATTCAATGATGGAATCGGGAATGGACATGGATATGGGAATGGACATGGACATGGGAATGGGCTCCGACATGATGATGGAAGGAGGAATGGGAATGGGCATGGGAATGGGAATGATGGGCGGCATGCCGGCCGCAAAACCTCAGCCACCAGAAGTGTCGCTGTCTCGCCGAAGAATCACTCACGTCCTGCAACAAATCATGCAAGGTGCAGTCGGATCAGCTGAAGCAGAGGTTCCAAAGAACCCACGAGGTTTGATCGCAGCAGCGTCGGACGAAGACAAAAAAATTCTGACGTCATGGGTCGATGACATTCGCCCGATCGCAGAGGCGATCAACGACGACCAGCTGGATGACAAAAAGAAGTGGCTGGAGTCGCTGGAAGAGCAACGTGTTGCTCTGGCGAAATTGGCGGGAGTCGAGCTATCGGATGAAGACGAAGACGGCGAGGGTATCGATCGTATGCCAGGCGGATTGCCAGGCATGGGCGATGGACTCCCCTTTGGTCCGCCAGCAGGTGCTGGTCTGCCCAATGAGGCAGCGGCGGATGCCGGCTTGCCAGTGGGCGGTGGTTTGCCAGTGAACTGATCTTCCACCAACGACTTTGAAACACCCAACGCGAGGTTGATAGCAATTTGCTCATCAACCTCGTGTCGTTTTGGGGCAGGCCGCCGATTGACAGACACGGATTGACAGACAACGGCGTCTGCCAATCATGAAGCCCCTATTCTCCGCGAGACGCGAAGCTTCGCCGAATGTAAACGACCACCTTGTTGATGTCTGATGGCATCCATTCGGGTCGGCTCAATAAATCCGATGCGAGTGTCTCGACGTCCGCACACGGCATTTCATGCGTTGCTCCTCATTCGCACACAACGTTTCGCGAACATATTCTTCTCACACTCTCTTTTCCGACAATGGATTTGGAACATGTACCGCACCACTGAAGCTTCGAGCGTTGCTCGCACTTGGAAGTTGGCATTCACGACGATCATCGGATTGATCGTTGCGGCCTTTAGCTTGTCATTCGCCCCTAAGTGCCGTGCGGAGGAATGGAAACAATGGCGAGGACCAAACGGTGACAACCATGCCGCGACAGATGCGGACGCTCCCGTTCGATGGGACCTGGAACGCGGCGAAAACGTTGTCTGGAAAACGGCGATTCCCGGTCGTGGACATTCAACGCCGATCGTGGTTGGCGAACACATCTTCCTGACCACGGCGGTGGCAGAAGACGAGACACAACGGCTCATCAAGTGCAATCGATCGGATGGACGCATGGTCGACAATTGGGTGATCCATCGCGGAACCATGCCGGACCGGATTCACTCGAACAATTCATACGCCTCGCCGAGCGCAGCCTCTGACGGACAACATGTCTTCGTGTCGTTTCACACTGATGATGCGATCGTCGTTACCTCACTCAACTTGGACGGCAAACAAAATTGGCAGAAGAAGGTGGCGGACTTTCGTCCCTCGCGTTTTCAATTTGGCTACGGGGCCAGCCCCATTTTGGTGGACGATTTGTTGATCGTCGCAGCGGAGTACGACGGCGCTGACAGCTGCCTCGCTGCTCTCGACACGCACACCGGTCGGATCGTTTGGCGAGTCGAACGGCCATCCAACTTGAATTTCGCGACGCCGATCGCGACCACGATCGGCGGTCAAGACATGGTGCTGATGTCGGGTGCCGACATGATCAACGCTTATGATCCAGTCTCCGGCAAAGAACTGTGGCGCGTCGACACGGCCACCGCAGCGATCTGTGGGACGGTGGTTTGGGACGATCGCCGGGTGATGACCAGCGGCGGCAACCCGGGCTCTGGAACCTGGTGCATTCTCGGTGACGGAAGCTCCAACAACGTCCAGTGGGAAAACAACGTCAAGTGTTACGAACAGTCGTTGCTGACCATTCCCAACTACGTCTTCGCTGTGGCCGACACGGGAGTCGCCTACTGCTGGCGGACGATGGACGGCAAACAAATGTGGCGTTCGCGATTGTTCGGTGGTGGAATCAGTTCGTCGCCCGTGTTGGTGAACAACCGAGTTTACGTGGGGTCCGAAGAAGGAACGATCTTCGTTTTCAAAGCGAGCCCGGACCGTTTTGATCTGATGGCCGAGAACAAAACGGGCGATTCGATTTTCGCGACACCGGTTCCGGTCGATGATCGCCTGCTCATCCGAACGGGAGTTGGCAAGGGTGCTGAGCGTCAGGAATATCTGATTGCGGTCGGTCTTCGGTAAACTCGATTGCTTGCCGCGACGACTCTGTCGGGCTGCTCCGCCTGAGTGCATCAGCCGACTTTTCCGATCAGGTAATTTTTTCTAAAGAAATCGATTGGAACGGTCGATGGATTGGCTATGCCACATTCCAATCCTCATGACCGCATTGCTCCGATTGGCCGGGGCCAAATCGCACGCTCACTGACGCGGTGCTTGCTGATTTGTGTGCTCGCCAGCTCGAGCGGTTGCGTGGCGTTGGGAGTTCCCAGTGAACGAATCCACGATCCAGACGATCATGGTGGGTTGCTCGGCGATTGGCGTCGTGGGCGTCCCCACACGGCCGCTCAGCACACACAAAGCCTGATCGAGGACGGAGCCGTCATCGTCCCCACGGACGGACATGGCGTGATGTGCGACAGCACCGGACCAACGCATCACGAAGCTGTTGGTCACGTTGGTTCAGGCGTAATCGACGGAGTCATGCCATTGGACCTGGATCCGGTCACCGGTGGCGTGCACGCCGAACCAGAAAAGGCACCCGAGGTGCCTTGGCCGCGGTTCCATCCGGTTCCAACTCGTCCGGTCTTTGGTGGCGGCTTGGTTGCCGATCCGCACGCGGGAATCTAGGCTTGGCGGCAGAATTCGTTGAGACCTGTTCCGTCCGCCCATCCTGACGCCGATCCGCCATCCATGACGCCTCTGCAAAGCCTGTTTGAATCCCTTCGTGGTCAAAACCGCAAAGCCCTGATGCCGTTTTTGACGACTGGCGACCCAAACATCGATACGACGGAAGCGGTCATCGCGGCAGCACGGCAGGCCGGAGCGGACCTTTGCGAAGTCGGCGTTCCCTACAGCGACCCCATTGCGGATGGCCCCGTCATCCAAGCCTCGTACCAACGAGCACTCGACGCCGGATTCAAACTTCAACACGTTTGGGATCTTGGCCAACGTTTGACCGAGAATTCCGACGTCGACGCGATGCCGCGGGTCACGATGGTCAGCTACTCGATCATCTACCGAATTGGCATGGCCAAGTACGTCGATCAGGCGATGCAAGCAGGCTACTGCGGCGCGATCGTACCTGACCTGTTGGTTGAAGAAGCGGACGAGTTGAGCAAGATCTGCCGCGAAAAGGGTTTTGATCTGATCCAATTGGTTACCCCGACCACGCCCCGAGACCGTCAGTGCAGAATCGCGGAATTGTCCAGCGGATTTCTTTACTACGTTTCGGTGACCGGGATCACGGGCGAGCGAACCGCGTTGCCGACCAATTTGGTGGACAACGTTGGATGGCTGCGAGAGCAAACCGAGTTGCCAATTTGCATTGGCTTTGGAATCAGCGGTCCGGAAACGGCCGCACAACTCGCACCTGTTTCTGACGGCCTGATCGTTGGCTCCGCCATCGTCCGGCGTGTCGCCGATGCAGTTGCCAAGGCCAAAAGTTCAGGAGCCGATCCGGTAAAAACGGCTGCGGAAGAGGCCGGTGAATTCTGCCGCTCGTTGCGAAAAGCAATCGACGCGGCATAAACGCTTCGGAGCAGGTTTAATTCAGCGGACCGTCTTCAGTCGAATTGACTTCAGCGGTTTGGTGCTCGCCACTGAACTGGGCGATCAGCTGTCGAGAAACTTGGCTGATTCGCGGCCGCTTGAATTGACGTGGCCGAGTTCATCCCGCCGTTGCTCTGAACCGCGGCGTTGCCTTGGAATGAATCCTGAGGCGACTGGACCGGTGCCGACGCGGTGTTCCACTGCAAAGATTGCACGGCAGGCGGAGCTGATGGCACCAGTTGGCTGACGGGCAATTGTCCGGGCAGAGAGATCGAACCAACGTTCATTTGCGGCGCGATGTTGTTCGCTCCCATCATGTTCGCTGACGGATACGAATTCGGGTATGAGTTTGCTGCCTGTGGAACATAACCCGGTGGCGGTGGAGCACCCGTCAAATCGATCACCGGCATGCCGCCGCTGCGAACACCACTGGATGCATCCGACTGCGTGGGCATCATTGGGTTCGGTTGAACTGCGTTGGTCTCCACCCACTGTTGGTTCGCGTTTTGAGCGGCGGGGGTCATCGAACCAGGCATCGTTCCGCCCGCTTGCGCGATACCAGACCCAATCGAGTCGGCGGAGTTGTGACTCATTGGAATCACGCTGCCGGGTGTTGTGTTGTAAGTCCCCGAAGGTGCGTAGTTGGCAGCGGCCGCGGGAGTTCCGCTGACCTGGCCATACGATCCCGTCGCGGGTGGTGGAACACGGGCGGAGGCACCGAACGGGCCGAGCGTTGGCAACGTCGGGTTCTGAACCGGAGCTTGGCCGGGCTGAAGCATGCTGATCGGGGCACCGGTGGTCCCGTTGGTTTGCTGGCAACCGGTCAACAGACCGAGCGCGGTGACCGCCGAAAGGCCGGCACAGGTCCGCCCGATAGTTTTCTTCGCCATCCAATTGAATCGCATCTTGGAACGCCCGATTGCGTGTCATCTGCTTATGAAAAACGGCAAGGCGGACGCATGTCGTCGCTTGCCGCATCGGGCTTTAACAAATCTGCGATCTTTTTCGAAAGACCGGAATCGCAATCGAGCTCACTGCGGGTGCAGGCACGCTAATCGGTAACTGGTCGCGAATGGTTGATTG
>TARA_R110002073_G_scaffold103664_5_pt1 | contig 76064 bp, 57 predicted proteins | sample TARA_R110002073 | Tara Oceans TARA_R110002073 (sample SAMEA4397174) | marine metagenome | biome: Polar Biome; feature: [DCM] deep chlorophyll maximum layer (ENVO:01000326); material: water (ENVO:00002006), including particulate matter (ENVO:01000060) such as... | depth 40 m
CAGCAGCCTCAACCGGAGCAGCAGCCTCAACCGGCGCAGGCGCAACCTCTGGAGCAGCTGCCACCGGAAGCTCTGCAACCGCCGGCAGGGCTCCGCCTTCCTGCGGGCTTGCGAGCCCAGAGACGCTGTCGGCGCCGGCGTCCTTCAAAGCCGATAGCGACGATCGAAACTGCCCAACCAATTCTCGGAATTCTTCTGATGTTACGTCGGTGCTCACGATTGCCCCTTACTCATCTCTAGTAGCGCGTGATCGAGAATCTCGTGAGCGATAGAGTCTTTACTGGCAAGTGGCACAGAGGCGCGTCGCCCCGATGCAGCAAAAATCTCGACAGCATTCTCGTCGCTTCCAAAGCCTCGATCCGACAAACTCACATTGTTGCCAACGATCATATCGCAGCGCTTGCGCGTGAGTTTTTGCCGAGCAGCCTCTTCGAGGTTCTCTGTCTCGGCGGCAAATCCGACCAGAAACGGGTTCGCGCCCACACGCTCGGCTCCGAGCTTGGCCAAAATGTCCTCGGTTCGCTCTAGCGGCAATGATGGGCTCGCGCCAAAGCTCGCCTTCTTGAGCTTATTCGACTCCACCGTTGCCGGGCGGTAGTCGGCAACCGCAGCTGCCATAATCACCATGTCTGCCCCATCGCGAGCGAGCGCAATGGCCTCGGACATTTGCTGAGCACTTCGCACCGGGACATTCGTGGCGCCAGTATTGGGCACGGCATTGGTGGGCCCGTGCACAAGAGTAACTTCGGCGCCCCGGCGACTGGCGGCTCGGCTAAGAGCAAACCCCATCTTGCCCGTCGACCGATTGCCCAAAAAGCGCACGGGATCCAAGGCTTCCTGAGTGCCACCTGCCGATACAACAATCTTCATACCGCTTAGGTCTTTGGGACACAGCACGCGGGCGGCCGCCTCGGTGATATCCGCAGGCTCGCTTAGACGCCCAGCGCCCGTCCACTTACATGCGAGAAAGCCTTGCTCGGGACCCACAAAGTACATCCCACGCGCACCGAGAGTCTCGACGTTGGCCTGCACCGCCGCCGTTGCCCACATGTTTACGTTCATCGCTGGCGCTATCAAGATCGGTGCACGGCTTGCGATGACTGCAGCAGTCACTGGATCGTTCGCCATACCAGCTGTGATGCGAGCCAAGACGTTGGCGGTTGCAGGAGCGACAATGATGAGATCCGCGCCATCCGCGACACGTATATGTCCAATTTCCGCATCTTGCTGGTTGTCGAAGAGATCAGTAAAAACCCGATGCCCACTTAAGGTCTGAAATGTCAGTGCTCCGACAAATTCTGTAGCACTCCGTGTCATTGCAACCTGTATGGAAGCCCCCGCCTTGGTGAGCAGACGTAATAGTTCGACGCTCTTGTAGGCAGCAATGCCACCTGCAACACAGAGCACGATGCGGCGATCGGATAAGGGGTTTGCAAGGGGGTGCATGGCGTAGTTCACGAGAGAGTTAGTTTGACCGCACGAGGCGAGCGCCCGTACCCTATCAGCAATGGCCGTTGGGGAAACGCCGAATCGCGAGAGCGTTCTAGAGTCGATCACTGTTGTCTTCGCGAATTCGAAGCTAAAGGATGTGGTCGGGACAGATGCGCTCAAATCAGTTTTATCAGGGCAGTATCGTGACCTGGTCGCTAACAAAACGCTACACCTCCAACTTGTGTGGGACCTGCTAGAGGACCAGCCAGACTTTGTGGCAGAAGATGCCATCGCACCGTTTAGCGTTCTTAAGACCTGGGAAGAAGAGTTGGGGCTCACGGTCGAAGTCCCGGCGGCCCTCGCTAAATACAGCGCAACCGAGTTCATTACCCAAGCCTCCCATTGCCCTGTCGCCCGAACCGTTAAAACTCGTGCACTCAACCCCGATGGCGCGCGCGCAAAAGCTCGCGAAACCATGGCGGCCCTGGACGGAACCGGCACTGGAAGCCGCAATCCAGCGCCCTCCACTCGCAAGCCTGCCCTTGAGGCCGCACTGGGACTGGTTGCAGTGATAGGGCTCGCCTACGGCGGCTACTCCCTCTATCAAACGACCGGCGGACCACAGTTTAAGTCGGTCGAGGCGTCACAAATCCAGGGCGATTTGCCAATCGCGAAAGCCAAGCAACTGGGCGATGAGATGAATCTGCTCATCGAAGATGAGGCTTGGTATGAGATGCCAGCAACCACTCGGAAGGACGCGCTCCACGCTGCCCTCGAAGGCATGCAGTCGCGCAGCATCAAGTCGCTCATCATCCAAGATTCCAGCGGCGCAATCCGCGCTTCTGCACAGTGGGTTGGCACACCTGGCGCCATCTCCGTCCGGATCAACTAGCACCGATCTCGCTGGTGTATAACCAGCCGATGTCACAATCGAACAAAGGCGTGATTGCGGTGGTGGCCGGTGGCTGCCTCCTGGGCCTCGCACTTGGTCTCGGCTACGTCTTCTATTGGGCACCAAAGCAAAGGGCCGAACTCACACGAAGCGAGATTGCCGAATGGGGACAGCACTGGAGCCGAGCTCGTGCCTGCCTCATCGGCAAAGCTCCGGCATCCTCCGATGTTCTCGAAGCCGTCGTGGCACGCGAGCTCTCGGATGTCGCCGTTAAGGGCAAGCTCGCGGGTTGCGTTGGAGCGCTAAAGAAACTCGGCCGCAAAGACGGCGCCAACACCGAGGAGCAAGCAGTTGAGGACGCCTGGTATGCGCTTCGAACTCCCTTGGGAAAACTCGCACAAGCGCATGCCTGGCGGACGGCAAAAGAGCCAAACAAGAAGCAACAAGCGCTTTGGCAAAACTTGGCCACAGCAATCGAAGAAGTCGATAGCGGTTACCTCGCGCTCCTCGCTGCTGCGAAGGTTTCTGCGCCTAAGACTGCCGATACGCGGCTTGCTACGGCCACCAAGATCATGTCCTTGCCAACACCTGGCAACACCCCAGTATCGCTCTCCGAAGTTTTACTAAAGGAAGATCGAATCACGTACTTGGCATCCGGCCAAGAAGGCACGTATTTCGCGGTCGTTGACCAAGCAAACGCTGCCACATTTACGCAACTCTCCCCGCTGGCGTTGCGCGCTGCAGACGCTACCTGGGGGCTCTGGGTCGAACACGATGGCATTCCCATCAATGAGAACGAAGCAATTGCCGGCGACTTCATCATGGCCGGCCCGCTCGACGCGCTTGGCGAACCTGCCGCCGATGGAACCTTGCTACACACCTTGGTGGACGGCGAATCCGTCGGTTTGAAATTCGCAATTGGCGACGCTTCACGGGTCGCGCTCTTCCGAAGCTCCATCGCGACAAGCGAGTCGATTACCTGGTCCTACCAGCTTCGAGGGTCGCAAGACGCTGGTGTGACTTGGTCTTCGATGCCCCTGCCAGCAGACGAACTCTACGTATCTCTCAAACGCGAGCCAACCGGAAACTACTTGAGTTGGCAAGACTCGCCAACGTCTACGGTGCTTCACTACCAAGAGCTCTCAAAAGACAGCAGCGTGGTTAGAACCCTAGAGTTTCGTGGCGACCGCGATTCGATTCGCAATTGGCCACCCGAGATTTGCCACGCCCCCAATCGCACGTGGTGGCTTGTTGATGGGCACGTCTATACCCTCGACGAGAACGACGCACTGCTCGCCATACGCGGGCGCCTCGAGCAAGATACCAACAACTACGAGCAGACCATGCGCTGCACCGACTCGGGCTTTGCCATCACAAGCCGAAGCTTTGGCTCAAAGTACCGAGACCGACTCGCCGTCCAGACCTGCAGTCTAAGCGAGTGCACAGAGGCACCTCTTTGGATGCTGGCGCCCGGCGACGCCAAGTTCTTTCCACTCTTTCACAACGGCACGTACACCGTGGTTGTGGTTATAGCGGGCTTCGCCGCGATCTGGGATGAAGGGAGCACCACGCCCTCAGTCGTTGTGCTGGGCAGCGACGCGCCAATCACCGGTGCGGTCTCGCGCAACGGTGCCCTCGAAGCTCTCATGTGGCCCGCCGAAGACAACACTCCAAGCCTCCTCAAGCTGCGATAGCCGGGCGCGATCTGCTAGCCTCTACGCCGCATGGCTTGGCTCATTGACGACGAAATCATGGACCGGGTTGAAAGGCTCGAAATCGACTTCAATCGCTATGGAGTCGATGCCTATGGCGCTTCCAAAAAGGACATGGCTCGGGCTGGAACCGTCATGGCGTGGCTGTATCGCAAGTACTTCGATGTAAGCGTTCACGGAATCGAGCACGTACCCAAACGCGGCCGCGCGATGTTGGTTGGCAATCACAGCGGCGGCCTCGCACTCGATGCCACGATCGTTTCCGCATCGATGATGTTGGAGGCGGATCCGCCACGGTTGGTGAACGCGATGGCCGATAAGTTTATCGAGCGCGTGCCATTTGGCTCGATGATTCTCTCCCGCATCGGGCAACTCACAGGCCTGCCCCAACACGCCGTGCGCCTGCTTAACGACGAGCGCCTGCTCATGGTCTTCCCCGAGGGCCACCACGGGACCGCAAAGCTCTATGGCGACCGCAATAGCCTGGTTCGCTTTGGCACAGGCTTTGTGCGGCTTGCTCTTAAAACGCAAAGCCCAATTGTTCCTTTTGCCTTTATCGGCGGCGGCGAGGCGATTCCGACAATTGCAAATCTGGAGAAGGTAGGAAAGTTCTTAGGCCTACCCTACCTGCCTGTCACTCCTTACGGCCCACCGCTGCCGCGGCCTGTTGCGCTCGAAATCTATTACAGCGAGCCAATGGTCTTTGAAGGCACGGGCAACGAAGAGGATCGGGTTATTCAAGGCTATGTCGACCAAGTTCGAGATCGCATTGCCGAGCTAATCGAGCGCGGCGTTCGAATTCGCAAAGGGCGTGGAGAGGCTTCTCAATCATGAAAGTTCTGCTAACAGGAATCGCGGGCGCCTCTGGCAGGTTGGTCGCGCACAAGCTACTTGCCTCTGGCCACAAGGTGATTGGAATTGATAGACGACCTTGGCCCGATGCTCCAGAAGGCGTTTCGATGCACAAGGCCGATGTGCGCAAGCGCTCGGCCGAAGAAGTCTTTCGAAGTGAGCGGCCCGATGCAGTGGTGCACATGGCGACAGTCACGCACTTGGCAAGGCGCTCCGAAGACCGATACCAGATTAATTTGCAGGGTACGCGGGCCGTCTTTGACCACTCCAATGCCTACGGAGTAAAGCAAGTCATCTTCGTTGGACGGCACACCTTCTACGGGGCAAGTGCGGCCAGCCCGCTCTACCACGGCGAAGACGACCCGCCACAATCGGTCAACGTCTTTCCCGAGCTAAGCGATTTGGTCGCAGCCGACCTATACGCCGGTTCTGCGCTATGGCGCTACGAAAATCTCTCAACCTGCATCTTGCGCTTTTGTTACACCCTTGGCCCGGCGTGCAGCGGTACCTTGGCGAGCTATTTAAAAGGCAAGCGTGTGCCCACGGTGCTCGGATTTGACCCGCTCTTTCAATTTATGCACGACGACGACCTGGCAACAGCGATCGTGCTGGCCCTGGATAAGAGCCTTCGGGGCGTGTTTAACGTTGCCGGGCCATCACCGGTTCCGCTCAGCGTTGTGATTCGCGAAGCGGGGCGAAAGCAGATTATGGTTCCCGAGATCATGTTTCGACTGGCCATTGGCCGCATGGGCTTTCCACGGCTTCCGCAGGGCGCAATCGCACACCTTAAATTCCCGGTGACGATGACAACCGAGGCCTTTCGCGAGGCCACAGGCTTTGTCCACGAGCACGACCACGCAAGCATCTTGCGAGACTTTCTCGACGCCTGCCCCGTGCCCTCGTAAGCCCGGCCGCGACCCGCTCTTGGCTCGGTGCCTGGCCGGAAGCGCTAGCTGTGCGCGGCCAGGCGCTTGGCAAGCGCGCGGGTTTCGATGATGTTGTCCTCGATCGAGCAGTAGGTCCAGCCGCCGTAGCGACCGACTGGGTGCAGGCCGTGGGCATCGAAGTGGGTCATGAGACGCCCGTGCTCGGCCATCGATGCCTTGGTGATGTGCACGTAGGCCGGGTCCATGGCCACGCTGTGCCAGCTCACCAATTCGTGGTCGGTGATGTAGCCTTCGCGGCTAAGGCCAGCGAGCACGCCTGCAAGCTCGGCCTCGACATCAAACTCCTGGCCGCTCTTGGCGCCAATTTCGACGTAGAGCGACATGCGCTGCGTATCCATGATGTTGTCGTAGAAACCAATGCGATAGAACGGCAGCGTGCGGTCTGGAAAGTACACCCAGTGCACATCCTTGGCGCCCTTCTTGTCAAAGCCCAGGTTAAAGACCAAGACCTTATTCGCCGAGAATACCGAGGCATCATGCTCGACCTTCACCATCTGGCAGAGCTTGTCAAAGGGTGCCGACGAAACCAAATGCTTGTAGCGAATGCGCCGACCGCTTGTTGTGGCGATGCGCCCTGCTAAATCCACCGCTACGAGTTTCTCTGAGTACTCGATCACTGGCTTGGGCAAGTCGCGAAGAAGCGCGTTAACAAACTCGATGGCCCCACCCTGCGGATAGGTAAAGCTGGCGTTGTAGCTAGCGTTATCGGCCTGCTTCATATTGCCGATAATGTCTTTGATGTCCGCGTGCGGGAAGAAGCGCCCCATCGCCTCGGGATCCAGGCTATCGAGGTCGCATGCATACAACTTCTCGTTGTACGGGATCAGAAAGCGCTCGGCGATACCGCTACCAAAGCGCTGGTAGAGCATCTGCTTAAACGAAGTCGCATCCCCCGAGTTGTCGCGAAAGTACAGCGAGTGCAAGCAATCGATAAAGTCGCTCTTGGCGAGTTGGTGAATGTTCTTTTGGAACGGGAAGTCGACGTCGAGGCCCTCGAAGCGAATGCTGGTCTGCTTCTCTACGGTGCGAACGTCTTGGCCCGGCATGCGCTCGCGCAGCCAGGCCTCGATCTCGGGGTTTCGAAAGTGAAAGAAGTGCCCCGAGTAATCCCAAACAAAGCCGTCTTGTTTAATGGTCTTGCAGTAGCCACCAGGCTCGGTATCGGCTTCGAGCACAAGCACTGTGGGCTCGCTCTTGCCGGCGGATGCGGCCTCTTCGCGAATCGCATTGGCAAAGCTTAGGCCTGAGATTCCCGCACCGACGACAAGGTACTCGACCTCAAGGTCAAAGGCTTCAGTGGAAGCTTGTGCCGGGCTCACGCCGCGCCCTTTGTGGCGGTGAAGGTAACGCCTTTAAAGTCGTCGGCTGCGTGCTCGAGTTGCCAATCGCTGCGCGCCAAGAACACCGGAGAGCCGCTGTGGTCGTCGGCGATAAAGGCATTGTGCGCCTCGCAAAACTTTTTGAGCAGGCGCTCGTCTTCGCAGAGCACCCAGCGCGCCTGCACAAAGGGCGCGGTCTCGTAGACCACTTCAATATCGTACTCGTGCTTGATTCGCTCGCCCATCACCTCGAACTGCAGCACACCCACAACGCCAATGATCCACTCCGAGCCCATGCGGCGCTTAAAGGCCTGAGCTGCGCCCTCTTCGGCAAGCTGCGTAAGCGCCTTGCTGAGGTGTTTCGCGCGCATCGGATCCGTTGGCCGAACTTTTCTTAGATGCTCGGGAGCAAAGCTTGGAATGCCCTTAAACGTAAGTTCTTCGCCCTGAGTGAGCGCATCGCCAATGTGCAGAGCGCCGTGGTTTGGAATGCCGACGATGTCACCGGCATACGCCTCTTGCGCAAGTTCGCGGTCGCGAGCCTGAAAGAGCACCGCATTGTTTACCGCAAGCGTCTTTCCCGAACGCGGAATCTTTAGCTTCATGCCGCGATTAAAGTGCCCCGAGCACAGGCGCACAAAGGCAATGCGGTCCCTGTGGCGCGGGTCCATGTTTGCTTGAATCTTAAAGACAAAGCCCGTGACCTTCTCTTCGTTCGGGTCAATCTCGCGAGTCTCCGAGCGCTGCGGCCTTGGCGATGGAGCCAGGTTTGCCACGCCGTGCAAAAGCTCGCGAACGCCAAAGTTTGATAGTGCCGAGCCAAAGAACATCGGCGTGAGCGTTCCCTCAAGAAATGCCTCTGGATCAAAAGGCGGGCACAGCTCGCGCACCATCTCCACTTCTTCGCGAAGCTTGGCGGCAGCCTTGGCAGGAAGAAGTTCGTCGATCAGAGGATCACTTAGGCCCTGGCACTTGCGACCTTCGGTAAGAATTGCCCGATCGGTTTTATCGATGAGCACGAGCGAGTCGTTGAAGATGTCGTAGCAGCCGAGAAAGTCGTGGCCCATACCAATCGGCCAACTGGCTGGCGTCACATCAATGGCCAAGCTCTTTTCAACCTCGTCCATCAGTTCAAATGGGTCACGGCCTTCGCGATCCAGCTTGTTTACAAAACTGATGATCGGCATATCGCGCAGGCGACACACTTCAAAGAGTTTGCGTGTCTGATTCTCGATGCCTTTTGCCGCATCCAAGACCATGATGGCCGAGTCAACTGCGGTGAGCGTGCGATAGGTATCTTCCGAGAAGTCTGCGTGGCCAGGAGTGTCCAGAAGATTGAACGTCCAATCCTGATACTCAAAGGTCATCACCGAGGAGGTCACCGAGATGCCGCGCTCGCGTTCGATCTTCATCCAATCCGACGTGGCGCGGCGGGCTTGCCCACGGGCCGCCACTGCACCGGCCATCTGAATCGCTCCGCCAAAGAGCAAGAGCTTCTCGGTGAGCGTTGTCTTGCCCGCATCGGGGTGAGAAATGATGGCGAAGGTTCTTCGCTGCGCAACTTCATCTGAGAGCTTGGCCATGGCGTATGCGCTCAGTACCATGGGCGCGTGCCTTCCAGCCAGCGCTGCCCCAACTGCTACTTACCGGCCACGGTGTGCCTTTGCGCTGAGATCACCTCAATCGACTGCGGCGTGGAGATTATCGTCCTTCGCCACACCCTCGAAGCCAAGCGCAACTCCAACACGGGGCGGCTGGTGGCCCGTGCCCTAACGAGCGCTCGCCTGGTTACCTACGGGGCTCCAAACACCCCATTAGAAACCGCCGTGCTCACCGCTCCAGGTACCGCCCTGCTCTTCCCACGTCCAAGCGCGATAGACGCACCGCCGCCAAGCCGCGTCATCGTACTCGATGGCAGTTGGTCGCAAGCTCGTCGCATGGCGCAGCGCATTCCCCAGCTTCGAGGAATGCCAAGCCTCTCGCTGCCGGCGCCAACGCGACTTCTGCCGCGCATGAGGGAGGGCAAGAGCCCCGAGCAAATGTCGACAGCCGAAAGCGCGATCGCTGCACTGCGTGTCTTGGGAGAAGAAAAAGCAGCAGCGCACCTCGAGTCACTTTTGCATGAACTGGTACGTCGCTTTGCCTTGCCAAAGCGCAAGGGACCTATGCTAAGTACGAGGCAATGAGCAAGGTCCTTATCGTTGGCGCAGGTGGCGTCGGTTCTGTGGTCGTTCACAAGTGCGCCCAGGTCCCCGAAGTCTTCACCGAAATCGTTCTCGCTTCGCGGACGGTTTCCAAATGCGAGGCCATTGCCGCGCAAGTGAAAGAGATGCAAGGGCGCGACATCGCCGTCGAAGCGCTCGATGCAGATAACGTGCAAGAGACAGTCGCACTGCTTAAGAAGCACAAGCCCGACTTGCTGCTTAACGTTGCGCTCCCCTACCAAGATTTGCATCTGATGGACGCGTGCCTCGAAGCGGGTGTGCCATACCTCGACACCGCAAACTACGAGCCGCCAGATGAGGCAAAGTTTGAGTACAAGTGGCAGTGGGCCTACCAGGAGCGCTTTAAAGAGGCTGGCCTCATGGCGCTTCTTGGCTCGGGCTTTGATCCAGGCGTCACCAATGTCTTCTGTGCCATTGCACAAAAAGACCTTTTCGACACCATCGATACCATCGACATTCTCGACTGCAACGCCGGTAGCCACGGGCACCCCTTTGCAACCAACTTCAACCCCGAGATCAACATTCGGGAAATCACCCAGCGCGGCCGCTTCTGGGAAAACGGCGAGTGGAAAGAGACCGAGCCACTCACCGAGACGGTCGACTTTGACTTTCCCGAGGTTGGCGTCTTTAAGGGCTACCTCATGTATCACGAGGAGATGGAGTCGCTCTGCCAGAACATCAAAGGCCTAAAGCGCATACGTTTCTTCATGACCTTCTCCGAGGCGTACCTCACTCACCTTCGGGTTCTTGAGAGCGTCGGCATGACAAGCATTGAGCCTGTAGAGCACAACGGCCAGCAAATCGTTCCGCTCAAGTTCCTCGCTTCCGTACTGCCGGATCCAAGTTCGCTTGGCCAGCGCTACGAAGGCAAGACCTGCATCGGCTGCCTTGTCGAAGGCACCAAAGATGGCAAGCCTCGCAAGAGCTTCATCTACAACGTCTGCGACCACGCAGCCTGTTACGACGAAGTTCGCTCACAAGCCATCAGCTACACAACCGGCGTGCCCGCCATGGTTGGCGCCATGATGATGCTTACCGGCAAGTGGAAAGGCGATGGCGTCTTTAACATGGAGCAAATGGATCCAACGCCGTTCCTTGAGAAGCTTGGAGAGCACGGGCTGCCATGGAAAGTACTGGACTACTAAGCTCGGGGCTTTTGAATCTGGATCCACAGCGGATCCAGACTCCGGCCTTTGTCATCGATAAGGGCGCACTGCGCGCCAATCTGGCGGTTCTAAGCGATGTGCAGAGCCGCTCGGGCGCGACGATTTTGCTCGCGCTGAAAGCCTTTGCCTCGCCGGGTGTTGCAGACGAAATCCGCAAAGTCTTGCCGGGCATCGCTGCCTCGGGCCCTCACGAAGCTCGCATGGGCCGCGATGGCTTTGGCGGTGTGGTGCACACTTACTCGCCCGCCTACAGCCCTAGGTATTTCTCTGATGTCCTGCGCGATAGTGATCACATCGTCTTTAACTCCGTCGCCGAGTTTGAGCGCTATCGGGAGGACGTACTCCAAAGCGGGCGCTACATTGCCTGCGGGCTGCGCATCAATCCGCAGCACTCCGAGGTTGAAACCGCCATCTACGATCCGTGTGCCCCTGGCTCACGCCTTGGCATGACCCGCGAGCAGCTTGGATCAGAGCTTCCAGCGGGCGTGAACGGGCTGCACTTCCACACTCTATGCGAGCTTGGCTCCGATGCGCTGCAGCGCACCTTAGCTGCCGTAGAAGAGCGTTTTGGCGACCTCCTCCCCAAGCTAACTTGGATGAACTGGGGCGGCGGCCACCACATTACCAAGCCGGGCTACGACACCGACTTGCTAGTGCGTCTAGTGCAAGACTGGAAAGCCCGCTACGGACTAGAAATCTTCTTAGAGCCCGGCGAAGCCATTGCAATTCGCACCGGCATCCTTGTGACAACCGTCTTGGACATTACGCAAAACGGCGATGTGTCCAACGTTATCCTCGACACCTCGGCGACGGCCCACATGCCCGACGTCTTGGAAATGCCCTACCGCCCCGAGATAATCGGCGCCGATGCAGCAGGCGTCAAAGCCCACACGTATCGCCTAGGTGGCATGAGCTGCCTCGCCGGTGACGTTATCGGCGACTACAGCTTTGATAGTCCGCTTGTGCCCGGCCAGCAGCTCACATTCACGGATATGAGCCACTACACCATCGTTAAAACCACCAACTTTAACGGCGTGCAATTGCCGAGCATCATCGCCTACGAGCCGGAGACCGACACCCTAGAGACACTCCGCGAGTTTGGCTACGAGAGCTACGCGGGCCGGCTGTAGCTGGCCCTTCGCGGCGCTAGGGATTATTCGGATCGAAGGTGCCTTCGAGGGTCGTGAAGCCAAGCGATGCGGCTTCGACAGCTGCCTTTGCCTGATTTTCGGTAGTCGTGGCATCGACTCCTGGCAGGGTTGCCACATCGAGGGCATGCAACTTGAACTCGTACGTGTGATCGGCTGGCGGACATGGCCCGGCGTACCCTGGTTGGTCGCGCCAACTTAAAGACTGCTTGGTTCCTGGAACCTCACTCGGCTCAAAGACTTTGGAAAGGTTGGCAGGTAGCGCATTGACTGAGGTTGGAATGTCCCAGACCACTCCGTGGTTGAAATTATTAAAGGACAAATCCACAAAGACGATGGCCAAACTCTGGGTACCCGCCGGTGGATTCGTCCACGCAAATGGAGGCGAGGTGTCGACGCCTCTGCACGTGTGAACCGTAGGAATCACGGCACCATCGGCAAACGCGGTACTAGTCAGCGAGAACGCAGCTTGCGGCATGGCATCAGGTCCCGTCGCCATCGCATCCGGCCCGGATGACATCGCATCCGCAGCCGTGCCTGTGGCCGCATCCGCAGTCGTCGAGCCATCGTCGTCGTCATCACCTCCGCCGCAGGCTGAGAGGGTAGCGAAGAGTGCGAGAGCAAGAGTCCATTTCATGCGGCCGAGGGTAGCTGAGACCGGCCGCGTCAGGGAGTGCTTTGCCCTAACAAACGAACGGGAAGAAACGAGCCCCTGCTACTTGCCGCGAAGCCTGTGAACGCCAGCAACCCAAAAACGCTTGCCGTCCCACTGCAAAATCACCGCACGCTCGGTATCGCCAAAGACCCACGCCTCTTCGAGGCCAAGCTCGAGTTGATCGGCGACCGATTGAGCGTCCTCGCCAAGCCGTTCAGCAATGGGAGCAAAGTCGCGTTGCACAATCGCCGCAATGCCCGCTCGGCTCACGTGCTTGGTCCTAAGCTCCTTGTAAAAGAAGTCGAGCTGCGACTCGCTCAGCCCCTCGGGAATCCGCAAATGATCGGCAATCGCGCCTGTTGGACTGGCCAAGAGAGCCTCACCAAAGGCCAAGACCACAGCCTCCGCATCGGCGCGTTCTGGAATCGGCGCAGCAACCTGCGCGTCGATGGTAAGCGCAGGATCTACCGCGACAACATCTTCGGTTTGGGGATCCTCTGTCGCTCCTGGCTTGCTTGAATCCCCGCAGGCCAGGGAAAGTAGTAGAAGCAAGAGCGAGGCGCGTGTCAGCAGACTGGCCACGGCAGCACCCTAGGCGAGGGCCGGTTCGTGCGCAAGCACACAACGCACCGCATCGTGGATTGCTCCAATCAGCAACGCCCACAGCGAGTCTGCTAGGGTGCCGGCTCCTCCCCCCTTTCGCGGTTCCCTCGCATATAGTTAAGGCTCTTCATGCAACGCTTGTTTCGCAACTTCGCCCTCCCCGTCGCCCTTCTCGCAGCAACCGCATGTAGCTCCAATGGGAGCAGTACCGATGCCGCACCGCCCGATGCCGAGCCTGTGGGCATTTGCACCCCAGCGATGGTGCTCTCGGCGTACCCAGCAAATTTTAGTGGTGATGTTGTAGGAGCAGGTGCCGACCTCGATGTTGCCGAGGGCGTTTGCGATGTGGAGTTTAGCTACTACGCACAAGCTGGCGAAGACCAGGTTGTCGAACTTGCCTCGCTAACTCCGGCTGCCAACTACGTGGTCATCATGGAGTCCGAAGCCGACCTCTCCTTCTATGTTGTTAGCGACTGCACAGGCGCCGACCCAATCGCTGGTGAGTGCTTAGTTTTCACCGACGCCGAACTTGCCGATACGCCCGAGGTCGCCGAGTTTACTGCTCCGGCATCGGGGCAGGCGTTCGTCATCGTCGATCACTTTGCCACCGAAGAGCCGCTTGCCGCCGGCGCCTACGCTATCACCGTCATCGAAACCGAGTGTCGGGACGATGTGGATTGTAGCGGCAGCCCTGCCACTCCGTATTGTTCTGATTTTCAATGCGTGGCCTGCGCCAATAGCTTTCAATGCGAGACCGCAGAGGCATCGGTTTGCGATGAGACCTCCAATACCTGCGTCCCCGGCTCCGACACCTGCACCCCAGACGATACCTCGGAAACCGGCGATGACGGCCCAGCCGGTGCACGTGTCATCGCCGCTCCAACCGCCCAAACGCCAACGGTCGTAACCGCCAACATTTGCAGCGACCCAAGCACCGAGCTCGATTTCTACCAAGTGGATCTAGCCGAAGGCGTGAACGTGGCCTTCGCGCTCAATTGGACAGAGGTTGCCGGAGCTCCAGATTTAGACCTCCTCCTCTTCGATGCCGATGGCAACATCATCGACAGCTCGTTTAACAGCACACCAGAAGTTCTCGTAGTCGAGAACGTGGCCGCTGGCACCTACTACTTAGCGGTTTCAAAGTTTGAACCTTCGGGGACTCCCGTCGCCGCATCCGTTCCCTACACCCTTTCGGCGGTCATTCCCGAGTGCGTGACAAGCTTTGACTGCACAACCGCGGGCGAGCCAGTCTGCAGCCCTGGCCGCACTTGCATTGCCGGCGGTAACGTCTGCACAGGCGATACCGACGATGCGATTTCGCAAAACGATGGCCCCTTCGCCGCCACTGTGCTTGCAGTAAACGGCCCAGCGGTGAATGCCGCCATCTGCAACACGCCCGAGTACGAGCGAGACTTTTTCTCAGTCACCGTGGGCAACGGTCAAAGCCTAACGCTCAATATCGCCTATGCAGAAAACGAAGCTGCCGACCTCGACGTAACGATCTACAACTCTGCCGGCGAGAGAATGGGCTTTGCGCTCTGGAGCAATCCCGAGGTTATCGAACTGAGCTTCTTGCCAGCGGGTACCTACTTCGTCGAAGTTGAGTACTTTGGCGCTGGCGTCGGTGTTGCGCACCCCTACACCATCCAAGCGTCGGCCAGCATTGGCGCTTGCACCTCCGATGCGCAGTGCGACGACGTCTTCAAGACCCAACTCTTTCGAGGCGACTGCAACCTCGCAACTGGCGCCTGCGAAGAAATCGCAGGCAATGGTTCTCTCTTCCGCGACGCCGGGTGCGATAGCGACACCGATTGCGCAAGCGGCATTTGCTCGTACCGAGTCTTTCAAGCCGGCGCAGCAGAAAGCGTCTGCACCGTTGCCTGCAACATCTCAGACGAGTGCGTCTCGGCCCACGGCGCCGGCTTCTCGTGCACCGTCCCCTTCGCCAACAACTTCTGTCGCCCAGACTGCTCCGCCGACCTCGATTGTGGCGCCAATCCAAGCTCGGCCATCGTGGATGACGGCGAGCCCTGGGACTACCTAAGCTGCAACGCCGGCGCTTGCGAGCTCGATAACTAGCCGGACGGTGCTCGTGCTCGGGTGCAGGCTGCCGAGTCGCTATAGTTCCGGATCTTGGCGACTGCTGTGCCAGAACGCGAGGAGTTCTACTTGTAGTTCATCCTCGTTAACTCGATAGAACACTGCGTACCGACTTTTTCTTAGAAGGAAACGGCGTATCTCTTCGTTGTCTTCTGCGAGCAGACCAGTGTCTGGATGCTCGGCAAGAAGAGCGAGAGCCTCCCTGAATTCACCATTCAAAAGCTCTGGTGCCTTGTCGCGGTGCACTTGCCACCAGGCCGCTGCGATCTCATATTCCCTCAAAGCACGCCGTGAGATCTTTACGCGGTAACTCACGAAGCAACGCGAGAGTTGGCGATGATCGCAAGAATCTCTTCGGTGGTCTTGTTTGCCTCCGAAAGCGCTTGCTCGATATCCACCAGATCTTCGCCACGTTTGGCGCCCGCAAGCCGACTGGAAAGCTCCTTCTGAACCTCCTCAGGTAGATCGGATATGCGCCACGAATCGCTCATAATTCTGTTGTACCACGCTCAATTCTTGCGACTAAGGAATTCCGAATCGCTCATGGGTTTCCCTAATCATCTTCGGTAATCGCTGCAAGCTCAGACTTGGCATCCAGACTGGAGCGTTCGATTCCGGCCTGCTCGAAGCAGCCACGCTTCGCGCTGGATGCGTCGCAGCTTGGATCTCTTGCAGCTTCCGAATCGAGACTTACGTGCAAATCTTGGTCATCAGAGGATCTGTAGCCGCTGGGTCGTGCGCCACTCGCTGCGAGCGGGTGGCGACTCGCGTAGTCATGCTTGAGTGTCCTAATGGTTTAAATTTTGTAGAGTAAGTTACTAACTTTAAACAAGTCCAAGTCTTGGGTCACAGCCTCAAGCTGGCATCCCGCTTGCTCTATACGGTGGCATCGTGCCCTCCCCGCCCTCTAGAGCCTCATCGTTCCTGCCCTTCGTCCTGGCCCTGCTGGCGCCGTTCCTGCTTCTGGCCTGCAGCAGCAGCGGGCCTCAAATCGAGGGCCTTGAGGACCGAGTTGCGGCGGTGGGAACCGAGCTTGTAATCGAGCTCTCGGCGAGAAGCGATGGCGGCGACGAGGTTCAATTCTCCTACGCGAGCAATGCAAGCATCGATGCGGATCGCGGCGGCCTTAACCAACGCCCCGGCGATAGCGCTATCTTCACGTGGACGCCAACCGCTCGCGACATTGGCATTCACACCTTCGATTTCACCGCTAAGAACTCTACCGGCTCAAGCACCGAGACCATCACGATTGAAGTTCGCTCGGCTATTGGCCTCGATTCTCTCCCCGTTTTTCGACGTCCCCTTGGCGCCGGCACCGCACTCGACGTCGCAGAGGATGATTGCATTGAAGTCGAGATTCTTGTCGACGACCAAGACTCGGCCGAAGTTGTGCTTTCGCAAGAAGAGCCGCGCATTGAGGGCAGCGAGCTTGTGCAAGACGATGGGTTACACGGGCTGTGGAGCTGGTGCCCAAGCAAAGCCCAAAAGGCCGCTCAAGACCGATACATGCTCACCATCGGGGCCGATGATGGGGACAACTCGATTGCCCTAAAGCACTACCAAGTGATTCTTCGCGACTCGACCGACCGCATCTGCCCAGGCGAAGATCCAATCATCGAGCACACCGCAGCCAGCGCAGAAACGGCCAATGGAATTATTCTTAGTGCCACAGTGCAAGACGACATTGGCATCCACGGTGCTGTTAGCCTCTACTACAGCGACGCACCAGGCACCGACCCTCCAGACCTTGGCAGCATGGTGCTGGCCCCGATGGATCTCATCAGCGGATCGGTCAAGTCGGGAACCTGGAAGGTCACCCTGCCCAACCCGGTTGTTGACGAAGAGCCTGGCGCTACTGCCACGATCTACTACGCCATCGTGGCCGACGATAATGACGATAAGGTTGGCTCGTGCGACAACAGCACAACCCAAACCTTTGAGATGCTCGTGACCAACGTCGGTGGAACCGGCGAACTTGGCCAGTGCGAGCCCTGTACAAGTGACCGACAGTGCGGCGGCGATGACGACCTTTGCTTGGCCGTGGGCCCCGAGGCCGAGCCCTTTTGCTTCACCGCATGCGAAGACGATAGCCAGTGTTCCGCCGGCTATCAGTGCTCGCCGCAGCCACTAAACTCGGCCGATGGAAACAGCGGAAGGCAGTGCATTCCCGAAGACGAGAGCTGCTCGGGATTCTCCTGCACCGATGATGCTCTTGAGCAAAACGATGGCTTTACCCAATCGGTCCCGCTTGCCCCTGGCAGCCACGACGACTTGCGCCTGTGCCCTTTTAAGCTCTACGCCGCTGACGAAGATTGGTACGAGCTTACCATCGAGGAAGACTCGGATGTGGCCATTGCCATCGATGGCGCGGTTGACCCAAACATCGACCTTCGCCTCCTTAGTGCAGACGGAACCTTAATCGCCGTCTCAGAAGATTTCGGATCGACCGACAGCCTTAGCCGCTGCCTGCCTCCCGGGCAGTACTACCTGCGCGCCTACTCGTATCTTTTCTACAGCTTCTCCGAAGATATGGGCAACGACTACCGCATCGACTACACCCAAACGCCTAGCGATTGCGGCGCTCCTACAACCTGCGAGGATGACCCCTTCGAGGACGACGACAACGCACAGTCCGCTCGCGTCCCCGACTTTGGCGGCTTTGGCGATGCTGAGTTTCTGGCGACGTCCAATCAAATCTGCTCGGCCGACCAAGATTGGTTTCTCATCTCGGCCTACAACGCAGGCAGTCACATCTCGGCTCGCCTCACTTTCGACCAAGCCAATGCCGAGCAAGATCTCGACATTCTAATTTACGATACCGACGGAGTTCTTCTTACCCAGTGCACCGAAGATGATCCAACGGGATGTACGAGCAACGGGCAAAGCGGGGACTCTAACGAGCACTTAACGTTCCAGCCTCCGCCCGAGTGCAGCCTGCCCTTTGCCTGCGACGAAGGCCTCACCTGCGCTCCTTGCGACTACTACGTGGTGGTCAATGGCTTTGCAGGCTCGGAGAATGGCTACGATCTTTGCCTCGCCTACGGCCCCGAAGACGCCTGCCTCTAGCGTACTTCGCGGGCAGGCCCCAAGAGTCGAAGCAAATGCGCCGCAGAGTTTTGGCCGGGGCGCAGTGCAACACAGTCGCGGGTCTCGTGTTCGCCACAAGCAAGAGTCTCGGGTAAGAACGACTTCTTGCCGCACTGCAAGTAGCTCATGATGTCGCCGCATTTGAACGTGTGGTCGAGCCCGTAGATGTGTCCAACTTCGTGCGCAATGGTTTCGCAGTTGGTGCGCGTGCGGTAGCGACCGCCTTGATCAAAGGCATAGACGATTACGTTGCGTAGCGGGTCGCCATTAAACGGCGCGAGCCCACCAATGGCACCACCCTCTTTGCCGATGTCGCTCTGCCCTCCGCCAACTTTCACAATCACATAGTTGTTGCCGCTTGGCGCGACATCGGTGAAGCGGACATCGAGACCGGCAAACTTGTCCTCAACGCAGGTCATAAGGCGCTTCCAGTTTTGGTTGCTCGCCCTATACTTTGGAATCGTGTGGACGACTCCAGGAGCAACAAGGCTGCTCACACCATTCGCGGCATCATCCGCTCCAAAGCGAATCGTCATGGCATCGCGCTGTAAGTAGATTGTGTGCACCGGCTTGGCCGCAACTTCGATGTAGACCAGGTTTTTTACATCGTTTGCGGCGGGCATTCGCCACTCGCCACCCTTAAGGCGGACCGTCGCTGCCAGAGCGCCGACCCCAACAGCAACAAGGCAGATCAAAGCGACCAAGGCGGTTGAGAGAATTCGAATGATTGCGTGCCTCATGGGAGTGCAATTAAGACGTGGCACAACTCGCCTGAATTCACATTGTCGCAACGTGGTTAAAGGTGGGATAGCGCTACGATCAACGCGCCCTCGACAACGGCGAGTGCAAGGACTATGAATTCATCGTCCCATGTCCAAGCAAACGACCTTCAAAGGCGACCACATTCGCCGCGTGGCGATTCTCTTCTCCGGAGGGCCCGCTCCCTCTGCCAATGCGGTGATCTCCGCGGCAGCGATCTCCTTTATCGAGGATCGACGAGATGTTCTTGGCTTCTTCCACGGCTACACAAACCTGATGGAGTTCGACCCGGTCGCAAGCCCACTTGTTGCCGATGAGTCCTACCGAGTCTTTGAAGAGCGCGACGTGCGTGGGCTTCGCAACAGTCGGGGCATCATTATTGGAACCGCCCGAGCCAACCCGGGCAAAGGCATCACGTGTGCGGCCGACCTTGACGACCCAAGCAAGACCAAGCGCCTTCAGAATATTTACGATGCATTTATCGCGAGCGGCGTCGACGCCCTAATCTCGATTGGTGGCGACGACACGCTAAAAACCGCCAACCTACTTTACGAGTTTCAAAAGCGCATGCCCGCCGATGCAAAGCGCGTCGCGGTTGTGCACCTTCCAAAGACCATCGACAACGACTACCGAGGAATCGACTTTACCTTTGGCTTCTTTACCGCAGTCGACGTCATGGCCAAGGAGCTGCAAAACCTTAGAGCGGACGCGATGGCAACCAGCGGCTACTTCATCGTCGAGACCATGGGCCGCAAGGCTGGTTGGCTAAGCTACGGCGTGGCAATTGCCGGCGAGGCAAATCTTGTCATCGCCCCCGAAGATGTCGATGACTCCATCACCTACGAGGAAGAGTTCGTAGACGAAGACGGCGAGACCAAGACGCACCGCGTGCTCTCGCTAGACGCTCTGTGCGATCGCATTGTCGAACTGATTGTCACCCGCGAATCGCGCGGCAAGGCATACGGAACAGTGGTCTTGGCAGAGGGCTTGGCCGAGCTTCTCAGCGAGAAGCAGCTGCACGACTTGCCAAGAGACGACCACGGGCACATCTCGCTTGGGCGCATGGATCTTGGAAAGCTTGTCGCCAACATTGTCGCAAAGCGCTACGAGGCTAAGATTGGCAAGGCTAAGAAGATTACTGGCCTGCAACTTGGCTACGAATCGCGGTGCGCGGCGCCGCACGCCTTTGACGTTATGCTCGGCAGCCAGCTTGGCATTGGCGCCTATCGGGCCCTGGTCGAAGAAGGTCTAGACGGACACATGGTGAGCGTGAGCGGCCAACTGGACCTGCACTATGTGCCGTTTGACGAGCTAATTGACCCGTCGACCATGAAGACCGAAGTTCGACTTATTGAACCGGGAAGCGACTTTCACCGTCTGGCGCGCTTTCTCGAGACCCGAGTCGACACAGTCGGCGACTGGTCGATGGGGCGGCGAGAAGAGCGCTCGTAGACCAAGCGCTCCTTTGAGCGCCGCTACAGCTCAGGAATCGGATCGACGCCCTGGCTTGCGCTCTCGCGGTTGTCTTGCATGTTTTCCATGGCATCGACCTTTACCGCGTAGCGAGTCCCAGCCTCGATCTGATGCGCGCGAATCACAGAGCCGTGAAAGCGAACGCTTGCCGACGAGTCTTTGCCAACCCGACCTTCAATGGCCTGGCCTTCGGCAAGCTGGGGAACAACCCCTTGCGCGATCTCGCGAATGTAGAGCCCGACCTCGCTGTAGTCCAAGGTTTCGAATTGGTAGTCCTGCCCATCGATCTCGATGAAGACGGGAAGCGCACCCTCGAAGCGAATGGCCACACGACGAGAGGCAGCATCGGTTAGATAAACCGGTTTGACGATCCGCTGGCGCGGCACGCTAAAGACTTGTTGGCCAGGAAGCGCAACCGCCGAGAGCGAACGCATAAAGACGCAGCCAGTATCGACGTTGATGCGATTGCGGCGAATCTCGACCTCGGCAACCGGAGTGTGCCCATGGACAATCACTTTGCCCCAGTCGTATTCGCTTTTTAGAAACGCACCACGAATCCAAATCATCTTCTTGCCGTGCACCACGGGATCAAGATCCGCGAGCGGAATCTCGGGAACGCCTGCATGCACAAAGAAATGGTGCTCGTCTTCGTAGCTTAGCTTTAGCGAGCGAAAGAACTTAATGTGCTCTTCGGGAAAGGCGTAGTTGCCGTGATCGTCGGCATACGATGCCAAGGTCGCGGATCCGCCGTTAACAATAAAGAGACCTGCGCGCTCGGTGCCTGGATTGTCGAGGAAGTTTAGAAACATCGCCTCGTGATTGCCGAGCAGGCAAACAACATGGCACTGGGTCTGAAGCTCCAAGATGGTGTCGATGACATCTTTGGAATGCCCACCCCTATCGATGTAATCACCGAGAAAGACCACCGTGGACTCGGGCGTGAGGGGCAGCTTGTTTAGCAGTTGCCGCAATTCATAGGCGCACCCATGAACATCACCAATGGCAAAAATCATGAGTTACTCCACCGCTGCTCTTGTCTCCCCCTAAGCACGTCCAAAGACCATAGCCCGATCCGGAGCGAGCCTTCCATAGTCGGGAGCAGAGAGTTCTCTGTATTTAGCCATATCAATTCCCCCTAGGGATTTCGTCCAATCTGAGAGATCATTGAGGACAATCGCGATACCGTCCGCCTCACTGCTATGAGCACCCCAAAGCGCCGTATTCTGGTCACCGCAGCCCTGCCCTACGCCAATGGCGATATCCATATTGGGCACATGGTGGAGTACCTCCAAACCGACATCTGGTGCCGCTACCAACGCCTGGTTGGCAACGATTGCATCTACCTGTGTGCGGACGATGCCCATGGCACGCCCATCATGCTGCGAGCTCGCAAGGAGGGAATCACCCCAAAGGCGCTTATCGACAACATGCAAGAGCGCCATCAAGCCGACTTTGCCGGCTTTGGGATTCAATTCGACCAGTACCACTCGACCCACTCCGAGGAGAACAAGGCCCAGGCTCAGAAGATTTACCTGGCACTTCGCGACGGCGGGCACATTCACACCAAGACCATCGAGCAGGCTTACGATCCTGAAGCCAAGATGTTCTTGCCGGACCGTTTCATCAAGGGCACCTGCCCGCGTTGCAAAGAGGACGACCAGTACGGCGACTCCTGCGAGAACTGCGGCGCCACCTACGGCTCTAGCGAGCTCATCAATCCAGTTTCAGTCGTCTCCGGGAAAACGCCCATCACCAAAGAGAGCGAGCACTACTTCTTCAAGCTCGGCGACTTTCAAGAGATGCTTGAGACGTGGATTCAATCGGGCCATGTGCAGCCCGAAGTTCACAATAAACTCAAGGAGTGGCTCGAGGGTGGGCTTCGCGACTGGGACATTTCCCGAGACGCGCCGTACTGGGGCTTTGAGATTCCAGACACCGTCGACAAGTACTTTTACGTGTGGCTCGACGCTCCGGTTGGCTACATGGCCACCACTCACAAGTACTGCGAGCGCACTGGCAACAAGTTTGAGGACTACTGGGGCAAGGATTCTACGGCTGAGGTGCACCACTTCCTCGGTAAGGACATTGCGTATTTCCATACGCTCTTTTGGCCGGCAATGCTTTCGGGCGCAGGCTATCGCACGCCAACCGCGGTCTACTGCCACGGCTTTCTCACCGTAAACGGCAAGAAGATGTCAAAGAGCCGAGGCACCTTTGTCGCCGCACGCACTTACCTCAATCATCTCGACCCCGAGTACCTGCGCTACTACATCGCCGCCAAGCTCTCATCTGGGCTCGACGATATCGATCTTAACCTCGAAGACTTCGAGCAGCGCATCAACTCCGACTTGGTTGGCAAGCTCGTCAACATCGCATCGCGCTGTGCGGGAATTTTGGGCAAGCGCTTCGATAGCAAGCTCTCCGATTCCCTTCCCGCCCCCGAGCTCTACGAAGAGTTCGCAGCCGAGGCCGATGGCATTGCCGCGCTCTACGAAGGCCGTGAGTACTCGAAAGCCATTCGCAAGATCATGGCACTTGCCGATAAGGCCAACCAGTACATTGCCGACGAAGCTCCCTGGAAGTTGGCAAAAGAGGAAGCGACCCTCGAGCAGGCGCGAGCGGTTTGCACCCAAGGCGTAAACCTCTACCGCATGCTCATTACCTACCTCTCGCCGGTGGTTCCGCGAATCTACGAGGACTCGGTCGCTCTAATGGGAAGCCCTCTCACCTGGGAGAGCGCTCGAAAGCCGCTTTTGGGCGTTTCGATTGGCGCCTTCACTCCACTGCTTCAGCGTGTCGACAAAGACAAAGTCGCGGCGATGGTCGAAGAGTCCAAGCCTGCAGACGCCGAAGCTGCCAAGCCCGCGCCTAAGAAAAAACCCAAGAAGAGCAAGAAGTCGGCTCCTGTTCCCGAAGGCTGTATTTCCTTTGACGATTTTGCCAAAGTCGACCTTCGCGTTGCGAAAATTATTGCCGCCGAGCATGTGGAAGGCGCCGATACGCTCTTGCAGATCACAGCCGAACTCGCTCCGGGCGATACTCGCAATATTTTTGCCGGCATCAAGGCTGCGTACGCGCCCGAAGACCTTGTTGGTCGTCACGTTGTGGTGGTCGCCAATCTCGCCCCGCGCAAGATGCGCTTTGGCATGAGCGAAGGCATGATCATCGCAGCAGGTCCCGGCGGCAAAGACATCTTCGTGCTCTCGCCCGACGAGGGTGCGACGCCCGGCATGGTCGTTAAATAGCGAATGACTGGGCCCGCAGTAGGGACGCGTGTGGCTGCGGCGGACAGCCAGTGGCGGCCCCTACTCTGGGTCGCCGCCCTCGCCTTTGTTGTCCTCTTTAGCTACGGCCTATCGCGCTCGGCTATCGATGCGCTCTTGCAGGCCGACAACGGCAAGGATGCAACCAAGTACGCCTACGCCCTGGTTGCGCTTGGCGTCACCATCGTGGTGCCGCTCTACAGTCGCGCCGCTGGCAAGTTTGCCCTTGGCAACGTGATGGCCATTAGTGCCTTGGCGACGGCCGCAATCCTGGCAGCACTACTCATCGCCCGCGGCTTTCGCGTGCCCTATGCGACCTACGTTCTCTACATCTGGAAAGACGTCTACGTCGTTGTTCTCGTCGAGCTCATTTGGACTCTGGCGAACGCAGCCTTTAAGAGCAACACCGCACGTTGGGCTTACGGATTCTTCTGTGTTGCCGGAACCTGCGGAGATATGAGCGGCAGCCTGCTCTCGGGAAAACTCGCACACTCGGTTGGCAGTGCCGAGCTGCTTTGGCTGGTGGTGCCAACCATGGCGGCGGTTGCAATCGTCGGTCTCAAAGCCTCCAAGGCATGCGGCTGGCCGCACCCAAGCGGCAAGAGCGCGGTGCACGGCCTTATTGGCGTCGTGCGCAACTCGCGCTCGATTCAGCTGCTCTTGGCGCTTATCGCCGTTATCCAAATCGTTACAACCCTCATCGATTTTACCTACCTAACAACAACCTACGAGGCCTACCCCGACTTGGCGGATCGCACCGAGGTCTTTGCCCAGGTCAGCATGACCATCAGTCTCATCTCGCTCGTGCTTCAGGCGCTCTCTGGTGCCATCGTCATGTTCATTGGGGTTCGGGCGCTGGTCATCGCACTTCCCCTCGTCTTGGGTGCTGCGGCGATCTACGCATCGGTCCATCCGACTTTTGCGGGCCTGGCCGTACTCAAGATCGTAAATAAGAGCCTCGACTACAGCCTCTTTCGCACCAGCAAAGAGCTGCTCTATCGCCCGCTAAGCTACGCCGAGCAAACTCAGGGCAAAGCGGCCGTCGATATCTTTGGATACCGGGCAGCCAAAGGCGGCGCGTCTGGGCTCCTCGTTGGTCTCTCTGGATTCGCGGCGCTCATCACCGTCGCCACCGCCATCGGCATTGGTCTTTGGCTTGTGCTGGCCGCCTTCTTGGCAGTCCGCTTCACATCCGAGGAATCCACCACAGCGAAGTGATCGCCAAAGAATGTAACAACCGTAAGCGCTGGCACCACTCCAGCGTTCGGATAACGATTTCGCCACGTAACTACCGGTAACCAATACAAACCTTTGTTTTTGCGAGTTTTTCGGATTTTTCGATAGTTCGAGCGCATCAGTAGCAGGCACCGACAGATTTCTGTACATCAGGAGCAGCGATGGATGTAGGGGCGAGGCAGGGGTCCGAGGGGCGGCCCATAATTCTCATTGTTCACAACAAGCGAGATGTCATACCGAGCATGTGCGAGCAGTTTCGGGGGCACCTTGGCTCACATCGCGTAAGCACGATTCGCGCTGCCAGGCGTGTGCTGCAGGGACCGCGAACCATCGTTGGCGCGATTCTCGATCCACAGCTAAGCGACGGCAGCGGTTTCGGCCTGCTGCCCGACTTGCGAACCAAAGCGCCCGAGATGCCAATCCTGATGATTTCTGGGCACTGTGACATCAACTCGATCAACGCGGCGCACCTCGCCGACGTCGCTATTGTTGCGCGACAAAACTGTGTGCCCAATCTCAAGCACTTTGCCAACCAAGTCCAGACCGCCCTGGCCTGCGCTAGCGACCAACTTGGCCAAGCGATGGCGGAAATCGCACAACACAACCACTTGAGCGACCGCGAGCAGCAACTGCTCACGGTTGCGGTTCACGGCATTCCTCGCGGCCGGCTCGCCCTGAAGCTGGGGTTAAGTGAAAACACCATCAAGAGCCAAATCCGCAGTTTGCTGGACAAGACCAATAAGCCCAACCTCTCGGAGGTTGTCTGGCTTGTGCATCGCCACTCCGAGCGCTTGTAGGCCAACGGCTCCCGTCTGCCACCGAGGGCGACGAAGGAACCCCCAAGGCTCCAAATCCGCTATCGGAATAGTTCCTAGTACTTTTTACTAACCTACGTATCTCAACAATCAAAACTGTCGCGCCGTTGAGAGTTCAAGCGATGACGACCCAACATTTCGATTGCCATTTGACTCGCAAGACCCCGGGTAGAACAACGCGAATCGCGTGGAGCATCGCGTCACGAACCATGTAGAATTAGCGGCGTGCCGTGTAAGAAAGGGATGTTCTGGAGTGGAATCATTGGAATTACCCTACTAGTGCTTTCCTCTTGCCGCTCCGCACCAGTGGCCCTGGAGCAGCCATCGTCAGAGTCCGTTTTGGGCCCGGCCATGAAGAAGACGACCAGACCGACAATCGTCGGTTTCAGTGGTGTGGATCTCTTTGGGAGCCGCCAGATCACCATAGAGCAGGTCGTTGACCTCCACCGACACAAGCTCGAGGCACTCGCGCGCGCTCATGGCGACGGAGGTCTGTACTCAACCAGGAAGAGCGCGGTTGTCAAAGCCGTGAACGCAATGGGAGAGTTCGCGTTCGTTGATGTCGCAGTCGTCGATTACCTAGATGGGGACCGACCATACCTGACCATTGACCTGGTGGACGTCGACGACTCCGCAATCCGTATGACGTTTGACACCTGGCCCGCTGGTGACTTTGATGACCCCGGTGGAGTTCTTGCGGTCTGGGAAGACTACACACAGGTTGCAGGTATGCTTGCAAAGAGCGCAGAAGGCGTCCGAAGGAGCGCGAGCTGCCCCGTCTTTCACTGCATGCATGGGTTTGAACATTCAGAACTCGCTCCGTTCTTGCCGGTACTTCGCCATAAGGCGCGCGAACACAAGAATTTGCTGCTGCGAATCCTCCGTGAGGACGGAGACTCAGGCAAGCGTGCTGCTGCCGCGTTTGTCCTTGCTCACCTCAATGACGGTGCCGCAGTGCTGGCGGCAATGCTGACCGCATTTCGAGATATGTCGCCACTCGTGCGCAACAACGCGATGCGCGTAGTAGCGATGATCGCGAAGAACCACCAGGAGATTACGGTCCCAATCGCCCCGGTCCTTGCGGCCCTCCTGTTCCCAGCCACATCCGATCGAAACAAGGCACTAGCGATCCTCGCGCAGCTATCGAAACGTGCGGAACATAGGGAGACCATACTAGACGAAGTCGGACTGACCCTCCTTGAGATACTTCGGCTCCGCCAACCCAACAACCACGACTACGCCTACGTCATCCTTAAGAACATCAGTGGCGAGAACTTCGGCGAACGAGCCTATGATCGATGGACGAAGTGGATGCGCTCTCAGGGCACTGCGAAGCATTCTGAGCCCGCAGACTTGACGTCAATGCCGCCTCTTCCCCCGCCATGCCGCTGGGCCTCGAAATGAATGTAAGCGGTCAATCTACAGCCCAGAACCCGAACTATTCTGAGACACCGTTTCGAGATGGTGTACGCATCCACGCAATTGACGCCCCTAACCTTATAAGCCAATGACTAGTCAAAGGAAGCGGGGTCGCGTATCCTGCCGTCATGAAGTTTTGCACTGGCCTGCTACTGTTGACGCTCGCAGGCTGTGGTGGTGTCGATAGCGATTTTTCCGAGTCGACCAGCAAGACAATCTTCACAACCGTAAACAGCGAGCTTCACACGCTGCACCTTGCTGTCATGCAAATGCCCGAGTGGCCGGCCCAATTTACGAGGCAGTGCGACAATGGTGGCGCAATTGCGATGACAACCACAATGCGATCCGATGACAGCATTCGCGACCTCAAACACACCTTTGAGGACTGCGTGATCGACGGCCGCATCATTCGTGGCAATCTCGACTACACCGATGTCGTCGACACCGATTGCGGTGGGAGTTCGGGCTTTCTCTTCTCGATTGTCGGCGAACTTCTCATCGCTGGCAGTGACGAGGGCCAGTGCGAAATCGACGCTGTGGAATCCTGCGGAAGCTTTGGCGGTGTCACTTGCGGATACGCTCTTTAGTATAGTTTCATACACTTAGACGTCATACTTTCCCGATAAATCCGCTTCAATGCGTGGTAGCGTCCGCCGCGATGGACATCAACTACAACGCCACCTCCGAGCTAAGTGCAACCGAGCGAGTCCTTGTTGGTCTTTGCGAGAACATCAACGAGAAGCCACTTCCAAAACGGCTGCAGCGCGCATTTCACAACTCCTTTGGGCGCCACTTCATCCGCCTCGTAAGCAGCAACCTGCTTCAAGTTCGCGGCATGGAGCATGCGCGAGCGCTCTCGCCGGATCGAGGCGTGCTGCTCTGTTCCAACCATCGCAGCTTCTTTGACATGTACATGGTCACCTCGGTGCTTCGCAATGAGTCGCTGCCGTGGTTTCAAGACATCTTCTTTCCAGTTCGCTCCAATTTCTTCTACGACAACTGGCGCGGCCTAGCAGTCAATCTCGCCATTTCAGGCGGAGCGATGTATCCGCCAATTTTTCGCGACCGCAACAAGAGTGGCCTCAACAAGGTTGCGGTCAATCGCATCATCAACCTTCTCGAGCGCCCAGGTGCTGTCGTCGGCATGCACCCCGAAGGCAAGCGCGGCCAAGGCGACAACCCTTACGAGCTACTTCCGGCAAAACCCGGCGTAGGCCAAATGGCGCTTCGCTCCAAAGCCACAGTCTTGCCTATGTGGGTCTCGGGAATGAGCAACGACCTGGCAAAGCAAGTTGCCTCGAATTTCAAAACGAAATCGGGCAAAGCAGAGCCGGTCTGCGTGACCTTTGGTGCACCTGTGGACCTCAGCAATCTCGCCGACGAAGACTCTTCGGTTCGAGAGGTGCAGCAGGCAGCAGCCGACCAAATCATGGATTCGATTCGCGACTTAGGCAGCGAAGAGCAAGCTCGCCTTGGCCGCAAGCTCTCGTAAGCTGGCGCCTTGCGCAGGCATGCTCGTCTGCGCATACCGACCAGCCTTCGCAGGCTCTACAGCCTGCAAAGTTATACGGCCTGCGAAGCCCAACAGTGTTATCCCTAGGGATAACGCTTAGCCATAATCTCGAATGCTTTCACGAGAATCGCTCGCAACACATCCAGGTCCACGTCCTCAAGTTTCTTAAGGTAGAGACACGAGACACTGGATTTGTGTGGACCGAGCTTGGCCAAGAGGCCTTTAAGCTCCGAGAAGCCCGGCGTGATGTACAACGTCAGAGCCGTCTTGCGGCTCGAAAAGCCAAGGCGCGGCCAATCCGCCTCACAGCCAGACTTCGTTAGGTAGTGATACGCGCCCAAGCCAACAATGCTCGCGCCCCACATAGCCGGCTCGGCCCCGGTTACGTCCTGCATTAAAGCAAGCAAGGCTTTTGAGTCTGAACGCATGCGCTCTGGCTCAATCGCCTCGATGTAGCTCGTAACGCTCGCCTCGGTCTTCTGCGTCTTATTGACGTAAGCCCGCGCTTTTCCACCCATGCTTCGCTCCTATTCCCTGGCTTCTACGAGAGAAAGCCGCCGATTCGGTCTTTCGGCCGCCCAATGATTGCTTTGCCACCGCGCACCAAAACTGGGCGCTGAAGCAGCTCGATGTGCGCATCCAAGACGTCGATCACTGCACTCGCATTGCCGATATAGTCGGCAGCGTTAAGCCCCAAGGCTTTGAAGGCAGCATCTTTGCGCACCAAGTCTTCAACAGGATCCTCAAGCATTGAAACCAAGGTCTCAATCGCAGCTCGATCCGGGCGTTGCTCCTTCTTCATATAGAGAACAACCATGTGATCCACTTTCATTTCCTTGGCGACCGCCAAGGCATACTTTGAAGTGCTTCAAGTGGGTTTGTGATAAATTGTTACGCCCACGTCTGCTCGTACTTTCATTCCCATGCGCCGATTGTAGACGAATCGGCGCTCGCTCACGAACGCTGAGCCCCTCGCTTTGCAAACTTGTCTTTCTCATGCACATTGCACCGCATGAGCAAAGACGCCGCTTCGTTTCTAAGCATTCCAGAGTCTGATCTAATGGCGTTTGGGCCCGGTATGCACAAAGTGCTTCCCGCCACCCGCGACGATATGAAGGGCGACATTGGCAAGCTCATCCTGGTCTCGGCAATCACCCCCACAAAAGCGGGCGAAGGCAAGACCACCACGAGCATCGGCCTTGCAGATGGCTTGCGAACGCTTGGTGCCAAGGCCTCCGTGGCCCTGCGCGAGCCTTCACTCGGTCCGTGCTTTGGCGTCAAGGGCGGCGGGACCGGTGGCGGCAAAGCCCAGCTTGTTCCATCGGATCGAATCAACCTTCACTTCACGGGCGACTTTCACGCGATCACGGCCGCCCACAACCTGCTCTCGGCAGTCATCGATAACCATCTCCACCACGGCAGCGATCTAAACCTCGATGGCCGCAGCATTACCTGGCCCAGGGTCCTCGATGTAAATGACCGGGCGCTTCGCAACGTAGTCACTGGGCTTGGTGGACGCGCTCACGGCCAACCTCGCGATGCCAGCTTTGATATCACCGCAGCCTCGGAGCTTATGGCCATGCTCTGCCTTGCCGAAGATGCCAGCGACTTGGAGGCGCGAATCAACCGAGCCATTGTTGGCTTAAACCACGCAAAAGAGCCGGTTTTGGCGGGTCAGCTCGGTGTTACCGGCGCGATGATGGCGCTCTTGCGCGATGCACTGTTGCCAAACTTGGTGCAAACCATCGAAGGCACACCGGCCTTTGTGCACGGCGGTCCTTTCGCAAACATTGCCCACGGCTGCAACAGCGTGATGGCAACGCGAACCGCGCTAAAGCACGCCGACTGGGTCGTTACCGAAGCGGGCTTTGGCTTTGACCTTGGAGCTGAGAAGTTCTTTGATATTAAGTGCCGTTCCGCTGGCCTCGATCCACACCTGGTCGTCTTGGTTGCCTCTGCACGCGCACTTAAACTGCACGGTGGTGTCGATGCAGGTGACCTCGAGAGCACCAATGTCGAGGCCATCAAAGCCGGCCTCGCCAATCTCGACAAACACCTTGAGAGTATTTCTTACTTTGGAAAGAAGGCGGTCGTCGCGCTAAATCGCTTTGCCTCCGATGCCGACGAAGAAGTTGCTGCGGTGCGCGAGCACCTCGAATCCCGCGGCATCCGCTTTGCCACGGCAACCCACTTTGTGGATGGCGGCGATGGGGCGATCGAACTTGCGAAGCATGTCCTTGCCGCAGGCGAAGAGCCAACCGAGCCTCACCGCCCAGCGTACGAACTCTCCGACAGCATTGCCGAGAAGATTCGCAAGGTCGCACAAAACATCTACGGCGCCGACGATGTTGTTTTCGCCAAGACTGCCGAGCGCGATATGCGTGAGATTGCGCGCTTTGGCTTGCAAGATCTGCCCATCTGCTTGGCAAAGACCCAAAGTTCGCTCTCGGACGATCCAAAGCTTCTGGGGCGCCCAAAGGGTTGGGTGCTCACGGTTCGCTCCATCTTGCCAAACGCCGGAGCTGGCTTTCTGGTGGCACTTACGGGCGATATCCTGAGAATGCCAGGGCTGCCAAAGAAGCCGCAAGCCGAGGCTATTTCTCTGGACGGCGAGACCATCGTCAACCTGCGCTAGCAATCGCACTCCAAGCGGCAAAAACGGGCCGATTTAGCACTTGGGCGCTAGAGGGAGTGGGGCTATGGTCCGCCGCATGGCGCATCGCGGCACCTCATTAACTCCAAAGACACTGGCTCTAGCGCTTCTCTTCGCAACGTCGATAGGCGCCTGCGCAACCGGCACCGAACCTGCGCAGTCTGTAGATGGCGGCATCACCCCCGAATACGATTCGGGTACGCCAGGCGATCCGGATGCTGCGATTGATGCGTGCGCTGGCGAACCTTGTTTCGCTGGCGTCGAATGCACCGACGTTGCCGATGGCTACGAGTGCGCCGATTGCCCAGCTGGCCTTGAAGGCGATGGCGAGAGTTGCACTGACATCGATGGCTGCGCGAGCTCGCCCTGCTTCGGTGATGTCGAGTGCACCGATGTGGCCGCACCGGGCGACGGAGCAACCTGCGGCGCCTGCCCCGATGGCTTCTTTGGAAATGGGGTTGTCTGCACCGATGTCGATGCTTGCGATGGCGAGCCATGTTTCCCAGGAGTGACTTGCGTCGATAACACCGCCCCCGAAGAAGGCTTTGTCTGTGGCACCTGCCCGACAGGGTTTGAGGGCGATGGCTTTAGCTGCACCGATATCGATGAGTGCGCAGGCTCGCCTTGCTTTGGAGACATTGAGTGCACCGATGCGGTCGCGCCACAGACCGGCTTCACCTGCGGCGACTGCCCTCCTGGCACGACCGGAGACGGTGAAGACTGCGACCTTCTCTGCGAGGCAGTGAGTAGCCTTGCCTGTGGTGGCCAGCTAAGCACCAGCAACGATGGCGTCGGAAGTTCTGACTTGGTCGATGCGTGGGAGTGTTCGACCTTTACCCATACCGGCCCCGAAATCGTTTACTCGTTCACGCCGAATGCGAACGGCATCGCAACCATTAGCCTCACAGGATTGACCGCAGACCTCGATCTGATGGTCATCGAAGATTCCAGCGTAGGTGGCCTGTGCGACCCGGCAGACAGCACCGTCTGCGTTCCCAACGGCAACTCCAACGGTGCGGGAACCAACGATGAAGAGGTTCGTCTAAACGCAACGCTTGGCACCACCTACTACATTATCGTAGACGGGTTTTCTGGAGCGACATCAAACTTCACCCTTCGCGTTCGAAGTGCGACAGAGGATTTCTTACTAAACGAGGTTGCCTACGGCGGCGTGGACTACGTCGAAATTCGCAATCACGGCGCCTGCGACGCCGACTTCGCCGGGCTTGGCTTGCTGCACAAGGCATCGCTTGCATCAGCGCCCCAGACCTTCACCTTCCCAAGCGGCAGCATGGTTCCCGCCGGCGCCGTCATGCGCTGGGTCGAATCGGGTGTGTCATCGTACTTGCCAAACGAAATCGATGCCGGCGAGTCGATCCTCGACATTCCATCAGACCCGGGCTCGACAGCACTTTGCAATGGCGCCTGCGATGCGAGCAATTGCGCAAACCTCCTCGACTACGTCGAACGCGACGACAACACCAGCGATACCAGCCTTCCCGGCGGCCCTGCCTGTGCAACCTTCGAATCGGCGCCGGTCAATAGCGCTGGACAAACCGGAGAGGTCTCGCTTAGACGCGCAGCCTTCACGGGTGTTGGTGGCCCTTTCCAAGCCGCCGACTGGACCTTTGGCGTCACAACTCGCGACTAGCAAACTACGCCAGGTGCCTATCGCAAAGCGCGACGAAAAGGCGCTTACATATTGTTACGTAACTGCCGCCCCTGCGCGGTGAAATAGACGCCACTGGGGCTGGTGAAGCCTGGAAAGCGAGCTAGCCTTGCACCCTCATGGCCCGACAATTCGCTAGCGTCTTACTCTTTGCGGCCATCGCCATGACTGGGTGCACCAAAGAGGCGCCATCCAACGGCTCGGTCTTTGGTGGCGATGCCGGCCCCGCCGCAGCTGTACCGGTTGAGGTTGCGGTATTGCAAACCGGTCTTCTTGAGAACACGTTGCAATTCTCGGCAAATCTTGAGGCCGAAATCGAAGTGCAAGCCTTGGCTCGCGCATCGGGTCAAGTCGTAAAACTTCTGGTCGAAGAAGGCGATGAGGTTAGCAAGGGACAACTCCTTATGCGTCTCGAGGCCTCCGAGCAGCACAGCGCCGTTCGCCGAACCAAAGCCGAGCTTGCCCATGCTCAGCGCACGTTTGATCGCCAAAAGAAACTGCTCGAACACGGCGTGGTCAGCGACGACGTGCAAGAGAACGCCGCATTCGAGCTTACCCGGCTAAAGATTGCCAACGCCGATGCACAGCGGCTTCTCTCCTACACTTCCATTCGCTCCGCGGTTGCTGGCACGGTTACGCAACGTCTGGTCAAACGCGGCGATTTTGTAAATCCCAACCAGCACCTCTTTACGATTACCGACTTCTCATCGCTGGTCGCAAAGGTCTACGTGCCCGAGAGCGATATGCACTCGGTCCACAAGGGCCAGGTTGTGCGTCTCGTGCCTCCAGGCGACTCACAGGTTGCGCGCGAGGCAGTAGTCGATAGGGTTGCACCAATCGTAGACCCGCGAAGCGGCACCGCAAAGGTTACCGTCTCGATTCCCGACACAAGCGGCCTGCGGCCCGGTGCGTTTCTATCCGTAGAATTGGTCACTAAGAAAAACGCCAATGCGGTGCTCTTGCCTCGCAAAGCTTTGGTCTACGACAACGAGCAATCGTTTGCCTTCGCAATCGAAGGCGAGCACGCAGTTCGCAAGAAGGTTGTGCCAACCCTATCGGGGCCAGACTTTGTCCAAGCAAAAGGCTTTGCCAGTGGTGACAAAGTTGTGATCGCCGGCCAGGTTGGCCTTAAAGATGGCGCACTCGTAAAGTCGAAGGTCCTGCCGCCGCTTGTGCCTGCAGAGTCAGCACCGGCGGAGTCAGCAGCACCGGCGGAGTCAGCAGCACCGGCGGAGTCAGCAGCACCGGCGGAGTCAGCACCGGCAGCGCCCAAGCCAGCGGCAAACGCTCCCAGCGCCCCTTCCAAAACGGCCAAATGAGCTTGCAAGCAGGCCAGGCCCAGAGCTTTGCAACCAGCCGACCGGTCGCAGTGCTCATGGTGTTTTTCGCAGCCATCGTATTTGGCTATTTCTCGTACTCACGGCTCGCTCTGCGGCTCATGCCGGAGATGAGCTATCCGACAATTACCGTCCGCACCGAGTACCCAGGCGCCGCGCCTGAAGAGGTGGAAACCGACATCAGCCGGCCGGTCGAAGAAGCTCTTGGCGTCATCGCCGGCCTTCGCCGAACCAGCAGTGTAAGTCGCGCTGGCGTGAGCGATGTGGTTTTGGAATTCGCCTGGAACACCAGCATGGCCGACGCTGTGCAAGACACCCTCGAAAAGCTCGACCTTGTCGTACTGCCCGACGAAGCCGAGAATTCGCTAATCTTGCGCTTTGACCCAGCCCTCGACCCAGTCATGGAACTGAGCGTCACCTCCGTACGCGAGGTTCCAGAGGATCAGCGAGATGCCGAACTCCGGCGCATCCGCCGCATTGCCGAGTTGCAAATTAAGCGCGGGCTCGAACCGGTCAAGGGCGTGGCGGCAGCGCGAGTTCGCGGCGGGCTCGAAGAGGAGATTCATGTGCTCCTCGACGGCGGCGCCCTTGCCAGTGCAGGCCTCTCCCTTCAGCGCGTCACCGAGCGGCTTGCCCAAGAAAACATCAACATCGCGGGCGGCACCATTAAAGATGGCGGCGCGGACTACATGGTTCGAACCCTTGGCGAGTATGAATCCGTCGAAGAGATTGGCCGAACGGTTGTGGCAACTCGTGACGAGCGCGAAATCCGCATTAACGATCTAGGTGTTGTTCGCAAGACCCATCGCGAGCGAGAAATGGTCACCCGCAGCATTTCCGGTGGAGTCGGCGGCGAGAGCGTGCAAATCGATATCTACAAAGAGGCCGACGCCAATATGGTCGCGCTGTCAAAGCGCGTGCGCGAGGCACTTGGCCCAGAAGCTGTGGTTCGGACCGAGGTCGCGACCAAAGGCATGCGCAATAGCGACGCCCTGGTGCAGCAACTCTTTGATGCCGAGGGGCTACAACTGCGCGTTGTTGGCGATCGCTCGCTCTTTATCGAGAGCAGCATTGCCGAGGTCCGCAACACCGCCATCGTCGGCGGGCTCTTTGCCGTGCTGGTGCTCTTTCTCTTTCTCAAGAGCGTGAAGAGCACGATCATTATTGGCGTTAGCATTCCAATTTCCCTTCTGGTCACCTTCGCGCCGCTCAACCTCATGGGCGTGAGCCTCAACATCATGTCCCTCGGCGGCTTGGCGCTTGGCGTCGGCATGCTTGTCGACTCATCCATTGTTGTTCTCGAATCGATCTACCGAAATCAGGAAGCAGGCCTGCCTCGCATCGAGGCCACCGTAATCGGTACCGGCGAGGTTCGAGGCGCCGTCATCGCATCTACGCTCACAACCATCGGCGTCTTCTTGCCCATGGTCTTCGTCGATGGTGTGGCCGGCCAAGCCTTTGGCGACCTCGGCCTCGCCGTCGTCATCTCGCTCTTGGTCTCGCTCTTAGTCTCACTCACCCTGCTGCCTATGCTCGCAAGCCGCGGTGGTGTGGTCGCAAACCCTGGCGCCCCCGAAGCCCCCATTTCTCTGTGGCCAAGCCTGGCGCCGTGGCACGTCTTTCGAGACGACATTCGCACCCTACCCTGGCTCGCAAAAGTTCCGCTCTTTCCCCTCTTGCTCGTGCGCCTCATCCTCGCAAGCCTTCTCTCCATACTCGCCTGGCTTATCTCGATGGCGCTCTTTGGGCCGCTCTTTCTCATTCGCTTGGCGCTGCCCGCGCTGCGAAAACTCTTTGGCCTTCTTTGGGCCGTGCCGCTATTTATCGTCGATACAACCCTCGCCGCTTTGCGCAGCGGCTACCCACGGTTCTTGCGGTGGAGCCTTGGGCACGCCACAGCTCTTGTCGGCGTGATGCTGCTGTGCCTAGGGCTAACGTACTTGCTCGCCACCCGCCTTGAGACCGAGCTTCTGCCCGAAGTTCACCAAGGCGAATTCACCTTCGAGCTCTCTCTCCCCGTCGGCACCACGATTGAAGAAACCGTTAAAACCCTAGCCGACGTCGAGACAATCATTACTAGGGACATTCCCGATATCGAATCGGTTAGCGTCACCTACGGCTACGATCCTGCGAGTTCGACGCGTTCGGACGAAGGCGAGCACACCGCCCGCTATCGCATCCATTTGAGCGAGGGCGGCGACACACCAGAGGCCGAGCAGAAGGTGGCCGAGGCGGTGCGCAAGCAACTCGCCACGATTCCCGACTTGCGCTCGCGCCTGGTGCGCCCGGTGCTCTTTAGCTTTCAAACGCCCATCGAAGTAGAGATTTACGGAACCGATCTAGTCCGTTTGCGCGAGCTCTCCGAGCGGGTGCAATTTGAGATGGCCGCGCTGCCCACACTCTCCGATGTTGAGACCAGCCTGCGCCGCGGAGCCCCCGAGGTACAAATCGTCTACGAGCGCGACCGCATGCGCCGGTACGGGCTCAACATCGCCGACGTTGCCGGCCTTGTTCGCGACGAAGTGAAAGGCCGTGAAGCGACGCGGTTTAGCCAGAGCGATCGCAAAATCCTCGTGGTCGTTCGCTTGGTCGAAAGCGACCGCGCCTCGGTCGAAGATCTTGGCCGACTGATTGTCGATCCAGAAGGCACGGGCACCATCGGGCTCGCATCCGTAGCAGACCTTTCATTGGGCGAGGGCCCAAGTGAAGTTCGCCGCGTCGATGGCCAGCGCGTTGCAGTAGTTCGCGCCAACCTCCGCGACGGCGCCTCGCTAAGCACAGCAGTTTCCCAGGTTCAAGAACAACTCTTAGGACGCATCGAGTGGCCAGGCGATATGCACTTCGCCATCGCTGGCCAAAACAAAGAATGGGAGCGCAGCCAGCAAAGTCTCTGGCTCGCCCTGGCCCTCTCGATATTCCTCGTCTACGTCATTATGGCGGCGCAGTTTGAGTCGCTGGTCTACCCGCTCATCATCATGGTCTCGATTCCCCTCGCCTTTCTCGGCACCTTTGCCACCTTGGGCGCACTTGGCATTCACCTCTCGATCATTGTCTTCCTTGGCATGATCATGTTGGCGGGCATCGTGGTGAACAACGCCATCGTGCTCATCGACTACATCAACTTGCTTAAGAGTCGCGGGCTCTCTCTGGAAGATGCCGTGATGGAAGCGGGCAAGGCCAGGCTCCGCCCCATCCTAATGACAACCATCACGACGGCTCTTGGGCTCTTGCCCATGGCGCTGGGCTTTGGCAACGGCGCCGAGTTGCGCACGCCTCTGGCGATTTCGGTGATTAGTGGCCTGGTCGTCTCTACGGTCCTAACGCTGGTACTTATCCCAACGCTCTACGTGCTAGTCGACCGCAGCATGGACCGGCTGCGCGGGCTTATCCGAGGTCTCGCCTCTTGAGCAGCAGCGGCAAATGGGAGCAGGCCCTGCCGCGCTTCTCACTTGACCGCCGCGTTGCAGTCGTTGTGCTCATGCTCTCGGCGCTTGTCGTTGGAGCGGTTGCAACTCTCGGCATTCCCCTAGAGCTCATTCCCCGCGGCTACCAAGCGCCGCAGCTCGTCGTGAGCGCTACCTGGCGCGACTCTCCGCCGCCAGAAGTTTTGGACAAGGTGGTCCTGCCGCTAGAAGAAGAGCTATCGACCGTTCGCGGTCTCGACCAACTCAACTCGCTCTCTCGCACCGGAACAGCAGAGCTCTTCCTCTCGTTTAAACAGGGCACCAATATGGACGTGGCCTACCGCGAGGTTCGCGACCGCGTCTTGCAGGCCCAGCCGCGGTTGCCCTCCGACCTCATGCCGGTTCGCATCCGCAAGCAAAGCTCATCGAGCTTGCCCATCATGGCTGTGGGCGTGGCAATCGACCCAAAGGTCAACGATCCGTACAATCTCATCCAACGCGAAATCGTCCAGCCTTTGCGGCGAGTCGAGGGCGTTGCGTCCGTGGCGTCCCCTGGCTTGCAAGAGAAAGAGGTACTCATCGAACTCGATCGCGAGCGCACTGCGGCGGCCGGGCTCAACATTTATCTCGTTGGCCAAGAGTTGCAGGCCGACAACTTCTCGATGGCAAGTGGCACCGTGCGCCATGGCGGCGACAAGCTATTGCTGCGCTCGGTCTCGCGCTTTCAAAACATCGACGACATTCGCAATCAATTTGTAGCGCCCAATTTGCGCCTGCGAGACATCGCCACCGTTAGCCTCCAAGAGCCCGAGAAGCGCTGGGTGGTGCGCGTAAACAGCAAACCGGCGCTAGCTCTCCAAGTCTTTAAGGAAGGCCAAGCCAATACCATCGAGGTGAGTCGGCGCTTGGCCAAGGCCTTTGAGGAAATCCGCGACAACCCCAAGCTGCACGGCTCCGATACGGGAATCCTCTTCTCCCAAGGGGACGTCATCAGCGAGTCAATTTCGACCTTGCTCGATAGCGGCAAGGTTGGCGCCCTGCTCGCTGCCTTGGCACTGCTCTTCTTTCTGCGGCGCTTTCGGCTAACGCTCATCATCACGCTCTCAATTCCGCTAAGCCTAATTCTCTCGCTCACGGTCATCTACTTTGCCGGCGAGACTCTCAATATTCTCTCGCTCCTTGGCCTCATCATCTCGGTCGGGCTGCTGGTCGATAACTCGGTCGTCGTTGCCGAAAACATCATTCGCATTTACAGCGAAGGCGCCAGCAAACGCGATGCGAGCATTCGGGGTGCGGCCGAAATCGCCTTGGCGATTATCTTGGCAACCCTCACAACCATCATCGTCTTTTTGCCGGTCGCCTTGGTCGAAGGCAAGGGCCAGTTCTTCTTACTGCGGCTAGCGATTCCCATCACCGTATCCCTAGCCGCGTCGCTTATCGTAGCTCTCATCTTTGTGCCTCTGTGCGTCTACCTAACTTTGGGCGAGCATGAAGAGGAGGCCGACTCACGCAGCCGCTTTCAGAAGATCACCAACCGAGTGCACCAGTTCATGGACACGGTTCTCGGCTTTGTGTATCGGCACACGCTCGAGCGGCTAAGCTGGATTTACCGCAAACTCTTAGCGGTCGCACTTCGGCGCCGCCTCGACTTAGTTGTCATTCTCATTGGCATCTTTATCGCCACGATGGTCGGCCCAGGGTCAGGTCTAAAGATCGTCGAAATCTCGGAAGAGGATCAACAAGGCTTTTCCATTGGCGTCGAGCTTCCAAATAACTTTAGCCTCGAGGAAGCCTCGGAGTTTTTCGATAGCATCGAAGCCGAACTCGCCAAGGCAAAAGAGGCACTGGATATGGAAGGCTACTTCACCTTTCACGTGGCGAGTTATGGCGAGGTGCAAGGCTGGTTTAAGCGCGGTGCAACGACAAGCCGAAGCGACGCCGCTGCCTACGTCCTCGACAAGCTTCCACAGCGGCCTGGCGTAAAGTACTTCTCGGGTTCCGAAGATCGCGGCAAAGAGAACGAAACCCGCAATGAGCACAGAGTTCTTCTTACTGGCGAGAATTCCCAAAGCCTCGAAGACATCAGCAAGAAGCTCGAAGAGCGCATTCTTACAATCCCTGGAGTATTGGGAATCAAGCGCACCTTGGACCTCACCCCAAATGAGCTTGCGCTTCGCATCGACCGGGACAAGAGCGCAAAGCAAGGGGTGAATCCGCAGAGCATTGCCGGCGTTGTCGCCGCTGGCTTGCGCGGCCAGTCTCTGCCAAGGTTTCAACAAGCGGGAAACGAAATTCCGGTGCGGCTGCGCTTTGATAGACGAGCTGCCGATAGCCTTGCCGAACTTGCCGACTTCTCCGTTCCCTCGGAAAGCGGAACCATGCGCAAGCTCTCTGCGCTCACGCAGTTTCAGTTCTTAAACTCCGAGCGCGGAATCTTCAGGCAAGATAAGCGCATCTCCAGGCGCATCTCCATCGATCTGGACCCAGCCCAAGTCGATCAAGCGAGCGCGCAAATTGACGAACTGATGAATGCCACAGACCTTCCCGAGGGCATTCGCTGGCGCCAGGGCGAAGATGCCGGGCTTCGGCAAAACGACGAAGTTGCCTCGATGAAATTTGCGGCACTTATATCCATCCTCTTCATCTACCTACTCATGGGCTTTCTCTTCGAGAGCTTTATCTTGCCGCTCTCAATTATCTTTACGATTCCCGCGGCAGCCATTGGCGTGATTTGGGCCCATGCCATTGCCGACCGGGAACTCGACTTCCTAGGCTTTGTTGGCGTGATCTTGCTGATTGGCGTTGTCGTTAACAACGGCATCGTCTTTGTCGACTACGTAAATCGCTTACGGCAAGAAGGAGAAGAGCGCACCCGCGCAATTCTCCTCGCCGCCGAGCGGCGCTTTCGCCCTATCATGATGACCGCCACAACCACCATTGGCGGCATGATTCCCCTGACAATGGGCGCGCCTTCCAGCATTGGCATCAGCTACCGAAGCTTTGGGCTCACCCTCATGGGCGGCATGGCAACGGCGACGGCACTCACCCTCTTGGTCGTGCCCATTTTCTACACCTTGCTCGACGATGCCAGCATTCGCGGAATGGGCCTGGTACGCCGAGCGCTTGGCGCTAACCGCGCTTCAAAATAGCGTCGACGTCGCGGGCGTGCAGGCCAAGCAAAAAGAGAATGCGATCGAGGCCGCCACGGCTAACCGCCGTATCCGCCGCTTCTCGAAGCTTGGCCTTGGCATGAAACGCGATGCCGAGGCCGGCCTTCTCGATCATCGCCATATCATTCGCTCCGTCGCCAATGGCAATGGTCTGGTCAAGTCCAATGCCTTCGCTCTGCGCAATCGTATCGAGCAAGTCCGCTTTGCGCTGAGGCGTCACAATCGGGCCCTCCAGCTCGCCTGTGAGCTTTCCGTCTTTCACCGCCAAGCCATTGGCATAGGCGTAATCGAGCCCGAGTTTTTCTTTAAGTGCATCGGCAGCTGTCGAGAAGCCGCCACTAATGACTGCCGTTTTATAGCCAAGGGTCTTAAGCACCAGGAGCATATCCTCGGCGCCTTCGGTGAGCGGCAAGTTGGCCGCAAGCTCTTCGACCTTCTTGGCGTCAAGCCCCTTAAGCAGCGCAACCCTCTCGCGCAAACTCGCGGCAAAGTCAATTTCGCCAGCCATGGCGCGCTCGGTAATTTTTGAAACCTTGTCGACAACGCCGTGCATGCGGGCAAGTTCGTCAATCACCTCGATGCGAATCAGTGTTGAATCCATATCCATCACAACGAGTCGCTTGCTTCTGCGTAAGAGATCTTCCGAGGCCACTGCCAAGTCGATATCCAGATCTGCGGTTTCCTCCAAAAGCCGTCGTCGCAAATCCAAGGTGCGCTCGTGCACCCCGATTTCGGCCGCAATAATCTCAAAGCAACCAAGGCCGCCCTGGCTCAACTGCCGAATCGACTCGATGTTTATCGAGTACTCGGCCAAGACTTGCGAGATAACCTGCAGGGCCGAGGCTTCTACTCGATCGGCAACCGCGGTAATCGCGTAGCGACGTCGCGGTGTGCTCAGCACTTCCTCATCGGCTTCCATGACCTTGAGCTCCAAGCCCAGACCAAGCGCCTTGGCTTCAAAGAGTAGGTCTTTTACGACCGAATCATCGGTATCGTGGTGCATGCCCAACAGCAGCACCAGGACCAGTTGGCCGTGCACCCGAACCTGCTCAATGTCGAGCAGCGCCACTTGGCTCTCGGCGACAACAGCCAGAAGCCTGGCGGTAATTCCGGGGCTATCCCGGCCAGTTACACTAACCAGGACCTGCTGATACTCAGGTGTGCTCATGCCCGCATTGGAGCATGGCCGTTTGCGGCCCGGCAATCTTCAGCGCCCACAGCCCTAGCCAAAAGCGCTGGCGGCACAAAGCCAAAGCGCCCGTGGCACAAAGCCAAAGCGCCCGTGGCACAAAGCCAAAAGCGCCCGCGGCACAAAGCCCAAGCGCCCGCGGCCCAAACCCAACCCTACACGTCGCGCCCGTGGCCTGATCGCGCTATGGTCTGCCCATGCAGTCAAGCGCCCTGGTCGCAACCCTGGCAACGCTACTCATCGGTTGTGGCGGCCAAGAGAAGCAAGAAAACGCTGCCCCCGATCCGACGGGTCGCAGTTATGAGGAATACCTCAAGCAGGGGCAAGACCCAACCAAGACCGAGTCATTGTCGGCGCCCGGCGATGCTGCAGCCAGCAATATTCCCGACGCGATGGTCGCGCATTTCATCGACGTTGGCCAAGGTGCCGCCACCCTCCTCGAGTTTCCCTGCGGGGCCATCCTCATCGATACCGGCGGCGAGCACAACGAAGCGTTCGACAGCGAGCCTCAGCTCATCTCGTTTCTCAAAGAGTTCTTCGAACGGCGCAGCGACCTCGACCGCACCCTGGATGCCCTTGTCATCAGTCACCCGCATATTGACCATACGCGGTCGATTCCGGCGGTTCTACGCACCTTCCGCATTCGCAATGTCATCGACAATGGCGATGTACAAGACGACATCGGCGGCCGCCCACAAATCGCCCTGCACCAGTGGATCTACGATCGCAACCAAGAGATTGCCAAGCGCAATGCCGCTCGTCGCCAGAACGGCGGCGCCGGAATTGCGTTCGAAGAACCCATTGGGCACTTTGATGTCAGCAGCGAGGACATTGATGACAAAGGTCTTACAAACAGCATCATCGACCCGATTCCCGCCTGCCCCGCATCCGAAGTGGATCCCCAGATTCGCTCGCTTTGGGGCATGCGCCTGGGCCGACGAGAAAAGGGCCACAATGCCAACAACGATAGTGTTGTGCTGCGAGTCGACTACGGCAAAACCAGCGCCCTGCTTAGCGGCGACTTAGAACTTCTCTCAATTGCCTGGATGAGCAAGCACTACAAGGACAATCTCGCCATCCTCGACACCGACATTTACTACGTGCCGCACCACGGCTCACGCAACTCCACGGGCAGCTCGTGGATCTCCCTTATCTCGCCAAGGCTTGCAGTGATGTCCATGGGCCCATATGACCGGCACCTCAAAACCTGGCCAGAATTCACCGCGCGAAGCTTTGGCCACCCAAATAAGAATACGGTCGCCCACCTCCTCGATCCCGAGAATGGTGTGAGCGCCATGCGAGAAACGCCAATCACCGCCATGATTGGGCTTCGCGGCGCCTGGAAGGAAACGCCTTCCGAGTGGGAGAGCCGCACAATTGAGAAGGCCATCTACGCAACAGGCTGGGATGGCGACATCTCGGTAACGGCCCATCCCGATGGCAAAATCGACGTGGCGACCTCGGGTCGCTAAAATCGATTACTCAGGCCAATACAGGCCAGAACAGTAGTTGGTGACAGATCCCATGGGCGGATTGAACCCGGCTCAGTGCCATGTGGAACTTAGGTATGTGCCAAAAGTTACAATTCGGTAGCTTTTACTGGCCAGCGGCTCGGTTCACGGTTGACCCCCCTTCGCAGGACCATATATAGGTTCCCTAGCGGCCTATATAGCCGCGTAACATCAAGCTTCGGCCTATCTTAACTTCGAGTAGGCGCACGGTGGTGAACCAACATGAAATATCCAGTCCTCGTCTCTCTCTTACTTCCCCTAACACTCTCCCTTTCAGGCTGCGGTCTCTTCAGTGGCAGCGATGATTGTAGCGACGGTGCGGACAACGACGGCGACGGCCTCATCGATAGCATGGATCCAGGCTGCACCCTCAATGGCGACCGGGAGGCACCGGACCCAATCCTCACCGCCTGCAACGACGGCGTGGACAACGATGCCGATGGCCTTATCGATACCCAAGACCCAGGCTGCACCGATAGCCTGGACGAGGACGAGTACAACGAGCCAATCGCCGCATGCAGCGACGGCATCGATAACGATAGCGACGGCCTTGTCGACTTTCCAAACGACCCCGGCTGTACCGTTAGCTTCAAGGATAGCGAAGAGGACGAGTGTCCGAACGGAGCGACCTGCCCACAATGTGCAAACGGCATCGACGACGATAGCGACGGCCAAACCGACTACCCAGACGATCTAGGCTGCAACGCTGCAGGCGATCTTGACGAATTTAACGCGGATCCAAGCATCTGCGGCGCCGCTGTTCTCATTCAGCCTCTTCCCACAAGCGGCGAGGTTATGGGCAACTTCTCTGGCGCTGGCAACAACGAGCTCATCAGCAACGGCTGCGGTGGCACCGGCGAAGAGCACGTTTACATCTACCAACCAACTGTCGCTGAGACCCTCGTCATTACAACCGACTTCGCAGATACTGCGGTGGATACCGTTGTGTACATTCGCAGCGAGTGCCGCGAAACCGACACCGAACTCGGCTGCAACGATGACGCTGGCGACGGAGTCTCAACGCTAACCATCGCTCGCGTAGAGCCTGGCACGACCTACTACGTGGTTGTCGATACCGCATCACCCACCCAGACCGGCGACTACCGCCTCAAGGTCAACAAATTCATTCCCGAGAAGGAAGACTGCACGCCAGCTGGCACCGCATGTGCACCTGGCCTTGAGTGTCGTCTATTCACGGAGAACGGCGTTACAGCAGCGACCGAGACCTGCGAGCTTCCAGAGTGCTCGGATGGCCAAGACAGCGATGGCGACGGCTTTCTCGACTTCCCAGACGAGCCAGGCTGTGGCGATCCAACCGACAACGACGAGACCGATGACTGCCCGAATGGCACCGGATGCGCGCTTTGCTCAAACGGCATCGACGATGACGTCGACACGTTCATCGATTACCCGAACGACCCTGGTTGTGAATCTGCTGCCGACAACCTCGAGCTCGACGAGTGCATCCCAGGCGTCACGGTCATTGAGTTGCCCGAAGCAGGTGCTACAGGAACGACCAGTTCACTTGTCGATAACTTCGACCCCTCGTGTGACAGCTTCACAACTGGCGAGCATGTCTACGCCTACCGAAACACTCGCAACCTAGCCACCCTCAGCTTCTCGACCATCGGCTCTGTCGGCGACACGGTTCTCTCGGTTCGCGAAGGCGATTGCGCTTCTGCCGCCGCCGAAGTCGCTTGCGCGGATCCGGGCTCGGGTGGTGAAGACGTGACCATCACTCCAACCACGGATGCCTTCTACTTTGTCTTTGTCGATGGTGACTTTGGGACAAACGTCGACTACGTGCTCAACCTCTCGGGCACCATCAGTGCTGGCGACACTTGCGAGCAAGGCAATACGCAATTCGTTTGCGAGACCGGCTTCGCCTGTGATGGCACCAATACTTGTGCCTCAGCTGCCTGCAACGATGGCATCGATAACGATGGCGATACCTTGATGGACTTCCCGAACGATCCAGGTTGCGAATCCATCAGCGATGGCGACGAGACCGATGACTGCCCTGCAGGCCTTACCTGCCCGCTTTGCTCGAACGGCATCGACGACGACGGTGACACCCTCATCGACTTCCCTCTCGACCCTGGTTGCAATGCTGCCTCGGATGTCTTTGAGGAAGATTGCGAAGACTCTGACCCGCTTGTCGCCATTACAGCGACGGTGACTACAGGAAACACAACTGGGCTTACAAACGACTTCTCACCAAGCTGCTCATCGAGCAGCACGGCTCCAGAAGTGGCTCACCAAATTGTCATCCCTGGCGAGTTGGCATCGCTCAGCGTCACAACGGATGGCTCTACCTACGATACCGTTCTGTACATACGCGCCGCCGAGTGCACCGCCGCCGACTTCGACTGCGATGACGATGGTGGTGCTGGCACTCAGTCACTAATCGAGCTAGCCGATGTTTCGGCTGGTCTCTACTTCATCTTCGTCGACGGCTTTTCTGCGAACTCCGGCCCGTACACACTTACCGTCTCCGGTGAGCTCAAAGCGGGCGAGGTCTGCGAACTTGGCGGCATCTTTACCTGTGAAGTTGGATCCAGCTGCGATGGCGCCACCTGTGTCCCAAATCAGTGTGGCGATGGCGTCGACAACGATGGCGATACCCTGGTCGACGAGTTTGACCCTGGGTGTGCAACCACGATCGACAACGACGAGTCTGACGATCCAAACCCACTTCCAGCATGCGCCGATGGCATGGATAACGATGGCGACCTGCTTATCGACTTCCCAGCAGACCTCGCCTGCACCAGGGCTGCTGACGATTCTGAAATCGACTGCCTCGACACCGACCCAATTGTGGACCTCACCATGAGCGTCTTTAACGGTGACACCACTGGGCTCACAAACGACTTCACTCCGAGTTGCCAAACCTTCACAACGGCTCCCGAAGTTGCTCACCAGATTACCTTCCCCGGCGAGCTTGAGAGTCTCAACGTTACAACCGACGGCACGAGCTATGACACAGTGCTCTACATTAAAGAGGGCACATGTAGCGCTGCCGACTTGGCCTGTGATGACGATGGTGGAATCGGAACCCAGTCGCTCATCGATATTGTGGATGTTCCAGCGGGCACCTACTACATCATCATGGATGGCTACAATACGAATAATGGCCCCTACACACTAACCACCACAGGCGTCATCAAATCTGGTGAAGCTTGCGATATGAACCAAATCAGCAGCGGAATGTTGGCCTGCACAGGCGCAACAACTTGTACAGCTGGCACCTGCCAGTAAGCACAGCTGGCACCTGCCAGTAGCGCGAACCTAACGAGTGACCAAGGGCCCAAAGCAAACCGCTTCGGGCCCTTCTCGTTTCGGCTTCATCCGTGGTGCGCTGCGCCATAGCGCCCCTGCAACAGAGAAATTCGGACTCGAGCAAGGCATACTTGAGGCATGCTCTTACTCATCGGCGGCGGCTCAAGCGTTGGCAAGACAACCGCGTCAAAGGTTTTGGCGGCAGGGTTATCGCTTCCACACGTTCAGCTCGACGAGCTTCTAAACAGCCCCGATTTTGACAAGCTCTTCGACGCCCACAGCCCAGGCTTCTGGGACCAGCAGCCCGCCGCTCTGGTCGAGCTTCTCATCGCCAAAGGGGACGCAGCCCTGGCAGGTCTCCCGCGGTGGCTGGGCCAGCACTCAGATGCGCGAGGCATTCTCTTGGAAGGCGAAGGCATCCAGCCAAGCTTTCTCTCCGACCTTGGCGACCTCCCCGCAATCCGCATGGTCTTTATTGTCGAGTTGGATGCGACCGTCCTGCGGGCAACGCTCACAAGCCGCTCCAAGTCGTTTCGCACGTTGAGCAGCATGCAACAGGACACCATCGTCGAGACCAATCGGCTCTACAATGAATGGATCGCCAAGGAGGCTGCCACTCACAACCAACTTTGCATTGCTTCCCAGCCGTGGGCTTCCCTTCCCGCTCGGCTGCTGCGATCGCTGTGAACCCACTGCAGCGACAAGTAAAACCCTAGCGATCCCGAGGCCCTGAGACTCCAGCAGATGCCCACTACCCACAGCAAGTGAATGCTAGAGACACCAGCGCTTCGGTGTAAGTGCCCGAACACAATGTAGAGCGATGTAGGCACGAACGTTGCTCTTACCAATTGGTAGCCATGTTCAACAGCGATGACTTGCCAACCCGCCCGTATCCCGCGCTCGCTCCCGAACCGACTCGGGTTGCGATTGAGCTGCCGGAATTTCTTGGCATCCTGGAGCATGGCGTCCCACTTGAAGAACTGCCGATTGAAGAACTGACGCTTGAAGATGTGGAGCCACCGACTCGGGTGCTGAGCATCGCCTTGCCAGTCTCCGCTCAGAAGGCGTTCGAAGAATTTTGCGATAGCAGCCGCGTACACGAGTGGATGGCTGTGGTTCGCTCCTCTCGCGTTATCGCCCGAGCAAGCTGTGGTAGGCCGCAACGCACTGCCTTTATCGCGAGGCTTGAGCGTTCGTCGATGGGCTATACGATGCAGTACGAGTACGACGATGCAACGCGCACCGTGCGTTGGTGCAATGGCCCGGAGAGCAGCACGCGTATATCGGGAACCGCGCAGTTCACATGCGTTGGGCCAAGCCGATCGATGATGCACTACGAACTCGATGTCGACACCGACAACGAACTTCCAGCGTGGGGAGACCCGATGTACAACGGTCACCCTGCCTCATCGGTGCTCAGCGACTTTCGCGGCTACCTCTCGCGCAATTGGGGATAGGCTCGCTTCGCACTCGTGCGATTCGGCCGTTGGCCAAGCGCATATGGCGTGACGGGAAACGGAGAGGCCCAAATCCTTGAGCGGGCGCGCGTTCTTCCGTAGCGTTGGGCTGTGAAGCCTTTTCTCGAAGCCCTCGACGCCGGGCCCATGTTGCTAGATGGCGCCATGGGTTCTCTCTTGTATGGTCGCGGCGTTTTTCATACCCGCAGCTACGACGAGCTAAGCATCTCGCAACCGGAGATGATTCGCGCTGTCCACCACGACTACTTGGCAGCGGGCGCGGACATCATTGAGACCAACACCTTTGGCGCCAATCGCATTGCGCTCACCAAACACGGATTTGGAAATCGCGTCGTCGAGTTTAATGTCGCCTCTGTAGCGTTGGCGAAGGAAGCCGCTGGCGATAGCGCCTACGTCGCTGGAACCGTAGGGCCAACCGGCGCTCACTACGCCTACGCAAACAAGCGCGGCCAGCTCGATGCCAGCGCGGCGATTGCCGAGCAGATTGACGCGCTCGGCCAAGCTGGCGTCGACCTCATCTCGCTTGAGACCTTCTCTTCCATCGTCGAACTCGAAGTTGCGATCACCGAGTGCCGGCGGCGCGCATCAAAAATCCCCATCGTCGCGCACCTCACCTTTGGCGACAACCTGGTTGCGAAAGGTGGCCTTAGCCCAGAAGAAGTGGCGCAGCGCTTGGTCGATGCTGGAGCTAACGTCATTGGCGCCAACTGCGGTGCGGGCCCCGATGTGCTTTACAAGATCGCGAGCCGCATGGTTGGCCGCGGAGCTCCGGTTTCGGTGCAGCCCAATGCAGGGCAGCCCGAGCAACTCGAGGGCCGAACCCTCTACGTTGCCAACCCAGAACATTTCGGAGTCTACGCTCGGAGGCTTCTCAAATCGGGTGTGCAGCTCATTGGTGGCTGCTGCGGCACAACGCCAAAGCACATTCAGGCGATGGCAGGCGCCGTTCGCATGATGGGAGGACGCCCACAGCGCCCCGAGATTCGAGCCGCGCAACCCCGCAAACAGCAAACCCATCCACGCGCCATTGCCGAAGTCGATCCGGCGAAGCGCAGTGCACTTGCCAACCGGCTCGCCAATCGTCAATTTGCTGTCTCGGTTGAACTCAACGCGCCGCAAGGGCTCGACACCTCCAAGGTGATGAGCAAGATCAAGCTGCTTCAAGATGGCGGCGTGAATACGATCAACGTTGCCGATGGGCCGCGGGCCAGTGCGCGAATGGGCAACTTAGCGTTCTGTGCCCAAGCGCAACAAGAGACCGGAGCCGAGACGATTTTGCACGTCTGCTGCCGCGACAGAAACTACCTTGGCCTGGTGTCTCACCTGCTTGGTGCGCATGCACTTGGAATTCGCAACCTGGTCATCATTACCGGCGACCCACCCAAGATGGGCGACTATCCATTTGCAACGCCGGTCTACGATGTCGATAGCATCGAGCTTCTCAACATTGCAGCCGGGCTTAACGCGGGCATCGATCCGGCGGGCAAAGAGATGGAGAGCCCTACAGCATTTCTCTTAGCAACAGGCGCCGAGCCGGCTGCACAAGATTACGATCGAGAGCTTCGTCGTCTTGAGCAAAAGTGCGCGGCTGGTGCACAAGTTGTGATGACACAACCGGTCTACGATTCGCGCACCCTCGAGCGATTTCTAAAGGATGTAGAACCAATGGGCATTCCCGTTATGGTGGGAATTCTCCCGCTCGCCTCGCATCGCAACGCAGAGTTTTTGCACAACGAAGTCCCGGGCATGCAAATCCCCGCCGAGTACCGCAATCGCATGGCCAAAGCCGGTGCCGGGCCAACGGGTCGGGCTGCTGGCATCGAGATTGCCAAAGAAACGCTGCAAGCTGTGGTCGGCACGGTTGCGGGCGCCTACATCATGCCGCCCTTCAATCGCTCCGAGTCGGCCCTTGAGATCCTTAAGAGCATCCCCGAACACTGGCCTTCAGCCAAACCCGAGTAACCTATGCTAGCCCTCCTTCGCACGCCTCTCGCCCTATCGTTCCTGCTTGCCAGCGCGGCAGCCTTGCCAAGTTGCAAATCAAAAGAGGCCACAAGCAACACGGGCGAAGTCGCGAAACTGCCCACGACTGGCGATGATGCCGGCGTTGAGACCGATGCCCCACAAGCCGATGCCGCGCCCTTTGCCCTCGAACCAGCCCCGCCCCTGGCTGCTACGCCCCTGGGCATGCCCAATGCGCCAAGCCCAGATTACAATGCGACGACCGCAGAGAAGGTCGCACTCGGATCCGAACTATTCGTAGACCCTTCGCTCTCCGCAAATGGCGAGACTGCATGCGCGAGCTGCCATGACCCAGCGCATGGCTTCTCAAGCCCAGAGAGCATCAACAAAACCGCAGCGGGAACGGCAAACCAACGCCACACGCCATCACTCGTTAACATCGCCTACCATTCAGAATTTTACTGGGATGGCAGGACGTCTCCGCTCGAGGCGCATATCCTAGGTCACTGGCAAGGGCAGCTTGGCCTAGCGCCAGCCAAAGCCGTCGAACGCATGGCTACGTCAGAGCGCTATGTCGCACACTTTACGCGCGCCTTTGACAGCGAGCCCGATCGCGACCGAGCCGCCGAGGCGCTCGCCGCCTATGTCCGCAGTTTGGTGCGCGGCAACTCGAAGTGGGATCGCTACGAGGCCGGTGATGCTACGGCCGTCTCAAAAGATGCGATTGCCGGATCGATCATCTTCAATGAGCGAGCGGGCTGTGCAACCTGCCACGCACCACCGCTCTACACGGACTTGAAGTATCACAACCTGGGACTTCCAACTTCAGCCCCCCCCGATGTGGGACGAGGAGCACACACAGGCCACACAAACGATCAGGGCGCGTTTAAAACCCCAGGTCTGCGAGGCGTGTCACAAAGTGCCCCCTACTTTCACAACGGCAGTGCGGCTACGTTAATCCAGGTTCTGGAACACAAAGAGTCGCAAGGAAGCCCGCGCCTAACGCCACTAGAGCGCAGGCAGGTTATCGCTTTCCTCGAAACGCTCACCGGCGAGCCTCTGCCATAGCGACCCTGCGCATGACAACGCATCGCGAATGCGAGAGAATGTAGTAGTCGTCTTAAATTCCTAAATTACGACACGACTGGTAGCCCTACTATGAATTCACTTCGTCTCGCTCTTATCCTTAGCCTTGGCTTTTCCTTTGCTGCATGCGGCAAGGTCGTTCCTCTTACCGACGGCGATGGCGGCACAACCGTCGATGGCCGCGAGGGCGAACTCCCCGACGCCTCCATTGCAGAGCGATGCGCTGCACCCATCGCGTTTGAAGACTTGGCTCTCTGTCTCGAAAAGGCCCAGTGTCAGCAATTGGTACGCTGTACTCCGCTCTTTAAGGACATCGCGGAGTGTGAAGCCAATCTTGCGGACGTCTTCAATGACTTCTCCGAACAAGTCATTCTTTTTGGCAATGCAATTGATGCGGGTAAGGCTGCCTACGATGCCGATATCGCTGCCGACTGCCTAGATAGCTTCGCGACGGGCAGCTGCGACTCGGATGGCGGTTCGGAAGCGTGCGAGGCCGTCTTCCGCGGAACCTCTGCATCCAACAGTGCCTGCCTAGAAGAGTTCGAATGCGCCGAGCTTGGGAGCCGGTGCGAGAACCAAGGCTGTGATGGCACCGTCGAGTGCTGCCTTGGCAACTGCGTATCGCCTGTGAACGTCGGGCAAAATTGCGAGTTTGCTCCTTGTCGACTCGGCGATAAATGCGTCTCAAGTCCCACAAGCCCAACGGCGACCTGTCAATCAGGCGATGCGGGTAGCACGTGCTCAGACACCTTCGATTGCGACGATGAGTTGTTCTGCGACATTAACCAAAGTCGTTGCGCACCGGATCGACCTGCAGCTGCTTCATGCATCGATCGCAGGGAGTGTGAGGGCGACTTGGATTGCGTCTTTGGAACCTGCGGCAGCGTCGCCTCGGCTGGTGATGCCTGTGAGTTTGGCTGTCTAGGGACACTCACTTGCGTCAACAACCAATGCGCTGCACTTCCCGGGCTTGGCGAAGACTGCCCAACCTCGCAGTGCAATTCCATCCTCCTCGACTGCGTTGGCCCAAGTGGCGCACAGCAGTGCGGCAACAAAGGAGAGCTAGACGAGACCTGCGGCGAACGCCAATGCATGCCCGGCCTCGTGTGCGAAGACCGGCTTCCCCAGCCACCGACCGTTACTCGCTGCATCGAGCCGCTAAGCAACGGGGCCGAGTGCTTCTCGGACGATACCTGCGACTCGGGGCACTGCGCATTCAACATGCAGGCCGGGCAAGAGCTGTGCTCCGACCCACTCGACTGCTACTCGGAAGTCACGTTCTAGTCGTCCGCTAGCGGCCTTCGTACGCAAAGACCATCATTACCCGCCACGCGGGCGAGCCAACCTCTCCCGGGGTTGTGCCGCGCGCTGTGGCAACCTTTAGCGTCGCACGGGGCAGAACGTAGGCAATGAGCCCGGCGCGCAGCTCTGCTGGCGACGGGCCGCGTCCATCGCCGCGTACTTTTGCATACTCTAAAACCGCGCCCACCGGAACGGTTGGCAAGCGATACTCCGCAGCGACAGTGGCCAGCAATTCGTTGGCATGCGCACGAGCGGGCGAGAGCAAGATAACTTCTTTGGTGCGCAGCCGCAGCCCGAGGTTGGCAGCCATGCGCAGATTTCGCCACCGGTAGTCGGCAAGCAGGCTCCAGCCAACAACCAGGCCCGCTTCGCCTGCGAAGTGATTTTCGTTGCCGGTTGGCAATCGAAGATTCATCACAAGGCCGTATCCAAGCTTTGCATCGGGTTGCTCTTGGAGTCGAAACTTAGCGTGCAAGCGAACATCGCCCATCGCAACCGGATCTAAGGACTTTTCTGAGAGGTCAATTCCCTGCAGACGATCGCCATCTTGGGCAGCAATCACAGGCACTGCGAGACCGAGTTGCAATCGCCGAGTGATGCCACGTGCGACTGCCAATTCGTAGCCAAGGCGAAGCCGCACCGGAACACTGGCTTCTTCGCCCCCTTGGAGTTGGGTAAGCACGATGGGACGCGACATCAGCGAGGCCATCAGAGCGACGTGCATTGAGCCAGGCTCAAGAACGCTTGCATCGGTGCCCGCAAGAAAGCCACCGGGCCCAGGCTCGAGCCAAAATCGATCAAGCCCAATGGCCGGTGTAGCAATGTTCGAAACTTGTGCTCGCGCCTTGGTCGGTCCTGCGAGGATGCAAACCACGAAGACAGCCAGTGCCGCGAGCCAAGCTCTCATGCGCTGGCTAGCTCGCCGTTGCTCTCGTAAATACGAACCGGCGAGACATGTCGATAACTCTGAGACCTCGACCGCAAAAGCGCCATGTGGTCGATGATATCCGCTCTTGAGGCAGACTGCGATCGCATGGTGCGAATGATGTCTGTGATGGCATGAGCTGTGCCTGCAGGGTGAAATAGGAACGTACGACCAAGGGAGACCGCGCCTTCAAAGCCAATGAGCCGGACCTCGACGACGTCCCCTTTTTCAAGGCCAATCAGCGAGCGCTCTTCGCGCACCAAAAACTCGGCTCCACCAACAAGATCGAGCACGACCATCACGCCTTTTTTAACGGCGTGGATTTCGGCAAGGCATCGCTGCGACGCTGCCAATGCCCGCAACACCGGTATCACCGCTGCATCCTCTTCGTCCCGCTGTGCGAGGTTTGCCGGCGCGAGCCCGGTATCGCCCCACGGACGCTCGACCACATACCACTCGAGAAACGCGCGGGTTACCCGCTCCCATTGCTCGTCATCTTCAAAGACGCGCCCCCGTCTATCGGAATACGAAGTTTTCGCAAGCCGCAGTTCATCGTCGTACTCGCTATTTCCATAGCGGGTAACCAGCGCCTCGGTACAGCGCGAAAGATTGGCAACACTAGTCATATCTTCTAGTGCTTGCTCTTCATTCGCTCGGTGAAGCGGAGAAAGAGGTAGGAAGCATCGTGGGGCCCAGGGCTGGCCTCTGGGTGGTACTGCACGCTAAAGACCGGTGAGTCATCCACTTCAATTCCCTCGACAGTTTCGTCGTAGAGGTTTCGGTGACTGCAGCGAATGCCAGCTGGAAGTGACGCTTCGTCGACAGCGAAGCCGTGATTTTGGGAGGTGATTTCTACTTTGCGGGTGCTCAAATCCATGACCGGATGATTGCCACCGTGGTGCCCAAAGGGAAGCTTGTAAGTTTTGGCGCCAAGGGCGAGAGCGAGAATTTGGTGCCCGAGGCAAATGCCAAAAATTGGTGTTTTGCTGGCCACAAGCTCGCGTACCGCTTCGATGGCCTGCCCCACCGCCGCAGGATCGCCCGGTCCATTGGAGAGAAAGATGCCATCGGGTTTGCGCGCCAACACTTCGCTAGCAGGCGTATTCGCAGGCACCACCGTCACATCGCAGCCAACCGAGCGCAGGTCGCGAAGAATGCTTCGCTTGATGCCAAAGTCGTACGCCACCACCTTGAACTCTTTGGCAACAACCTCACGCCCAGCCTCAAACTCGGGCGGAATCCACTTTGGCTCATCCCATGAGTAGCTCTCTTTGCACGAGACCACTGTCGCCAAGTCGCGACCTTCCATTAGTGGGCTCGCGCGAACTCGAGTGAGAACGCCGTCGATGTCGCCCACGTCCGTCGAAATCGCACCGCGCATGGCGCCCTCGTCGCGCAGCACTTTGGTGAGTGCGCGCGTGTCGACGCCCTCGATGCCCGGAACACCGTGTTCTACGAGAAACTCTGAGAGGCCCATCTCGCTTCGCCAATTGGAAGCGATGGGGCTCGCTTCCCGAACCACAAGCCCCAAGCTGTGCAGCGTTGCCGCTTCCATATCTTCGCGATTGATGCCGGTGTTGCCAATTTGTGGCGCGGTCATCACAATGATTTGGCCAGCGTAGGACGGGTCGGTTAGAACTTCTTGGTAGCCGGCGAGTGCGGTATTAAAGACCACCTCGCCAATGCGCTCGACGGTGGGCCCAAAGACCGAGCCGCGAAAGACGCGCCCGTTTTCGAGCACTAAGACTGCTGCTTCCTTTGTTGGAACGCCCATTATTTGCCCCATTATTTGCAAAGCCCCTTTAGGTCAAAGACCGGCTTGCCACCGAAGAAGGTAAGCAGCACCTGCCCTGGCACCTTGCGACCGTGAAACGGCGTGTTCTTCGAGCGACTTTGCACCGCATTGCGATCCACGACCCAGTGGGTATCAGGGTTGAACATGACGAGGTCGGCGGGGCTTCCGACGGCCAAGCTGCCAATGCCGCTGGCAAGCGAGAACAGCCGTGCTGGGCCCGAGGTAAGCAAATACGCCATTCGCTGCAGGTCGATGATGCCATCGCCAACAAGTTCCAACGAGAGGCTGAGAGCGGTTTCTAGGCCGAGCATGCCGCACGAGGCACAGTCAAACTCGACATCCTTTTCAACCTCAGAGTGCGGGGCGTGATCGGTCGCAATGCAATCGACGGTTCCATCGGCGAGGGCTTGCAAGAGCGCCTGCCTATCGGATTCGTTGCGCAGCGGCGGCGCAACTTTCATATCGGTATTGTAGGTCGCGCAGGCTTCGTCGGTGAGCGTGAAGTGATGCGGCGCCACTTCGCAACTCACTGGCAGCCCACGCTTTTTAGCATCGCGCACAAGCTCCATGCTGCGTGCTGTCGATGCATGTGCAACGTGGTATTGCGCGCCCGTCCACTCGACAAGCTCAATGTCGCGAGCAACCATGATTGACTCGGCTTGCGGCGGCTGGCCACGGAGCCCGGCTCGGGTTGCGACAGCGCCTTCATTCATAACGCCGCCCTCGGCGAGGCTTAAATCTTCTGCGTGCTGCACAACCGGTAGCCCAAAGGTTTTGGCGTACTCCAAGGCGCGCCGCATAAGGCCGGCATCCATAATCGGCCGACCATCATCGGAGACTGCAACAATGCCAGCCTCTTTCATCTCGCCAAACTCGGCCAGGCTCTTGCCTTCCAAGCCCTTCGAGACCGCACCAATAGGCAAGACCCGCGCGATGCCAACCTCGTTCGATCGTCGAACAATTAGATCGGTGACCGCACGGCAGTCGTTCACAGGCCTGGTATTTGGCATGCAACACATCGTGGTGATGCCGCCGGCAACCGCAGCGCGACTCCCCGACTCGATGTCCTCTTTGTACTCTTGGCCCGGCTCGCGAAGGTGCACGTGCAAGTCGACAAGGCCCGGCAAAACGATGTTCCCCGAGCCGTCAATCTCGCGCACGCCCTTGGGTGCTGCCAGGCCTTTGCCAACCTTGGCGACTCGCCCATCCTGCACCAGGATGTCGACTTCGGCGTCGAGAACGCCCGCACCGGAAACAGCACTGGATGCGCCACCGGGAACAGCTCCGGAAACATCAATGACACGACTGGAACGAATCAGATAATCCATGGTGGGCACGCTCGTTCTATCCCCTTGGGCACCGCCCCCGCAAGGCCCCACACAGGCTTCGGGGCCCGACGATCTCCAGTGCGCCCTATCGCGGCTTTGCGCCTCATGGTATTTCAGCCGCATGGCCGAGACCCTCAAATCTGTTCGGGGCATGAATGACCTACTTCCGCCGGATTCGGCCAAGTGGCATTACTTTGAAAGCCGCTGTCGCGAGCTCTTTTCGCGCTACGGCTACCAGGAAATCCGCACGCCAATCTTGGAGAGCACCGACCTCTTTCACCGCGGCATTGGCGAGGCCACCGACATCGTCGAGAAGGAGATGTTCACCTTTCCCGACAAGAGCGAGCGCTCGATGACGATGCGTCCCGAGGGCACAGCCTCCTGCGTGCGGGCCTACATTCAACACTCGATGCACCGCAAAGAGCCGGTGACGCGATGGTTCTACAGCGGTCCTATGTTTCGCTACGAGCGCGTGCAAGCTGGACGCTACCGCCAGTTCTACCAAATTGGCGTCGAGGCCTATGGCGTTGCCGAGGCCACACTCGAAGCCGAGCAAATCGCGATGCTGCACGAGCTCTACTCGGGTGTCGGCGTCACCAATCTCGAGGTGCTCATCAACTCGGTTGGCACAAACGAAGATCGCGAGCGCTATCGCGAAGCGCTGGTTGGCTTCATCACTCCCTTTAAAGACGAGCTCTGTGGCGACTGCCAGCGCCGGCTTACGACCAACCCGCTGCGCATTCTCGACTGCAAGGTAAAGACCTGCAAAGCGAAGATGACGGATGCGCCTTCGATTCTCGACAGCCTGGGCGAAGAGAGCACGACACACTTTGCCGAGGCCCAAGCTGCGCTTACCTCGATGGGTGTGCCCTTTACCGTCGATGCCCGCATGGTTCGCGGCCTCGACTACTACACCGGCACCGTCTTTGAGATTGTCGCCAGCACAAAGAGCTTGGGCAACCAAAGCACCATCGTTGCCGGTGGCCGCTACGATGGCCTGGTAGAGAGCCTTGGCGGGCCTTCGGTCCCTGCAGTTGGGTTTGCTCTCGGTGTCGAGCGCGCACTGCTTAGCCTGCCGGGCGACTCAGAAGAATACCGAGCGCGTCCCGATGCCTTTATCGTCGCGCACGGAGAAGGCACGGCGGCAATCAAACTTGCCCTAGGTGCCGAGATTCGCGGCGCAGGCCTCTACGTCGAGCTTGAGCACCGAGTCACGAGCATGAAGTCGCAGTTTAAGCGGGCCGACAAGCTTGGCAGCAACTTTGTGGTGGTCATCGGCGAATCCGAAGTGGCCTCGGGAATCGCAAAGCTAAAGAATATGCAGGAGCGCACCGAAGAAGACGTCGCACTCACCGACGTTGCTCGCGTTCTCTCAGAGCGCTGCGGCGAGTAGGCGCTACTGGCGCCAGGCCCAAACCGCCACAACCCCGGCGCAGAGGGTCATGCACGCGCCCAGAATGCCAAGCAAGCCAAAGCCCTTGCCGTCCTCTTGCCCTTTGGCGGCGGCAAGTGCGTCTTTGCTTGGTGCACGCATCGAGCTTGGCGCTTCGCCAGCGCCCACAGCGCTCAGGGTCTTTGGCGGCCGAGAACGCAGCGAAGCCAAGGAGACCGTTGGCAGCTCGCCCCAGCTTAGGGTTTCGATCATCGTGCCATCGGCGCGCACAGCAACAACTTCAACATGCTTGCCCACAACGTGGACGCGAAGATGGTGATTGGTGCGCTCAAAAAACTGCGTTGCTTCTAGGTCGATGTCTGCCGACTTATCTTTGCGGCCGTACAGAGGCGCGCCGCCACCGCCGGAGACAAAGTAGTTGACGCCGTTCTTCTTTGCCCGGCTGTACACGTGATCATGTCCCGAGAAGACCGCATCAACTTGGTACTTCTCAAAGAGCGGCGTCCACGCTTCGCGAAGCTCGCTCTGGCCGCCGTGCAGCGATACCGAGAACGGTGGATGGTGCATGCTCACGAAGATGTGTTCAATCTCATTGTCGAGACGAGCCGCTTGCAGCTGCTCTTCGATCCACGCCGTCTGATCGGTTAGCGCAAACGAGTAGGTATTGGAATCGAGAATCACGAAGCGAGCGCTGCCATAGGTAAAGGCGTAGTAGCGCTCGGGGTCGGGAGAGTTCTCGGGAAGCGAGAAGTAGTTTCGGTAGTTGCTCGCAGTACGGCCCCGGCCCTGGCGATCGTGGTTTCCAAGCGAGGGAAATAGCGATGCCTCGCGAAGCAGCGGCCCCTCGATCTCAAAGAGTTCATCCCAGTCGGCCTTGGAGGAGCCTTCGTTGACGATGTCGCCAGTGCCGAGCAGGAAGTCTGGAACCTCTTGGCGGATGCGCTCGACAACACGCGCATGAGCATTGGCATTGGAGCGGCTATCGCCATAGACAACAAAGGAGAACGGCGCCCCCGAGACGGGTGCAGTGGCAAACTCGCCCTCGCGAACATTGCCATCACTCTCGACCGTGTAGCGATACCGCTGCTCGGGCTCTAGACCATCGATCAAGACTTCGTGAATTTGTTCGGCGGCACTTTCGAAAACGCGCTCGGGTTCGGTGTGAAGCGTGAGCGTCCCTGGCGTCGAAATTGACGACTGCCACATGACAGTAATCGAAGTCTTTGAAACGTTTTGTAGGTACGGCCCTTTCTCAAAGACTTTGGCCTGCGCGGTCGTGGTTCCGCCGACAATCAGCGCTGCTATGACAAGCCACTTGAGCATGAAGCGTGAGCGTAAGACGATGCCCCACGTCGCTGCAAGTTCTGCACGTCCCCAGCTCACTTGCTGTAGCGCTCTCGAGCCAATACGCGGATCATGTCGCGAGCGGAATCCTCTTGATAGCCAAAGTCCGAGGTGAGCTTTTCCAGAATCGACTTTGCCTGCGCACGGTCCTCATCATCGAGAGAATCGGCTGCATCGCTCACATACATAAGGAAGTTTGAGACGGCGACGCCGACGGCTTTCTCATGCTCCTGAAAGTACGCATCGCGGAGGGTCGCGAAGTGGTCTGCAAAGATCTCCTCGAAAATCGGCTTGGTGTTGCGATGATCTAACGACCAAGCGCCGATCTTTGAGATGAGTGAATGCCGAAATTCCTTGGCATCGCCTTCGATTCCCAAGGTCTTCTCAACCTGGCTCATCATCCTCTCATCGGCAGGCTCGGAGTTGCCCGTGTTGGCATTGGGCAACTTCTCGCCTTTCGTGAAGTGCGTAACGTGCAAGATATAGCGGTCGAAGAGCCGCCGATATTCGGCGTCTTCCACAAGCCCCATCGCCCGTTGAAACTCTTCCTTAATGCGATTTAACAGGCGCCCGCGAACCTTGCCGATAAGCGCCTTGTGGTCGTGGAAGCCGCCCGCGTGAGGCTCTTGTTTTAGAAAGTCGTAGACCGAGACTTGTTTGCAAAGCTCCTCGAGTTCTTCGAGAATCGCCAGAGGCGATACGTAGTCGTAGGACGAAGAGTTTGCCGCGTTGAATAAGACGGTTTGCAACTCGCGAGGCGAAGCACCGGTAAGTCCTTCGTAGATCGGATGTGACTCGCTCTCGGACCGAAGGTCGGCGAGGTTGGCCTTAAGCGCTTGGCGCTGCGCAGTTGTAAGCCCCGGCGGCGGAGTGCCAAATCCGTAGAGTTCGGCTTTCTCAAGTGGCCCGAGTTTGTCGATGACGTCGGCAATTTCCTTTGGGTACTGGCCGGCGTGTGGCTTGCGAACGCGGGTCATCACTGCCCAAAGCGCGGTTACGTACGCGCAGTGCGGCGCAACATGCCGCGACCGTGCCGCTTCACTTAGTTTAGCCTCGTAAATTCGCTCTTCCTGCGAGATTTCCAAAAGGTAGGGCACTCGAATCAGCTCTACCCTGCCCTTGAACGACTGAAACTCGGGAATTTCCTTAAACGCCGACAAATGGATTTCGTTGCTTGTTCCGATAAAGCAGAGATCCAAATAGAGCGTTGCATTTTGCAAGCTAACGCTCGACTGCTCGACAGTTGTAAGCAAATACTTAAACGCTTCGAGTGGCCTCTTTAGCAAGTCGGAATATTCGATAAGCCCGCGATTGCCTGTCACAAGCTCGCCGCCGTAGTAGAAGAGCGCAAGCGATTGCAGAGCCGGCGGAAGTGCCGATATCGAGTTGTCCTGGGTCACTTGGCGCTCGTGAGCATCTACGCTCAGCTGCGGCTCGACAGTCACATAGCCTTCGCGATAGCGGTGGCTAATAAAGAAGCGCTCGACCTGAACGTGGCGAAGTACTCGCAGAAAGTCGCCCTTGTAGCTCGCGAGCAGCGCCTCGAAAATGCCGCGGTTGCGATGCGAGAGCTGGCCGTGTTGCAGATAGTCGGCGACAACAAATCGCCCGCTGCCTTTTTTCTCTTCGGCAATGGTGCCAAGACAATCGCCCATAAACTCGCGGCGCTCGTCCAATGGCAAGAGCAGCAGAGGATGGTCGCGAAGTTCGTCGACAAATTTTGCGTCGATGAGTTCGTCGGGCAAGTGCGCGTAGCTCTCGGATGGATCCACCAAGGTGCCATCTGCGCCCGAGAAGCCGATGTCAGCGCGCGAGAGTTTCTGTTTTGGAAAGATCCAATTAAAGCGATACAGCGCTCCTTCGTCCCGTTCGGAATACGCTTGCAACGCCCGCCCGATGCACCTCACAAGCGTGCTCTTTGCAGAGCCATTGGGCCCGTGGAGCAGCATGAGCTTGTTTGCAGCGCCTTCGTTTACGAAGTTTGAAAGCGCCCGATAGACCTGGTTTTGCACGCCCTCTTGGCCCAAGAGTTGGTCGCCCCGCTCGGACCATGGGCAGTCAAAAAGTCGAAAGCGGCGCTGGGTGCCCCAGGCGTAGGCAACGTCCTCCGTGCCCCAAAAATCGAAGCAATCTTTGGCAAATTGCGGAGATGAGCGAAGCTGTCGTCGTGGGTTTGCCGCTGCAAACTCCAGATACTCCGCAAAGGACATGACGCGCTTCTTTTCTTTGAAGCCGGTCTGCAGCCCATCGCTAAGAGCTTTCAGTCGCGCACGAACACCTTTGCTCTCAGATCCCATAATCTAAAGATCTTACACCGAGACTGGGTACGCCAGTAGTCTGGTCCTCGAATCTGTCGAGTCAGTCACCATCGCGACATCGCATTTGCCGCTGCAAACCACAAAGGGTTGGCGCAACGCGCAAAAGGATGTCAGTCCCCAAAGGAAGTCACTTGATGCCGCGTTCGCGCGTGAGTGCGAAACAGCGCCCGCTATTTAACGTTCAGCGTCCAAGCGAGCTCAGCTTTCTTCGGATCACAGGTTGCATCGGTGCACACCGCAAAGCGGAAGTCGGCAGCAAACTCTTTTGCGCCAGCACCCTCTGGGGTGCAGCTCACTTTAAAGAGTGCTTGCTTCTCGGTAAACGACTCTGCTTGTTCTGCGCCTTGGCTCTCTGCATTTAGCGTAATGCCCTCGGGCGCTTTGATTTTAAGTTTTGTGGGAAACTCTTGGTTGATCTTCCAACCCGTCTTCGGCAGCAGATTGATGGTTACGACCGCCTCGGCACCACTCGCCAGGTCCGTTGGCACATCCGCCTTCACAATGTAGGTATCGGTCTCCGCCAACACTGTTCCGCCAACCTCAAGCACCTTAGTTTTGCCATTTGCGCTAACCGCGGTGATCGTCTTTGGGCCCGGTGCGGCAATTGCTGCTTCGAGATCGTCAGATTTCTCTGATTTCGCTTCTGCCGAAGGCGTTACCGGATCGGCGTTGTCTTTCTTGGCGGCTTTCGAGCAACCGGCGGCAAGGGATACTGCTGCAGAGACGCAAACAACGGTAGTGACGCGAAGGAACTGACGTTTCATGGTGTGAGTATAAGCCGAAAGAGCGATGAGGAAATTCCCCAGGTCTCCACAAGTCTCCACAAGTCCCATTTCCACTCCTATCATGCGACTTGCACCTACCCTTGGAATCTGTATCGGGAGTGGTTACGTCTTTCCAGTGCTTTCAAAGTACCCCCTAGCTCGCTAAAATCATTTGAAGTGCGAAGAGCGCAACAACTGGGGAGGTATCACCTCTTAGACCGAATCGCGTTCGGCGGAATGGCCGAGATTTATCGCGCCAAGACATTCGATGCCAGTGGGCACGCCCACTTGGTTGCGGTTAAGCGTGTCCTTGCGCACTTGGCCGAAGACGACGATTTCATTCAAATGCTCGTCGACGAGGCCAAGATTGCCGGCCTCCTCAAGCACCCCAACGTAGCCCGGGTTTACGAGTTTGCCCGAGCCCACGGCGAGTACTTCATCGCGATGGAGCACGTCGATGGCAAGGACCTTCGCGCCATTCTCGAGAGGTGTCGGCAAGACAAAAAGCCGATGCCGCCAAGCCACGCAGCCTACGTCGGTGCGGAGATGGCTGCCGCCCTTCAGGCCGCACACAGTGCCACCGATAAGTCGGGCCAAAGTCTGCACATCGTGCACCGCGATGTCTCACCATCCAACATCATTTGCGCCTACACAGGCGAGGTAAAGCTTTGTGACTTCGGCATTGCCAAGGCGACCCTAAGCCGCGTGCAAACCAGGACTGGCGTCATCAAGGGCAAAGTTAAGTACATGAGCCCCGAGCAGGCCCTGGGGCGCAAGCTCGACCATCGCTCAGACATTTTCTCATTGGGCTCGGTGCTCTACGAGATGCTCACTCGGGTGCCGCCCTTTACGGCCACCAACGAGATGGATCTGCTCATCAAAGTGCGCGATGCCAAGTACCGGCGCATTAGTGACATCGTTCCCAACGTGCCTCCGGAGATCGAGAAGATTACCGACAAGTGCCTAGCGCGCTCGCGAGCTAATCGTTTTCAATCGTCAGACGACGTGCATCGCGCACTGCGAAGTTTTCTTAACTCGACGATGCCGAACTACAGCCGCAGCCATCTCGGCCGCTATGTTCGCAAGCAATTTGGTGCAGAAATCGAGCGCGAGTTGCGCATGCTCGAGGAATACGTAGTCTCGGCCGAGCCTTCGAGCGATGTTGGCGAGAACCTAATTTCGAATGTACTGGGCCCGGATGCCGAGTTCTCGCGCTTTAGCCCGCACGCCGACGGAACCCGGGTCGAGGATTCGGAGGTTGCCACCGATGTTCACGGCGACGACGATGGCGGCACTACAAACGTGGATGACGAGGAGGACGAAGAGCGCACAGAGATTAACGCCTCCCCTCAGCCTGCTGCGGCAATCCCAGCCCACGCGGGTTTGCACCAGGCGAGCACAGCGATTATCGATGCTGGCGCCGGGCGCGGGCGGGTTCGCTCAATGCCTGCGGAAATCGATGAAGAACTCCACAACGCTCCGACGCTAATTATTGACGGTCGTCGTCGCTAGCGTCTTCGTCTTCGTCCTCATCGCCGTCGCCAGGCAGCTCTGCATCGCGCGCGCCGTCGTCCGATGCAGCGTCGGCCACAAGTTCCATGGTCACGCGCTCCTCGCCAGACTCGATGACGAGGCGTTCAGCTGTGACCGCGCCGCCTGCTTCGATTGTTAGCGTCACGTTTCCGCTGGCCACATCTTCAAGCCGAAATCGCCCCTCATGATCTGACCTCGCTTGGCGCTCGCCAACCCGAATCACAGCATCTTCGATGCGGTCACCGCCAGCGTCTCGAACAATGCCCGCCAACACACTTCCGCGACTCATCGATAGCGAGAGCGACTGAGGCTGCGCACTTCGCGATGGCTGGGCCTTTAAGGAAATCTTCTTAGAAGCTGTGGCATAGCCTTTAAGGCGCACCAAGACAACCACGGGCACAGCCTGAAGCGCCGCAAAGACAACCTCGCCAGAGGCATCGGTCACGCTCCGCACCTCGCCACCATCCGAAGGCCGCGTTAGCAGGACCTCGGCCATCGGCAAGGCGTTCTCTGTGCTGGCATCGAGAACGCGCAATGCCAAGACAGCGCCAAGAGGCACTTCGATTTCGACGTCCGGCTCAGCCGCTACCGTTGCAACATGCAGTGGATAATCGGGATGCCGCACCGCTACCGAGTGCATGCCTGGCAATAGCCCCTCAAGGCGAAAGAGCCCATCCGAATCACTTCGAGCCGGTCGAACCGGCAAGCCATTCTCATCCTCAATAAGAGCAACCGAGGCGTCGCGAATCGGAAAGCCTGCACCGTCGACCAAGCGGCCCTCCATCACTGCATCCGCACGAAGTAGGCGGACCTCGAGACGCTTTGTGGCGGCAACAAGGCCTCCAGCGGCCAGCGTTATCGGCTTACTAAAGCGTCCGTAGCCCACGGCCTCGACGACAACTTCGAGCGCACCGCTCATTGGCGAGAAGGCGAAGTTGCCGTCGATCCCGGTCACCGACATCGCCTGGTCGCGGCCATCTGAGAATCTCGCAAACACCGATGCGCCAACAACGGCGACTCCCTTGTCGGTCAAGACACTGCCGGTGAGAACGGTGCCCGAGCGAAGGTTGATGTTGCGAACCAGCGCCTTGGCATTGCCGCGCACATTCAACATCGTGGAAACCGCATCGGCAAAGTCGGTATGCCTCACGTGCACGCGATAGCGCCCGGGTTGCACGCCGTAAATCTCATAGCGACCAAGTTCGTCGGTTATAAATCGCGATTCGCGGCCCAAAGCTTCGACGGCGTCGGTCGGCGCATCTCCTTCGGCACGCTGCACCACCGAGGCGACGCGAGTAACAAAGGCACCCGGCGGTGGAACCAGTGGAATTGGCCCCAGAAGAACTCCGAGTTCACCGCGCGGGATGAAGCGCTGCCCCTCGGCAAGCGCAAGTCCGGAATCTGCTGCAAGTTGCCCCTGTGCATAGCGAATTTCAGCACCCTCGGCATCAACGCCAACGAGCTGTATTTGCGCTCCGCCGAGGGCACCCCCCGAAGCGGAACGAACGATGCCGCGAACGGCGCCTCCGCCGCCAAGAGACAAGAGCAGCGCCGACTGCGCCCCAGCCGGAAAGGACTGCGATTCGCTCGACGTATACCCAGGTGCATGAGCGGTAGCGACCCATCGCCCCTCCAGAAGCCCATCAACAAGAAACGCGCCATCCTCGCCTGAAATGGCCTCACGAGCAGGCTCCGTACCAAGCGCGCTCTGCACCGAGATGCGCGCGCGAACACCAAACTCGGATTGCCCCTGCTCCACCACCCGACCCGTTACCGTGTAGGCGGTCTGCATCTGCACCCGAACCTCGTCAAACGGCCCTGCCCCGAGACGCTCTACCCACTGGGTTGGTGAAGCTTGGCCTGGCCCCTGCGCCCAAAGTTGATAGCGACCTTCGGCGAGGCCGAGAAACTCGAAACTGCCATCTAGGGCCGCCTTAACCTGACGGCTCTGTGTCGAAGTTTCAGACCTAAGACTTATTCCTACATCCGATACGACACCCTCTGCGCCCGCGACTTGGCCGCGCAACTCAACTTCTCGCGACACGAGGATCACAAGCCCGGTGCCGGGCGCTTCGACAAAGCGCAACTCGGCGGTCACCAAGCCCTGGCCTTCGATTCGCAATCGATGCCTACCAGGCTCTAAGCCCTCAAGCACAAACGCACCATCTGCGCCACTTACAGCAACCACGGCCGATGCCTTGATTGGCGCTACGCCACCAACCCCAGGCCCAAGCTCCAAGGTAGCAATCACCTGAGCATTGGCAATTGCGCCCTGGTTTGCACCTCGCACCCAGCCTTGTATCGAGAGCTCTCCTGTGCCTTTTACTGGCGTGAGTTTGGGGCGCGAGCCAGGCCCAAGAAGCCCCGATGGCCCCGCATCGATGGATGTTGTGCGCTTAGCAGAACTCTTCACATCGCCGCTCCAGGGACGCCACAAAAACAGTGCTACGCCAAGCACTGCTATGAGCAGGCCAACGACTTGGCAAGTGCGCTGCTTTGATACTGGCATGCGATGAATTGCTCGGCGGTAGAGTGGACGCCACCCAAAGAACGAGGCGATGATACTCGCACGCGAGGAGAATGATGGAAGAGTCGAACACGAGTCTGTTCGCGAATGAGCGCGAAGCGAACCTAGAGTCCACCGTGGCGATGGTCGAAGACGTGCTCATAGAGCTTGGGCACTTTGTGAACGAGTGTCGCCGAGAGCGCCCCGGCAGCGCCGAGGCCTGGACGATTCGCAAAGGCTCCGCCAGCATCGAAGTCGACCTGGTTGAGTACCCCAAAGGCTATCGGCTTCGGGTCTCTGCCACTGTCATGACATTGGGGAGCGAGGTCAATCGCGAGGCGCTTTTCGCTAGGCTACTGGCGCTCAATGCCGTCGAAATTACCGGAGCGGCCTTTGCGCTCCAAGATCCAGAGGTGCAACTTCTGGGTGAGCGCACAACATTAGCTCTCGATCGCGGCGAGCTTCGCGAGCTCGTCGATACGGTTCGGAATTTCGCTGATGAATTCGACGACAAGCTTGTCGAAGAATTTGGCGGCACGCTCGGTAGGCGTGCCCATTAATTTGCGGTGCAGAACGCACGGCGTTGCAGCCGTGAGAACTTGCGATTCAAGTCGTCGTTTCGGCCAGACCTAAGCGCGGCCCGAAGGACCCTCTTCAAGAGCAACGCCCGTGACGAGATTTGGGCACACAGTGAGCGAGTCGTGAGTCTCGAGAACATTGCCCTCAGAGTCCTCAAACCGTGCACGCGCCAGAGTCACGAGCTGTACTTCACCTTCGTTTGGACGGCAGTTGCTTAAGTAGCCTACGATGCGCGCGCCGGTGTCGTACTCGATGACGATACGGTGGCTAATCATGTCTCGGATGCTGGCGTAATTCGGCATAGGGGCGACCCTATACCACGAGCGAGGGGATCCGGTCTCGTCGCGCCGGCTAGGAACCGCTCAGGAATTGCACACCGACCATTCGCCTCTGCTAGGATTCAGGCGCGTTTCGAGTACCCGATGGAGCCAAAAAAGTTTGGAAACTACACGCTCCTTGAGCGAGTAAGCCACGGCGGCATGGCGGAAGTCTTCCGTGCGAAGTCGTTTGGTGAGGCTGGGTTCGAGCGCGAGGTCGCCCTCAAACTGCTGCTGCCTTCTATGGCAAGCGACAAAGAGTTTGTCGACATGCTCATTGACGAGGCAAAAATTGCCGGTCAACTCAACCACGCCAACATCGCGCAGATCTTTGACCTGGGCGCCGTCGATGGGCGCTACTACATCGTCCAAGAATTTGTGCAGGGCCAAGACTTGCGCGCCGTTCTCAAGCGCAAGAGTGCCACCAAGACCAAACTCAAAATCTCTACGGCCTGCCACATCGCCATCAAGGTGTGCGAGGGGCTGCACTACGCACACAACAAGCAGGACCACTTTGGCAAGCGCCTAAACCTGGTGCATCGCGACATTAGCCCGCACAACATTCTCATCTCCAATGAGGGCGAGGTAAAGATCATCGACTTTGGCATCGCCAAGGCCGATGGCCGCTCGACGCAAACCATGGCTGGGTTAGTGAAGGGCAAGTTTGCGTACATGTCGCCCGAGCAAATTCGCGGCTTGCCCGTCGATCATCGCTCCGACGTTTTCGCGACTGGGATTCTCCTGCACGAGATGCTCACCTCGCGTCCCCTCTTTCAGGCGGGAACCGAGTTTGAAACACTAAAGCGCGCACGAGCAGCGCATGCCGATCCACCGAGTGCGACCAATCCAGAGGTGCCGCCGGAGCTAGACGCCATTGCGCTTAAAGCCCTGGCTCGCCACGTCGACGATCGCTACCAAAGCGCACGCGAGCTTCGCGACGAGCTCTGGGCCTTTGCAAGGGCAAACAACGCATTTGCGGGTCATGAGCAACTCACGAGCATGAACCCAAACGCCCCGCAAGGCGATGCCAATTTGCAAATCGAACTCGCCTCGGATGCCCTCGACGCACCAGCAGAACTCTTAGTCTCGCGCGCAGCCACAAGCGTCGACCCTCCCGAAGAGCACACGATCGCCGGCGAAGAATTTATCGTTAGCGAGCACACCGGACCGTCGCAACCCCGGGCCTCAAGCGACTACGACGACGATCCATCCGAAAACCGCACCGTCGTGGATCCACATTTCGCGGGCATCGAAATCGCCGGCGACGACGACGATCTCGAAGAATTTGATGACGATGATTTTGATGCGCAGTGGGCAGCAGACGTCGGTGGCCCGCTTTCGGTCTCCCCCTCATCAAACCTAGCTACGCCGGGCAATCACGGGTTGCCACGAGTGGCGCGCAATGGCCTTGAAGACGAGACCACGGCAGGCGGGGCATTCGAGCGCCCCACCGATCAATTCGTCGCTCCACGTGGGCCAACCCAAGAGCTCACTGAGGATGCAGAGGCCACCGAACGCGAGCGACGCGCAAGTACGGTTCCGGCAATGCCATCGAAGATTCCAACGCCGGCAGGCGATGAGAATCCCTACGCCGCAAAAACAACCAAGCGCGACCGGCGAATGGCGCTTGCCCAAACCGAGCCTATCTCGAAAGAGCTGTTGGCTCGGGCCGTTGGCAGTACACCGGCAAGTCCTGCTTCATCGATTTCTCCAGCCGACGTCGCTGGGCCTCGCTCTGGCGCTTTGCGCGCCCAAGCTCCCGTCCCGCAAGCCACGGCGCCAATCCAACAGGAGCAACACAAATCCGCTCCAGCGCCAATGCCGCAGCAGCAATATGGATCAGCCCCAGCGCCGATGCCGCAGCAGCAATATGGATCAGCCCCAGCGCCGCAACAGCACGGATCCGCTCCAGCGCCAATGCCGCAGCAGCAGCAGCAGTACGGATCGCCCCCCGGCCAAATGCCGCAGCAGCAGTACGGCTCGGGGCCGATGCAAATCCCTCAGCCCTATGGCGACCAAGGCGCGCCACAGCCTGCCTACGGGTCTCCTCCCCCACCAGCACAATACGGCTCCGGCGCCATGCCAATACCGCAACCAGGTAACGCGCCTGGGCACATGCCTCAAGGCTTTACTCCGCAGGGAGTGAGTGGGCGAGCAAAGTCCCAAGGGCGAGGCATCTTCCTGCTTTCCGCCCTCTTCTTCTTGCTACTCGCAGCAGCCGCCACGATAACGCTGGTCATTACCGAGTAGCCGGGTCACGACCGAGTCGCTACTTCACGACCGAGTCGCGACTTCACGACCGAGTCGCTACTTCACGACCGAGTCTAGAACTAGCAAGAGGCCCTTCGCGGGGATCACGGTTCGAACGCGACCTTCGATGTCACCGGGTTGCACACTGCTCGCTTCGCCATCGTGATCGACGCGCGCATAGACTTCGACATCCCCTGAGAAGTCGGTACCAGCAACCATTGAGTTGGCTCCACTAAGGCGAAAGTCGATAGGAAGAGTTCTTACGTCAATTCTCTCGACAGCAAGCGGCTGACCAAGAATATCGCCGGTGACTTTATTGATGGGGCGCACCGATAGAAAAACAATTGCGCCAGCTTTGATAAGCGCCGCCGTCTCCGAATTGCTTGCAATGCTTCCAGCCACAAATTGGCTTTCATCAACTTCGCGATTTGGATCCGGCGCCATGAGTCCACCAGGATTTTCGCCGCCCATATCGAGACCAGCGTGCGGATCGACTCCGCCACCCATGTCGAGTCCGGCATGAGGATCGACCCCGCCGCCCATGTCGAGACCGGCATGCGGATCGCCAGACCCTCCCATATCAAGTCCTGCGTGCGGGTCACCAGAAACTGTTGGAGCTCCCGTGCTAGAAGCACCAGAATTCCACGAGTTGGCCACAGGAAGGGCCGTAGCCGGGTCATCCTTCTTGTCGTCACCACAAGATGCCAGGAGTGCGATAGCCAAGACGTAGCGGATCATGGCTTGAAGCTAGCCATATCTGACGGTCGGAACAAGGCTCCGATAGACATCTTGAACCTGACATGTAGGATGCGGCCAGATGACGTCGCATCGTATTCTGGCCATGGTTTGTGGCCAACCTCCCGAAGAGATTGAGCACAGCTACGGCAACTACATGCGGTGGTTCGCAGATGCGATGGGACCAGAAGTTTCGCTCGAAGCTTGGGATGTTCGCGAACGACGCAATGAGCCCGACATTCGCGAGTACGCAGGCATGCTTGTTACAGGTTCGCCAGCTTCGCTCACTCAGCCTGAGCCGTGGATGGAAAACGCTATCGAACTTATTCGGCAAGCGGCAGAAACCTCAGTGCCTGTCTTGGGCGTGTGCTTTGGTCATCAACTCGTAGGCTGCGCGTTTGGCGCGCCAACCGTCCCAGCAGAAGGCGTCGGAGAACATGGCAGTCATGCCATTGCGCTAACCGAAGCTGGCAAAGCCGATCCGCTTTTTGCGGACATGCCGCCCGAGTTTCTCGCTCAACTCACTCACTACGACCAAGTCGATCCGCAGGCCGTTTCGTATAGCAATGGGCTCCAGGTACTTGCCGGAAGTGCTGACTGCGCCGTACAAGCGCTTGCTGCCGGCGAGAACATTCGCAGCGTGCAGTATCACCCCGAGTTTTCAAAACCACTTATGCAAAGCTATTTGGACAAGCGCGACGAGGGGCTCACCGCCCAAAACTGCGAGCCTGCCTCGCAAATCTTTCAAAACTGGATCAACCACTGGATCGTCGGCAAACCATCTTGAGCAGCCCAACCCAACGCGAAGAGCACGAGCGACTTCTGGCCGATGAGGAAGGCACGATCTTTAAGGACGCGCCCAACCGAATTGCTCTTTGCTACCCAAGCCCCTACCGAGCAGCAATGTCCTCGCTCGGCTACCAAAGCATTTATCGGCAAGTAAACGAAGCCGAGTCGTTTGCGGCGGACCGTGCGATGTTGCCGGACAACGCCCGCGACATGCTCGAACGCGGCGAAATGCTCCACACCATGGAGGCAAACCGCCCGGTCGCAAACTACCCAATGCTGGCCTTTAGCGTGGCGTACGAGCTAGAAATCGCCGGTGCCATCGACTGCCTTCGCCTGTGCAAGCTACACCCACTAGCTTCCGAGCGACCGTCGGATGCACCACTTGTTATCGCCGGTGGCCCGCTAACCTTTTCAAACCCTGTGCCTCTGGCTCCGTTCTTCGACATTATCATCGTCGGCGAAGGGGAAGAACTTTTCTTAGACCTCTGCACAACTTCGGCAAAGCTCTATTTCGATAAAAAACGCGTCTGCGAGCACTTTGCGGGCAAAGAAGGCTTCTACCTGCCGACCGTCGATGGCGACACCTGCCCTCCGGTTGCCCAGGCAACCATGGTTAGCCTGCCCGCTCGCTCGCAAATCATCACCCCCAATACCGAGCTTCGCTCGATGTTCCTCACCGAGGTTGCCCGAGGCTGCTCGCGAGGTTGCACCTATTGCGTGATGCGCCGCAGCACCAATGGCGGTATGCGCGCAGTTCCTCCCGAAGAAGTGCTTGCCGGCATTCCCGATCACGCGAAACGCGTTGGCCTGGTTGGAGCTGCAGTTACCGACCATCCGAAAATCACCGAGATTGTCACGCCGCTTGTAGAGCGTGGCATTGAGATCGGCATTTCGTCGCTTCGGGCGGACAAGCTCGATGATAACTTCGTCTCTCTCCTTGGCCGAGGCGGCTACCGAACTCTAACCGTGGCACTCGACGCACCAAGCCAGCGCATGCGGTCGGAAATCGAGCGCGTCACCCAAGAGAAGCACATCATTCGCTGCGCCGAGATGGTGAGGCGGCACAAGCTGCACACCCTCAAGCTCTACATGATCTTGGGCCTTCCAGGCGAAACCGATGGCGACGTCGATGAGCTCATCGACTTCATGATGCGCTTGCACAAAGTTCACGGCAAAATTGCACTCGGCATTGCGCCCTTCGTTGCCAAGCGCCACACCCCACTCGACGGCGAGCCTTTCGCCGGCATCAGCGTTGTGGAAAAACGGCTCAAGCGGCTTCGCAAAGGTCTAAAGGGCCAAGTCATCGTGCGACCAACATCAGCCCGCTGGGCCTGGGTCGAGTACATGCTCGCTCAAGGCACAAGCACCGCTGGTCTCGCACTCTACGATGCCCACCTCGCTGGCGGCCGTTTTGCCGACTACAAGCGAGCCTTCAAAGCCCGCGGCTGCGAACCCACGGGCCCAGTGGCGCGGGTTCTAAGCTCGGCCGAGATTCAAAGCAGCAAGCGCGAAGCCCTGCGCAAGCGACTCACCGTTCACACTGCCTGATCCAGTGCGAGTTGGCTCTTGCCCGCGACAGCGACTCATCATCGGTTGCTAAGATTGCGATTCGCATTGGGGTCACTCTCCTGGGGTTCGCATTGGGGTCACTCTCCTGGGTCGTAGATGCCTATGATCATTTGGCTTTTGGGAGGAAGTCGCGTTTTTCAGTTTTCGGCGGCTTTGGCACGCCTCGTCTCCACCAAATTCGAAGCGTAGTCCAACGAATCGAAGCGCCCTGGAACTCTGTAGCCTCAAAGCACTGTCGGGATGACAGCTGAAAGCCCTGCAGAAACCGAAAGCGCGAAGTATCTCAAAATCCCGAACAATAACAGCTACCTACGACCTAGGAGAGTGACCCCACGGAAAGGCGGCAGAGTGGGTCCGGCAGAGTGGGTCCGGCAGAGTGAGTCCGGCAGAGTGGGCTGCCCGACGCCGAGGCGCAGGCCTTAGGCCGAGGCGCCGCGGCCCCAGCGCTCGTCGGTTCCCTCGAAGGCGTCGCCCGAGAAGCCGAGACGCGCAAGCCGCACAACCGGATCGCCTGGCGTCTCCGACCCCGCTATGCCAAGCGCGCGCGACACTTCGATAGGCTTTGTACTGCCCTCGGGAGAACTCTTAACCCGCACTCGCACCAGCGCCGGAGCAGCCGGCCAATCTAGCACCGCGCACAGCTGGTTGCTGGCGCTCGCATCCAACACATCAACGCCGGCGACGAGGGCTCGAACATCAATTTGCTTCTTCTTGCGTTCTACGAACAATTCCGACTTCTCAAGAAATTCGGCTGCCACAGCTCCAAGGCGTTTCTCATCCCACGGAGCGTCGTCTTCCGCTGGACAAATCAAGACCTCGTAGCCTTCGATAAGCTTCGAGAGCCCCTTATCCTCTGGGAACAATTCCCAAACGCCGGTAAAGCTAATTCCCTCAGGCGAGACCTCGACCAAACGCTCGTGAACCTCGGTATCGCTAAGGTCGGTCACCAAGACCACATCCACAAGTTCGCCAAAGCTCGAAACTCCAAGTGGCAGGGCCGGCGCAAATTGCATATTGGGCTTTGGGTTAAAGCCCTTGGTGTAGGCCACATCGATGTCGGCTCGGCGAAACAGCCGTGCCAGAACACGCATTGTATCTAAGTGACCGAGATAGGAGATACGGCCGACCTTTGCGTAGCGAAGTCGCATCCGGCGCGTAACGAGCCCCTCGTCCTCTTTGCGAGGTTGTGGATGCTTCTGCCCCTTAATCTCTTTGGTCGCTCGCACGACTTTCTCGCGCGGTGGTACAGGCTTCTCGGCCCCAAGGCTGCGCAGCGAGACCAAACGCTCTTGCTTCATTGCCCGAAGATCGCAGGCGACGCCGCAGTCGTAGCAAACCAACTTGCCCGTCTCTGCCTCGGCCTCTTCCAGGTTCGAGTGATGCACAAGATGTCCGCGAACCTTCCCGCACGGCGGTGAGAGACGCGATTTGACGGCTTTGCGGTATTCCGAGAGCAAGAAGCCCTCTTCGAGCCCAACGTCGATGTGGTCCCAAGGCAGGCGCGCCGTTACTGGTCGCGTGCCTAGGTATTCTTCTGAGTCAAGACCAACCTCATTGATGATAGCTTGCCAGTCCCGCAAATCGAAACACTCGGTCCAGCCATCAAAGCGTGCTCCGCGTTGCCAAGCCAAGAGGAGTGCAGCGCCAACGCGGCGGTCGCCACGGGACATAATGCCCTCCACCCAAGAAACACCTTTATCGTGCATCTTGAGTTTCATGCCGCGCTGATGAAGCTCGCCGCGCAGCATGTTTTGCTTGCGGCCAACCTCTTCGAGCGAGTCTTGTGCGCACCACTGAAACGGAGTGTGAGGTTTTGGAACATGCGTCGATACCGAGACCGTTACCTCCGACTTGCGTCCGCATTCTTTGCGGCCGATATCGAGCATCTCTTTGCCGGTGTTTGCAATTCCAAAGACGTCCTCGTCTTCTTCCGTCGGCAAGCCGATCATGAAGTAGAGCTTAAGGCGGTGCCATCCGCGGCTAAAGATGCGCCGAGCACTCTCCTCGATGTGGTGTTGGCCGACGTTCTTATTGACCACGTCGCGCATGCGCTGGGTCCCAGCTTCGGGTGCAAAGGTAAGCCCTGAGATACGCATCTGAGCCATCTCGTCGAGGATCTCGGTTCCAAGGCCATAGGCTCGCAGTGACGAAATCGACAGCGAGACGCGCTTCTTACGAATCTCGCCCATGACCTTCTTCACGAGCGGCGTGATGCTCGAGTAGTCGGCGGTGCTTAAACAGGTAAGCGAGGTCTCGTCGTAGCCAGCCTTGTTCACACCATCCACGATGCTTTTGACGATCGAATCAGGTGAGCGCTCGCGAACCGGGCGATAAATCATGCCGGCTTGGCAGAAGCGACAGCCCTCGGTGCAGCCGCGGGCAATCTCGACGCCAGCTCTATCAAAGATGGCTTCGGCATAGGGCACAGGCGCATCGGAAGGGAATGGGTAGGCATCGAGGTCGGCAACCATCGCGCGATCAATGCGCTCTGGAACGCCGTCCACAAGCGGCTTGCCAACCACCTGCATGCCGGTATCTTCGTCTACGATAAGTTCGTAGAGGCTTGGTACGTAGATCGGGTAGATTGCGGCAAGCTCGGCCAGGAGTTCACGACGATTTCGCCCTGCCCGGCGCCCAGCCGAGAAGTCGCGAACCAGCCCAGCAAGCTTCTCCTCGGCCTCGCCGATGAAGAAGGCATCAACGAAGTCGGCAATCGGTTCTGGGTGCGTCGCACACGGCCCACCAGCCAAGACAAGCGGTGCATCGTTCTTGCGATCGCAGCTTTTAATGGCAATGCCACCAAGGTCCAGCATCGTAAGAACATTGCTGTAGCTAAGCTCGTATTGAAGTGAGAAGCCAACAACATCAAAGTCGCAAAGCGGCGTCTGGCTCTCGAGGGAGACAAGCTTTAGATCGCGATCGCGAAGCTCCTTCTCCATGTCGATCCACGGGCAGAACGAACGCTCGGCCCAGAGGTCCGCTTCCTTGTTTAGCCCGGAGTAGAGGATCTTCGTCCCCATGTGCGACATACCAATCTCGTAGACATCGGGAAATGCCAGCACAATTCGCCCGGCGACTTCGTCGGGGTCCTTGTTCACGGAGAGGTATTCGCCTCCGAGGTAACGGGTAGGCTTGGCAACTTTGTCGATAAAATCTGAGTAGATGTGGCGCATCGTTTGACCTTCGTAGAGGGCGCGCAGGATGCACGCTGGGCCCCTATGTGGTCAACGAATATGTGGTCAACGAATATGTGGTCAACGAATA